>Ga0265294_10010200_pt1 | contig 10721 bp, 8 predicted proteins | sample MunlanPumphouse3_FD_192504 | JGI IMG/M metagenome (GOLD analysis project Ga0265294, IMG submission 192504) | Groundwater microbial communities from a municipal landfill in Southern Ontario, Canada - Pumphouse #3 | ecosystem: Environmental > Aquatic > Deep subsurface > Groundwater | place...
GTGGCGTACATAGTCCAATTGCTAAATTAAGAATCATCATCACACCAAACTGAACCGGATTCATTCCAAGAGCTCCTACAACAACAGGATACAAAATTGGAGTACAAATAATAATTAATGGCGCCATATCCATAATTGTACCTAATAACAAGAGTAACATGTTAATAAGAAGCAATAAAACAATTCTATTGTTGCTTAAAGTCAAAAGAAGGTTTGTGGCTTTTTGTGGAATCCTAAGGAATGCAAGTAAATATCCAAAAGCACTTGCTGCAGCTATAAGACTCATTACCATAGCTAAAGTTTTAAGAGCATTTAATAAAATAGATTTAATTTCTTTTAAAGGTATTTCTCGATAAACAAAAAATGTAATTATAAAAGCATAAACCACAGCTACAGCTGCACTTTCAGTTGCTATAAAAACTCCTGAAACAACACCTCCAATAATAATAACCATTGTAAGCAATCCTAAAAAAGCATCTATTGAAACTTTAACTGTTTCTTTAAAAGAATATTTTCTTTCTTTTGGATAATTTCTTTTTTTTGCAATTATTCCCGTAATTACCATAAGAGCTAATCCAAGCAAAATTCCAGGAACTATTACACCAAGAAAAAGCCTTTCAATATTAATCCGTCCAAATGCAAAAAATCAGATTAATCTTTATCTTTAGGATAAAAATAGTTCCTATTTTCCCAAGTAATAACTGCTTCTGAACAAACTGTTTTACTTCCATCTTTACCAATAATTTCAATCTTCTGGAAAGTTTCCACTGTGCTTTTTACATTATTGAAGGAATCTGGATTTAAACAATAGGTAGAAACTCTAAGGGAGTCTGTGTAATGAGTTTCTTTTCTCCAAACAATATCAACTTTTCTTGCAAGCCGATTTTTTATAAAATCTTGAGAAAAAGCATTTACCATCCAATTTAAATAAGAAATATTATTTGTATGTCCATTATAATCACTATCTGAAGGAAAAACCGAAGGTTCATAACTTGACATTAAAATTAAATCAGGGCTAAATTCTTTTATTTTTCCTTTAAAAAGAGGGACTTGGTATTGTTTAACATCAGGATTTACAGTTAACGCTTGATTCTGTTGAATGCTTTCTGGTTTTATAGGTCTTTTCTTTTCAAAGTCTATAATTGCCCAATAAGATAAGGCTTCAACAAGTTTATCACCTTTTTTATTAAATATTCTAGTTCCTCTTGGAGCATTATAACCCTTGGATTTCATAGCCCAAGTTTTAACATCAATTTTTTCTGGCCAAGTTGGATAATCCATAATTTCTATTGCTGAGCGAGTTATTACCCAAGTCATATTTTCTGCCTGGAGTTGAGGAACACTACAATCTCTGTAATAGGCATGAGTGCCACCTACATCTTGAATTAAAGAAAAAATAAAATTTAAATTGGCTTTATAATCCCAATCAACATTATAGCTAGTAGTCTCATATTCTTCAGAATAAACATTGTCTTCATTAATATACATAATTCACCTATTATTTCACTTTTCTGTTTTTTTGTCAAAAATAATATAAAAACTGGATTAAGATGTTATTTCTCTTTCTTATAGAACCTAAGTAAGCTTCTTCCATATTTTCGTTCATCAATAAAATGAAGAGATCCTTGGTCATTTGGCCATTCAAATTTTTCTTCAGCGGGATAATGAATTATAAAAAGCCCGTTTTCTTTAAGAATATCTTCACTATCAACCAATTTTAAAAGATTAACTTTTCCATTTTTAGGAAAGGGTGGATCTGCATAAACAATGTCATATTTAATTTTGGCCATCCTAATAAATCTTAAAGCATCCGCCATAAATAATTTAATCTCTGAATCTACCATTGAAATATTTTTTTCAATAACTGCTTTTTTTCCTCTATCTTTTTCTACGAGGTGAACTAGCGATGCACCCCTTGAAGCAGCTTCAATCCCTACACAGCCACTACCTGAAAACAAATCAAGGAAACTTATACCTTCAATTGATCCAAGAATAGAAAAGAGAGATTCTCTCATCATATCCATAGCGGGTCTAATAACCCCAGGAGGACAAACAACTGTCCGACTTCTATATTTTCCACCAGTAATTCTCATACCTTTAAAATATTCTCTGTTTAAAATATTATCAAGGGAGTAGATGGTTTTATTTTATGTCTTTCTTATAACTTACTCATATAGAATTCCAGATCTTAAGAAAGTTGTAATTTTCTCAGTCTTTGAATCAAAATAAACTTTAAACTCAATTTGTTTTTCAAAATTATAATAGCAATGCCAACCTGGAGTAATTGTCAGTTTTGGTATTTTATTTTCTGAAATGAAAAAATTACCATCTATAACATTTTCAGAAATATATAGGCCACTGGGAATAATACAATTTTCAATTGTGCCTTTTTTTAAAACTTTAAAAGAATTACTATCAACTTCATTATTGTTAAGATCTATTTTTAAAATATCAAAATCAATTAAACGGTAATCAGTAGTTAACAAGTCAAGCTTTTCTTTTATAGCCTTAAAGTTAATTGAAACCCTACAAAATTCATCAAGTTGTATAAATTGGGACACTAAAACTCCTGTTTGTTGAGAAACTTGGATATGAGTATCTTTTGAAAAAGGAAGATAAAAACCTCCAAATGGATTTAACCTACCCAAAGGATATAAAGCCACCATTACAGTCTGGGAGGCTTTAGTATAAATCTTTATTTGGCGTTCATTATTATCAATATATCTTATTTTCACCTTATTCCCATCTGTCCATTTTAAAGTATACCAAAGGGAGGTTCCTCCTACTTCCCAAGGATGAGGAGGAATGCTTATAGACAAACAAACTTTTTCATTAATATCATAACTACAAGAACAAACCAAAATTAATACACAAAAAATAACTACAAATACTCTCATAATCATTAAGCAAAAAAAGCGAATTAAATCTTGATTTTTTAATTAGAAGATTTTAGTTTCTGTTTATATTCTTCCCTAAAAGTTTTAAAAAGTTCTTCAAACTTTTCTGATCGGTAATCAGCATAAGTCCAATCAAGGGCATTGAATTTTTTATCTTTAAAAATGAGAGTTAATTCTCCGTAAATTCCATTTCTTAAAGGAATTCGATGGGATCTATTTTTCGTAGTAGCAAGAATAAAATTACCCAAGCTAAGAATACCAGGATCTAAATTGACTTTTCTTTTCCCATCTAGAGCAAATTTTTCTTCTATTTGATTAGTCTGAATTTTTATTTCTGCCAATCTCTGAGGATCAATGAGCTCTTCAAAAACTATAAACCATCTATCAGGCCTTTTACCCATCTCTTCATCATAATAATCTGTAAAACTGAATTCATATTTATCGGAAATCTTAGATATTTTACCAATTTCTTTCTCAAGAAGGGAAATTACTTCTCCCTCTTCTTTAAGTGTTGATAAAACGCCTATAACTAGACAAACTTTTGAAAACTCTTTAAAAATCCCCATAATTACCTCTACACAGTTTGAGTAAAAGAACCTAGAACTCTATAGCCAGTTGTGCTTTCATTCATTTCTTTTTCGATACCTTCTAAATTCTCAATTTTTGGAAAAGTAACCTCAATAAAAAATCTGTAGGACCATGGTTTTCCAGGTACAGGTCTAGATTCAATTTTTTTCATATTTATTTCATTTTTTGTAAAAATCTCAAGACTTGAATATAAACATCCTGGACGGTCTTCAACTGAAAAAGTTAAAGCTGCTTTATTTAAAGAAGAGGTGCTTCTCCAAACTTCAGCTTCTTCTTTAAGACAAATAACATAAAATCTTGTGTAATTTAATGGGTTTGATTCGATTCCTTCTTCTAAAACAGTCATTTCGTTGTAATCAGCCGCAGGCCTGCCAGCAATAGCAGCAATACTTTTGTCTCCAAGTTTTTTTATATAAGAAACACTCCCAGCTGTATCAAAAAATGGAAGAGCTTCTGCTAAAGGCATTTTATTTTTTAAAAATTCACTGCACTGACTTAATCCTTGAGGGTGGGAATAAACTTTTTTTATACTCTCTAAGGTTGATCCTTCAAATCCAATTAAATTATGAATGATTCTAACCTGTTGTTCTCCTACAACAGTAATCTCAGGGTTCTTTAAAAGAAGATCAACATTATCGTAAATAGTTCCTCCAAGAGTGTTTTCAACCGGAATTACACCATATTTAGAGTTACCTTTTAAAACAGAATCAAAAACATCTGAAAAAGTTTTACAAGGGAGAACTCCATAAGACTCATCAAAAATTCTTCTTACTGCTAATTCACTGTAAGCTCCTCGTTCTCCTTGATAGGCAATGGTTCTAGCGTTATTTTGAACCGTTTCTTTCTTAAATAAAGAAGAAGGTAAAATTCTTGGAGTTTTTTCAAGACTTTTATTGACGACAGGAGAAAGAACTTCAATATCCCTCATTAGTTTTTCAAATTGAGAAGGGTAAAGCGACTGTGGACCATCACTAAGTGCCATTTTTGGATTATTGTGAACTTCAATAATTAATCCACTTGCTCCTGATGAAACAAGAGCTAAAGACATTGGACTTACCATATCGCGCATACCAGTAGCATGACTTGGATCTCCAATTACGGGAAGATGTGTCAATTTTTGTACTACTGGAATTGCACTACAATCAAGAGTGTTTCTTGTAACTGTTTCAAAGGTCCTTATACCTCTTTCACACAAAACCACTTGGTCTGTTCCGCTTGCCATTAAATATTCTGCTGCCATAAGCCATTCTTCAATGGTTGCACACAAACCTCTTTTAAGCAAAACTGGCATTCCTTTCTTTCCAACGGCCTTTAGAAGTTCAAAATTCTGCATATTTCTAGCACCAATTTGAAACATATCTATATATTGAGACATCATTTCAACATCATTTGGATTTACTATTTCACTAGTTACAGGCATTTCATATTTCTCGCCAGCTTCCTTAAGATATTTAAGACCTTCCTCTTTTAATCCCTGAAAGGAATAAGGACTAGTTCTAGGTTTGAAAGCCCCACCTCTTAACATTACAGCTCCAGCTTCTCGAACTCTTGAAGCTATTGCCATTATTTGCTCTCGACTTTCAACAGCGCAAGGACCTGCTATAACAACTATTCTTGTCCCACCTATTTTAACATTCTTGACTTTGACTATGGTATCGGCCATCTTTAATTGTCTAGAAGCAAGTTTATAAGGTTTAGAAATTGGAATTACCTTTTGTACATCTTCCAAAAGTTCAACTTCTCTAATATCAAGAGAACCAGATCCTACTGCTCCAAGAACAGTCTCATCTTCTCCAACTATTTCTCTTATTTGATAGCCTCTACTAGTAACGAATTTTTTGATTTCGTTTTTTCTGCTTTCGCTGATGTTGTGTTTCAATACTATAATCATAATAAGCTTACAATATTACTAATTTTCAAACAGGTCAATAAACCTATTTTTTTATATGCAAACTAAAAAAATATATTCCTTGAGTATTTGAACCTAATTATGTAAAATACGTGTATGGAAAAACTATTTGTTTTTTTAGGAAATCCGGGTTTTAAGTATTCAAATACCAGACACAACGTAGGTTGGCAGATCTGTGATTTGAAGTACCCAAAGGTTAATTGGTCCAGTAAATTCAAAGGTCTTTATTCCATGAGTAATAATAATATTCTTTTGAAGCCACAAACCTATATGAACGAAAGCGGAATAAGCGTTCAAAGGGCTTGTACTTTTTTTAAAATAAAAGAAGAAAACATTATTGTGGTACATGATGACATTGAAAAAGATTTTGGGACTATATTGCTTGAAAAGGGTGGTGGTTTAAGAGGGCACAATGGACTAAAATCAATTAAGCAACAATTAAATACAGATAATTTTTACCGTTTACGATTTGGAATTGGAAGACCAAAGCGACAAGATATTGCCAGTTTTGTTTTGTCTGGTTTTTCCAACGATGAACAAATTGTACTTTCCTCCTTGTTAGGCAAGGCAGTGGAGCTTTTAGAAAAATTTTCAATGGGAGAGATAAAATGAAAGAATTTAGGAACTTGAGGATTGCAAAATCCACAAAAGAGAAACTTAATTACAATAAACCTATTTTTTTAGGGATTTCAACAAAAATATTATTACAGCAATCTCAAGAATTATCTTCAACCTATAAAGATGTTTTCAAAACTTCCCTTCAAGTTGGAAAACTTTATTCAGTTGGAATACTTTTTAAAATTTATCAATCAATAATTTCTTTTTACCTTCAAGATCAAAATTCTACTTTTTTTTCACGAGTATCCGATCTCTATGATAAAAATTTGAACGTTGCCGCAATGATTGAATATTTTAAAGCCTTCTATCCTAATCCTGAAGAAGTTGCACCTTTTTTAGAAAACGAAGAAAATATTAGAGCTTTTTTTGTATATGAAGTAATGAAGAAAAATCCCGCATTAATAGAAGCCACTGGAAAACTAATTTTTAATGATGAACAAAATTTACCTTCAAGTGAAAAAGGAATACTTGCCTTGATTACAGGAGTTGGGGAAAAATTACCTGAAAGCTTTTCAAAACTTCCAGAAAATGGAGATTTATTTTCTTTACTAATAAAACCAGCTATAACTCATCCTAACTCTCTTGAAAACCAGTTTTTGTACATTGAAAAAATGTGGGGATCAATACTAGATGAAGATGTTTTAATTTTATTGAAAAGAGCTAAAGACATACTTAACGAAGAAGAAAAACCTCGTTTCTTCGGTGGACCAGGAGAGCAAAAAGTTCCAGACTTTAGCAAACAACATCTAGGAGAAGTTGAAGCCTTTTCATCAGACAAAGAATGGATGCCAAATGTTATTATGATGGCAAAAAGCACCTTTGTTTGGCTTGATCAACTAAGTAAAAAGTATAATAAGGATATCAAATTCTTAAATCAAATTCCGGATTCAGAACTTGATGAGCTTCAAGATAGAGGATTCACCTCTCTTTGGTTAATTGGACTTTGGCAAAGAAGCGAAGCATCTAAGAAAATAAAAAATCTCTGTGGTAATCCTGAAGCAGAAAGCTCTGCTTATTCCTTGAAGAACTATATTATTTCCGACAGAATCGGGGGACAAGCAGCTTTGGAAGATTTAAACCAAAGATGTAAAACCAGAAAAATAAGACTTGCCTGTGATATGGTTCCAAATCATATGGGGTTGGATTCAGATTGGATGAAAGAACATGAAGATTATTTTGTAAGTCAGTCTTATTCACCTTATCCAAATTATACCTACACGGGCTTTAATCTTTCAAAAGATCCAGAGGTAGAAATTAGAATTGAAGACCATTATTACGACCAAACTGATGCTGCTGTTACCTTTCAAAAAATAAACCACAAAACAGGAGAAATAAAATATTTCTTCCATGGAAACGATGGAACAACAATGCCTTGGAATGACACTGCTCAACTTGATTTTTTAAATCCAAATACAAGAGAAGCCGTTATTCAACAAATATTAGAGGTAGCTAGAAAATTCCATATAATCCGTTTTGATGCTGCTATGACCTTAGCAAAGAAACACATTCAAAGACTTTGGTATCCACAACCAGGAACTGGAGGAGATATCCCAGGAAGAACTGTTCATGGCCTTAGTGAAGAAGAATTTAACCAAAAAATTCCTGAAGAATTCTGGAGAGAAGTTGTTGATAGAATTTCAGAAGAAGTTCCTGATACTCTTCTTTTAGCTGAAGCTTTTTGGATGATGGAAGGTTATTTTGTAAGGACTCTAGGTATGCACAGAGTTTACAACAGTGCCTTTATGAATATGCTAAAAAAAGAAGAAAACAAAAAATATAGAGACTCAATAAAAGCAACAATCAGTTTTGATCCAGAAATTTTAAAACGTTATGTTAATTTTATGAACAATCCTGATGAAGATACAGCTATTGCACAATTTGGAGATTCTGATAGATATTTTGGTGTTTGTACAATGCTTGTCACAATGCCAGGACTACCAATGTTTGGACATGGACAAATTGAAGGTTATCGAGAAAAATATGGGATGGAATACTCTAAAGCTTACTGGGATGAAAAACCAAATTCAAAACTAATTCAAGAACATTATAAAAGGATTTTTCCTCTTTTAAAACTAAGATATCTTTTCTCTTCATCAGAAAATTTCGAATTTTTTGATGTTTTAAACGGTAAAGAAGTACAAGAAAGTGTTTTTGTTTATTCAAACGGAAAAGATAATCATAGAACTCTTGTAATGTTTAATAATAGATATGAAAAGGCCGAAGGATACATATACCAAGCAGCTTTAAAACTTTGCAAGGAAAATAATTGCAACAGAGAGTTAAAGACAACTACAATTTTTGAAAGTCTTTTGCTTTATCCTCAAAATAATACTTTTGTTCTTTACAGAAATTTTAATGATGGATTAAATTATATAAAACCCTCCTATGAAATTCAGGAAAAGGGAATATTCTTAAGTCTTTCAGGTTATGAAACAAAGGTATTTTTAGACATTCATCAAGTTGAAGACCAAGATGGCATTTACAGTCAAATATATAGAAAGTATCAAAACAGAGGTTTTGAAAATCTTGATAAAGAAATTGAATATTTTACCTTACTGCCTTTTTTTAATCAATTGATGACCATCAAGGAAACTTCTTTTAAAAAGAATTTAAAATTACTATTACAAAACAAAATAACAATAAAAAATCTATCTTATTTTAAAGAACAACTTATCAATCTTTACAAGAAGGAAGAAACATTTATTGACAATTTAAAAGCTCCTAAAGAAGAAGAAATAATTAAAATGGTAAATAAATTTAAACTTATTTGCAGTAAAGAAGTTTTTCAAGCAGGAAATACTTTAATTGATAATTTTGAAAAAATAATAAGCATTTATTTAATTATTACCCCATTAGTTAATAGTGAAACAACCCTAAAAGAAGCCTTACTTCTTGTGGATAAGTATCGATTAAATGAGTTTATTGAATGCAACCTTTATTCTTCCCATTTGTCAGCATTACTAGCTGTAAGTGGAAATTATACTATAGAAGAATTACTCAATAATGAAGAATTTAACCTTCTTATTGGCACAAATTCTTATCAGGGAGTAATTTGGTATAAAGGTGAGTCTTTTCAAGATTGCCTTTATATATACTATTTTGGAAAGAGTTTATTAGAAAAACGGATTTTCATAAAGAAAACAGAAAAAGAAATTGAATATTGGTTAAATAAGGACTGTAAATCTTCTTATTTCCTAGACAATTTAAAAAGTTAATAGTAGGATTGATTTATGAAAACATGGCATTTTAATTTAATTTCAGCCTTCCTGGGACTTCTTTTGGCTACATTGATTGGAGCCTCAAGTTCTTATAACTTGGTTATAAACACCAGTATTGATGTTTTAAAATTAATAGTCTATTTTTTATTCTTTCCAATGATATTCTTTACTTTAACAGCAGCAATTGCATCTTTAAAAAAGGATAAAGGAATCACAACCCCTGTATTTGGATGGAGTTTCCTTTGGAATTTTATTACTGCAATTATCCTATGCTTGGGTGCAGCCTTCGCCTTCTATCTCTTTAGGCCAGAGGGGTTTAAAACCTTTAGTAAGAGTACTGCAATGGTAAGTTATTTAAGTATTAATACCTTCCAAATTGTATATGCATTACCAATTATAATTATCTTAGCTATATTTATTGGAAGAGCTTCAAATCCAGATGAAAGTTACTTTTATCCAGCTTATGCTGTTCTTAATTCTTTTAGTGAAGTTTTTTTTAGAGTATCAAAAACTCTTTGCCGCTATGCATGGTTTGCCATTTTCTTTTTTTCTGGCTTCTTTTTTAAGCAGTATTTTTCTAATGGAATGTTTTCTACTTATCTAAACTTAACTCTTTTTATATTAATGCTAACTTTATTTGTAAATTTTTTAATTCTTCCTTTAATAGTTTGGTGTTTTTCGGGTTTTAAGAAAAATCCTTTTATCCCTGTTGTTCGTCTTCTTGGTCCAAGTTTATCTGCATTCTTTTCAAATGACCCTTTGTTTTATTATCCACAGCTTTATTTCACAGCTAGAAATAATTTAGGAGTACAAAAAAGAATTGTTGGAGCAAGTTTGCCCTTAAGCCTTTTTATTTCAAAAGGTGGAACAGCTATGATATCAACATTGTTCTGTGCTTTAGTTGCTTCTCAATCAACCACATTAAGTTGGCCAAGTCTTTCAATTTTAGCCTTTTACTGTTCAATGTTAAGTTTTGTAAGTGGGGCACATTTTAAAACCGAAATGCTTTTTATCTGTATAACTGCTTTAAATTTTGCAAATATTAAACTAGACCAACAAACCCAACTTCAACTTCTATATTCACTTCCTCTTGTATCAGGATTTGGGTATTTTCTTGATGCTCAAATTGCAGGTTTGGCAGCTTATATTTCTGGAATAAGAACAAAATCAAATAGGACAGTTAAGAGAGTTTATACTATATGAGAAACAAACTTTTAAGAACTTTTTTACTTTTTTCTTTAATGGTTTTATCTTTTGGAATATTTTACGTAATATACCTAGCAATAAGAAGTACAAATGATCAAGTAAATCAATTTTTATTTTTTGCACCTTTTACTCTTCAGATTCTTTCAAATCTAGTTTTAATGTTTTTTCTAAATATAAATTATAGTAACAATGCTAGAATTGAACTTCAAATAGCTCCTTTGCTTTTATTTTCAATTACTCTAGAAAATATAAAAGTCCTTAATCTTTACTCTTTAGTTACCTATC
>Ga0265294_10010201_pt1 | contig 10721 bp, 7 predicted proteins | sample MunlanPumphouse3_FD_192504 | JGI IMG/M metagenome (GOLD analysis project Ga0265294, IMG submission 192504) | Groundwater microbial communities from a municipal landfill in Southern Ontario, Canada - Pumphouse #3 | ecosystem: Environmental > Aquatic > Deep subsurface > Groundwater | place...
TAGCAGTAAATGCAATAAATAGTATGAAAGCGGGAGTTGCCTCTTCGTATATTTCTAAAACAATGGCAACTTATTATAAATCAGAATCTTTTTTAAGTGCTTCTAAAAATGCAAATTTACAATCTTCGCCTACTATAGATGTAGAATATTCCGACTGGTATAATCCTCATTTGGATTATAAATCTTATATGCTTGCAGGAGTCTTATGTGCTATTGTAACTATTATGGGAATCCTTTTGACTTCACTTAATGTTGTCAGAGAGAAAGAAATAGGCACAATAGAACAATTAAATGTAATCCCTATTACCAAGAGTCAGTTTGTTATAGGGAAAATAGTTCCCTTTGCATTGGTGGGACTTGTACAATTTACTCTGGGGTTAATTGTTGCCATAATAATTTTTAATATGAAGATTGAAGGCAGTATAATATTACTTTATGTTATGTTATTGGTTTATCTTTTAGTGGTCTTAAGTGTCGGGTTTTTAATATCTATTTTTTCGGAAACACAATCTCAGGCAATGTTTGTATCATTGTTCTGTATGTTTATATTTATTTTGATGAGTGGACTATTTACACCTGTGGAAAGTATGCCTGACTGGGCACAATATATTGTTAAGTTAAATCCACTTTCTTATATGATAGAGGCAATGCGTATGATTATTCTTAAAGGCAGTACTTTTTTAAATGTTATAAAAGACTTTAGCGTTTTAATTGTAATGGGTGTGCTTGTCAATTCTATGATATTTGTGTTTTATAAGAAGGTGAATTAAATTTTATTGATATCTATACTCCTTGCGGATTTTAAGGGCTTTATAATTCTTTTTTGCGTATCGGTAAAAAGCATTACTGTTGCAAGTTAATGCAAAGAATCAGTGCAGGCAGGATTTTACTAGTCCTGCCTGCACTGATTCTTTGTTTATAAAAGTGATTAAACGGGTTTTTACATAATAATAAATTAGCTGTGATCACTCTTGTTGTCGGAATTCCTTTTTTTATCCTGCAAATGATGTTCGGGTTGGTGTAGTTCGCGAGGCGAATTACATTAACCATATGTTTATCAGTATATCTTGAAGGTTAGACTGACATCAACCAAAACCCCGTTATCTGAAAGCCCGAAGGGATTGCAGATAACGGGGTTTTATTTAAAAACAGTAATTTTGCAAGAATAAAACAAAGTGAAAAACAAAATTATTTTAACTCAAAAGGTACCTTCCCCTTTATATCACGTGAAGATGAGCCAATTAGCGCAATGAACTTACCTGGTTCGGCTACCCATTCGTGCTTTACATCATTATAATAACTTAACGCATCTTTATTTATGGTTATAGAAACGACTTTTTCTTCACCCGGAGCAAGCTCTATTTTGCTGAATCCTTTAAGTTCCTTTACGGGACGGGGTAAAGTTGATTTCAAATCACTGATGTAAAGTTGTACAACTTCCTTCCCTTTTATTTCACCGGTGTTTTTTACATTAACAGTGAAAGTTATTGTTCCGTCTTTTGTCATCATTTTCTTATTGGCTGCAGGTCTCCCATATTTAAATGTAGTATAACTTAGTCCATGACCAAAAGCAAAAAGCGGCTTGATTTTTTCTTTATCTGCCCAGCGATACCCCACAAATATACTTTCTTTATATTCTTCATTAATACTGTCACCCGGATATGCATTTAAGGCTATAGCTCCGTTATCCTGTAATTTAACAGGAAAAGTGAAAGGTAATTTGCCGGAAGGATTAACTTCTCCAAAAAGTATGGAAGCAATCGCATTTCCAGCTTCAGTACCATCATACCATGCTTCTACAATAGCAGGTACTTCTTTTACCCAAGGCATTGAAACGGCATTCCCACTCAGAATAACAACAGCCAGTTTTGAATTAGCTTCGATCAAAGCAGATATTAGTTTATTTTGATCATAAGGCAAATCCATTGTAGTGCGATCAGAACCTTCGGAATCCTGATATGGATTCTTATTCAAACCACCAATATAAAGAACAACATCAGCATTTTTGGCTGCGGTAACTGCTTCTGCGCGCAATACCTCAGGGGATATCTTTTTCTGTTTTGGAGCTTTGGCACCAACTTTATCCTGTTCTGCAAGAGTTGGGGATTGATATCCACGTGCATACGTTATTTTAGCTTTATTGCCTACCAAATTTTTAATCCCTTCTAATGGTGAAATTTCGTATTTTGCTTTTAATGAAGAAGAACCTCCTCCTATAGTCATACGCTTCACTGCATTTTCACCAACAACAAGAATATTTTTTATTTTGTTTAAATCTACAGGAAGAATTTTCCCTGTTTTTTCCAAACTATTGTTTTGCAACAATACGATACCCTCCTGGGCTATTTCACGTCCGGCCATGGCATGTGCCTTTGTCCCGAAAGACCCTAAAGGACGATTCTTTGACATTGTTGTTCGAAAGACAAGACGAAGTACCCGACGAACTTTATTATTCAATTCTGTTGTTCCAACTTTTTCTTCTTTAATCATTTTTAGATATGGATTCGCTAAATAATAATAATCATAGGCGTTTTTCTTTCCCAAATTCATGCCATTTGTCCCGGTGCCAAATTCCATATCCAGTCCATTGTGAATAGCCTGCTTTGTATTATGTGCACCTCCCCAATCGGAAATAACCACACCGTCAAAGTTCCAATCATGTTTTAAAATCTGATTTATCGTATATTGGTTATGACAACAATGTTGATGTTTGTATTGGTTATAAGAGCCCATGATGGCCCAACAACCACCTTTTTCTACGGCAGCTTTAAATGGTGCCAGATAGATTTCGTGGAAAGCACGATCGTCTACTATAACATTTATATGATCGCGCCATTTTTCCTGGTTATTAAGCACATAATGTTTTACACAGGAAGCCACACCGTTACTTTGCACTCCTTTTATATAAGGAACAACCATTTGTGAAGTCAAATATGGATCTTCGCCAAAATATTCAAAGTTGCGGCCATTGAGGGGTGTACGATAAATGTTTACGCCGGGGCCAAGTAATACGTTTTTATTTCTATAACGAGCTTCTTCTCCGATACTCTTGCCAAAAATAGCTGACATTTCGGGATTCCATGTAGCGGATAAACAAGTTAATGCCGGAAAAGCTGTACAGGAATCATTAGTCCAGTCTGCTCCATTCCATTCATCCCATAATACTTCCTGACGAATCCCATGAGGACCATCACTTGTCCAGTTTTCCGGAATGCCAAGACGTGGAACACCGGCCGAGCTGAACTTGGATTGTGCATGGATCATAGCTACTTTTTCTTTAAGAGTCATTCGGCTCAAGGCATCTTCTACCCTTTTTTCTATAGGCTTATTTACGTCAAGATAAACCGGCGTTTGCGAAAAGGCCGATGTAGCGAAGGATAAGAGACCTAATACTATTAACTGAAAATTTTTAAACATATAATTTAAATTTATTTTGTAAAAGGTTGTTTTTTAAACATTTAAGTTCAATATACTAATGCAATTTATATAGAAATAGGTTTGTAACCAATTAAATCAGCAAAAAATAGTAAAAAAGCTTACTCTTCTGAGTGTGCTATATTTATGTAAAATTAAAAAGTCTTTCAAATAAACATAACTTACTATAAATTTACATGATTCTTTTAACTTTGTAAATGGTAAACTAAAAAAAATGAAAAAGCAGGAACTTTATAAATATGTTATTGATTATTTTCAGAAGGCTTTACCTGATGCTCAAAGTGAATTGGAGTATGGTAATGCATACGAATTACTTGTATCTGTTATATTGTCGGCTCAGTGTACAGACAAGAGGGTAAATAAAATTACTCCATCTCTTTTTGAAAAATATCCTACTCCTGAATTAATGGCTAAGGCTGATTCTGATGAAATTTTAACTTATGTCCGTTCGTGTTCTTATCCTAATAGTAAAGCTAAACATCTTGCAGGAATGGCAAGGATGCTTACTGAAGATTTTAACGGAGTTGTTCCTGGAGATGTGGATGAATTACAAAAGTTACCTGGAGTAGGGCGTAAAACGGCTAATGTGATTGCTTCTATTGTCTATAACAAACCTGTATTCGCGGTGGATACTCATGTTTTTAGGGTGGCTGAAAGGATAGGTCTTTCTACAAGATCTAAAACTCCGCTTGAAACTGAAAAACAGCTTACAAAATATTTTCCTGAAGAACTAATTCCAAGAGCTCATCACTGGCTTATTTTACACGGCAGGTATACCTGTCTTGCCCGTAATCCTAAATGTGAAAAATGTGGACTTACAGAAGTTTGTAAGTATTACCGTAAGATTAATAAAAAATAAAAGTTGTGTATTCTTTTTATCATTTGACATTGAAATCAGGATAAGTAATACATATAGGAGTTAATAATTTGTTTAAATTATGGTTGAAAAAGTAAGATTCTTGATTTTTTAGAAAGTATTTATTTTATTTTTTTAATTTTGCTCCTGACTTATCGTAAAATTAAAAATTAGATTATGGCTTACAAAATTTCAGATGACTGTATTGCATGTGGAACATGCATTGGTGAATGTCCTGTTGGAGCAATTTCGGAAGGTGAAGTGTATAAAATAGATCCTGAAAAATGTACTGAATGCGGAACTTGCGCAGAGGTATGTCCTATGGAAGCTATTCATTTAGACGAAAGCGGAAAATAAGAATTCAGACATTTAAAAAAATTACACCCGTTATCCTTTGGATAGCGGGTTTTTTGTTTTACATCGTGATCATGAACAAAGCACGAATGCCGAAGGTTGGGGCTCCTATCGTTGATGTAGATGAAGGATGAACTCTCCAAATGGCCTCTACACGTGCAAATTTGAATATGTTCTCTATTCCTGCACCAACTTCTATATACGGATTATGTAAATCTGAAACTTCACCCGGAAGCTCAATTACATTTTTCTGTTTGTCGCTTAAAGAACCGACCATTAATTTTGCGGACATTACTTCTCTTAAGTCTGTTTTTTTCAGTATTGGCATTCTTCTGAAAAAGAATCCGTTGAGATGATAGTCAAGATACACATGAACATATTTGTCGTGAACATATTCCAGATAGTTGAGCATATTAAAATCATATTGATAATAGCCAATGGTTTCATTTCCTCTGGGAGTATTCAGCATTGAATATGGGACTTTCCCAAAATATATGCCCGATTCTACTGCATAATTAAGAAAACTCTGACCCATATATACGTATTGTTTAATTGTAAGTCCCAGTTTACCATACCAGTTTGAAGTATCGTCATAATATGTTTTTCCGCCTCCAAATGTTAAATGTACTATTGGATAATCTGTTTCCATATAAAAACGGAAAAATCCGTCATCCATATATTTCTCTTCTTTTGAAAAACGAGTGTCTATCATTAATTCAGCCGAAGAAACAGAATTTACAGGATTCCCTGTCTTTTTATTATAGAAAGGGAAATAAGTTGGAGAATAATGTTTTGTGTAATTGGCTGAAATTTTATTTACCAGTCCCGGATACCATTCTTTTTCCCATGTACCTTTTATTTTTTTATGTCGGAAAATTTCAGTGAGTTCATCCCTTTTCAACATTTGAGAAACAAGATTGTTTTCTGTTGTGGTAAATGCATTTTCGTATAGATTAAGTATTTCTTCACTCTCTCCAAAACGGGTCATCTGGTCTTCATATGAAAATTTCATTATCTCGCGATTGCTATTATGAAATTTATATCCAAATCCGGCTATACCGTTAATTTTCTTGTTTTTTGTGCCGTATCCCAGTCCTGCCCATACCATTTTATTTTTACTGATTTCAGAGCTGGTTCTTGCTCCCATAAAAAGATGTACTCCTTCTACCTTATTTGTGTTTACAAAGCTTGTATACGGACCTAGTTCAATTTTGCCGATATCATAATAACTATTCATGGACATACGAGCCAGGTTGTTTATTATGCTTATGGTTTTAACATTTGAAACGGAATCTATGGTCTGCGTTATTAAATGGTCATTTATAGTTAGCTTTTCGGGTCTGTTTTTAACCCAGAACGCTGAGTCATGCTCAAGAGCGTCTGCTAATTTTATAGTTTCGTATTTTGATTTCTTATTAGATAATTTAATCTCATCGGTAGGATTAACAGTGACGTGGTCAATATTTGCGATCTGAGTGTAGAATACAGAAAGCCGATCCTGATCTTTTTTCTTTGTTTTATATGGTATAACCAGAAACAGAGCATCAATCTGATTACGCTTGTAAAATGGTACTGAGTCGTTTACAAAATCATAATTGCTCTTAAGTTTCATATCTGTAAGAAAATTGATGTTGTTTGTATTGGATAATTTACCCTCTATTTCTTTTATTGAAAAATGTTTATTTTCAACAATAAAATATCCCTTAAAGGTGTTTTCGCCTGTTCTGCGCGGCTGAAAATTTACACGATAGCTTTTTATATTGCCGGTGGAAGTACTGTCTACCAGAAAATATTTGTAATAGAACCAGCCGTTATCTGATATAGGACTGACAAAATTCTGTGAGAAAAGCAAAATGAAATTATTATAAAAATTAACTTCCATATCCAGGGCACTGGTATATCCTGCAATTTCCAGATTATTAAGAATGCCAACTCCCTTGGTTTTATCTGCCAGAATAGTTGATTTTTGTTTTGCCGGATTTTTTTGAACCTGATTAAAAACAAGTTGTTCGGAAAAATAAAGAGGTAAATATTTAGAACTGTCTTCTGCTGATTTAAAAACGTCCTGGTCATTCTTAAAAGCCTTGGATTTAATGATTTTATTGCTGACGTTATTAATCTGGTATTTCCATTTTGTATATTTTTGGTATGAAAATTTTTGTAGCTGATCCGGATCATTAAGGTGCTTGTGACCTATAATATTTCTAAGTAGTAATCTTATGGGACCTTCATCGGGTGCTACTTCTACTTCTCCTATATCGATGGTCTCAGGTTTTAATTTTATTGAAATTTCGGTATTTCTGGATGAAGATAATCTTTTTTCATCAGGATAATATCCTATTGCTGAATAACGTATAGTTCCCTTGTCCAGATTAGTTTTTAACTGGTAATGTCCCAACGTGTCAGTCATAGTACCGATGACGGTTTCTTTGATAACAATATTTACATAGGGGATACCTTCTCCTGTTTTTGAATCTGTGACAGTACCTGAAATAGTCAGTTGTTGTGATATTGCAGGTGTTATGCAAAAACATAAAAGAATAAAAATAAAAAAGATTCTTTTATGAATTATATTATGAAGGTGACTGATTACAAATAAATGATTTTGCATATTTCCTTCTTTATTTTCTTAAATTATATTTTTCTATTTAACTTTACTTATAATAAGTAAAACCGATACAAATTTGTTCAAAATAAGGATAAAAGATTTTTTTCCGATGTCTTTTTAGGGTTTAATAACAATTATTTACTGATGACCGACCAGATTATAGAATGTGTTCCTAATTTTAGCGAAGGACGCGATAAAAAAATTATACAGAAAATTGCTAATGCTATAGGTGAAACACCCGGAGTAAAGTTGCTTAATATTGATGCAGGAGAAGCGGCGAACAGAACTGTGTATACGTTTGCAGGAAATCCTGAGTCTGTTTTGCAGGCAGCCTTTAATGGGGCAAAAAAAGCCCTTGAATGTATTGACATGCGTAATCATCATGGTGAACATCCCCGCATTGGCGCTATGGATGTTTGTCCTTTGGTTCCTGTATCGGGAATTTCTCTGGAAGAAGTGGTTTATTATGCCCGTAAATTATCAAAGAGAATAGGAGAGGAGCTGCATGTTCCGGTATATTGCTATGAAGCAGCTTCTTTTGAAAAAAAGAGAGAAAGTTTGGCAAATTGTCGTTCGGGTGAATATGAAGGGCTACCTAAGAAATTGAATGATCCGCAGTGGAAGCCTGATTTCGGACCTGATGTTTTTAAACCGAAATATGGTGCAAGTGTGATTGGTGCAAGAAATTTCCTTATTGCCTATAATGTGAATCTGAATACTGATTCTGTGGATGTGGCAAGTGATATAGCACGTGCAGTAAGGGAAAGTGGGTGTGTTGTAAAGGATAAGAAAACGGGTGAACCTATTCGTGATGAGAATGGAAAGGTTTTAAGAAAGCCGGGAACTTTAAAAATGGTTAGGGCTATTGGCTGGTATATTAAAGAGTACAAGTGTGCCCAGGTATCTATGAATCTGAGAGATTTCTCAGTTACTCCTGTTCATGAGGCTTTCGAAGAGGTTAGAAAAATGGCAGAATTGCGTGGATATAAGACCAACGGTTCTGAATTAATTGGATTAATTCCATTGCAGCCTATGATAAAGGCAGGACGATATTTTTTAAAAAAAGCAGGACTTCCTTATGATGTTACTGAAAAAGAGTTGGTGGATACTGCAGTGATATCAATGGGACTTGATTTTCTTGGTCCGTTTGATACGCAGAAAAGAATTTTTGAATATAGAATGAACTCTTATAAAGGATAAAGCTTTATACTAAAATCCGCAAGGAATTATCTATTACGAACCTTCCTTGCGGATTTTAGATTTTTTGTTATTCTATAAAAATAGAATAATGTTATTTTTATTAATTTAAGCTTTTGATTCTAGATTGTATGTTATTTTGTTTTCCTGTAATCATTGTATATTGATATTGAAAGATAGCTGATTATCATTAATGGTATTGAATATAATTTCAGGATAATGAATAAGACCACGCATAAAATAAGGAATGATATACGTGTCTGATTCCCTTTCCATTTTAGTGATTTAAATTTTAATGAAAACATTGGAATGTTTGATACCATCAGCCAGGAAAACAGGATTGTAGATACAAATAGAAAGTATGGGTTAGTGATAATGTCATTTATAAGTTCAACTTTTTCGTATGTGAGAACAATTGCTAATGATGCAAAAAATATTGCGTTAGCCGGAATGGGTAATCCTTTAAAACTTTCACTCTGACTGTCGTCTGTATTGAATTTTGCCAAACGAAATGCTCCTGCTACAGGAACTATAATCACTGAAATTAAGAAAATATATTGAAAAAAAGTAATGTATGTAAGTGGTGATGTAATGTTTATTCCCGGTATACCGAAAAATGATATTTCGTATATGCTAAAGAGAATTGCTGCCGGTGCTATTCCAAAGGATACAAGATCGGACAGAGAGTCCATTTGTGCTCCTATTTCAGAGTAGGATTTTAAAAGCCTTGCAGACATCCCATCTAAAAAGTCGAAGACAGAGGCAGCTAAGATAAAAAGGGCTGCAATATCTATTTTACCTTCTAATGCAAAGAAGATGGCCAAAATTCCTGAAATTAAGTTCAGAGATGTTATAGAGTTGGGAATATATGAGACTATTTTTTTGAATATGTTCATCTTTAGTTCTTGTTTATTTGATTTTATAAGGTATTGCTTGGTGCTCCAACTGATATAGTATTATTGGTATTCTGTTATGGCAGAGTTATAATAATTTTTATTGTCAGTTATTAACTGAATCTGTTAATTTCCCTATTTCTGTTTCTCTTCCTCTTACAGAATCACCAATTTTAACACTAATTTGTGTGTCGGTAGGAAGATAGATATCTACACGTGATCCCAAACGAATGAAACCCATTTCTTCTCCGGTTTCTACAATCTGTCCAATTTTTAGATAATTGAGTACTCTTCTTGCTAGAGCTCCGGCAATTTGATTTGTTAATATTTTACGACCGTCTTCTAACTCAGTTACTGTTGAGAATTTTTCGTTTACTTCGGATGCCTTATCTTTAAAGGCAGCATTAAATTTACCTTTCTTATGTTTTAGAAAGGTGATTTTACCACCGATTGGAATCCAGTTAATATGGACATTTAACGGAGACATAAAAATTGAAACTCTTAATGTCTCTTTTTTTAGTATGTTTTCTTCTTTGTAATTACCAATAGCGCAAATTGTTCCGTCGGCAGGAGATATTATCTGATTTTTTTTAGGAATCAGTGGCCTGTCAGGATAACGAAAGAATTGTGTAACGCCGCAGAGAAGAATAAAAGATAATATGGATACAATAATATTTATAACTGTTATGGAAATAAAATACCAAAACAAAAAATTTATTATGACAATTAATAAAACGATTCGTAGAATATATTTTTTTCCGCAAGGATGTATTCGCATGATTATTATAATTATTGGGTAAAAGTATAAATTTTGTATAAAATGAAGTACAAAAAATATTTTTATTTGATATTATTTCCTGAATTTTGCAAGTAAGTTTCGTAATGAGCATTTAAATAACAATAAATCAGGAAGTTAGCCAATTAAACCATAGCAACAGCTATTGTGATTGAGGATTACGACTAATTTGAAGTTATTTGGATGCGTAATAGATAATTCCATGGGGATTTTAGGTATTAAGTAAACCGATTGAAGCATAGCAGTAGCTATGGTGTCTCCACCCTTATATTCCTATTCCGGATATTTTTATGTAACAAAGGTAGATAGGAATTGCGAATAGCATGGAATCGAAACGGTCAAGTAAACCTCCATGACCTGGAATAATCCTTCCGCTGTCTTTTATGTTAAAACTTCGTTTGAACATGGATTCTGTGAAATCACCAAAAACTGAAGATACTGAGACCAGAATGCCTATAAATATGCCATTAAAAACAGAAATGTCTTGTCTTATGACAACAAATATCAGTGAGACAATGATTGTTAGAATTATTCCTCCAAATAAACCTTCCCATGATTTTTTGGGAGATATACGTGGAAATA
>Ga0265294_10010202_pt1 | contig 10719 bp, 9 predicted proteins | sample MunlanPumphouse3_FD_192504 | JGI IMG/M metagenome (GOLD analysis project Ga0265294, IMG submission 192504) | Groundwater microbial communities from a municipal landfill in Southern Ontario, Canada - Pumphouse #3 | ecosystem: Environmental > Aquatic > Deep subsurface > Groundwater | place...
AGAGGAAGTCCTTGCCAACCAGTTTTTTGAGACTCTCAGCAAACTCATCACTCGTCAGCGGTCCTGTTGCGATAATTGAGGGTCCTTCAGGCAGTTCGGTCATCTCTTCCCTTATTACCTCTATGTTGGGGTGGGATAAAACAGCCGAATCAACAAGACGTGAAAAGACCTCCCTGTCTACAGCAAGTGCATTTCCTGCAGGGACTCTGCTTTTTTGGGCACATTCCATTATGAGGCTGCCCAAAAGGCTTAATTCTGATTTAAGTATTCCGGCAGAAGTTGTCGGTTTTTCCCCACCGAATGAGTTGCTGCACACCAGCTCGCCAAGAAAAGCAGTCTCATGTGCAGGGGTCTTTTTTTGGGGCCGCATCTCATGCAGCCTGACAGAAAACCCTCGTTGTGCAAGCTGCCAGGCTGCCTCTGAACCGGAGAGGCCTCCACCTGTTATCGTTATCTTTTTACATGTCTGTCTCTGCATTTTCAACTTCTGTGGGATCTGTAACTGTTTGTTCCTGATTTTCGGTTCCGGGCTTTTTCCAGGATATGAAGTCGCAATCAGGATACCTCGTGCAGCCGTAAAACATTCTTCCCTTGACCTTTCCTTTGGCAGCACGCCTTCTGACAAGTTCGCCCTCCCCGCATTTGGGGCATTTGATCCCGGTCGTCCTGACAATGTTCCTTGTATATTTACATTCGGGATATCCGGAACAGGCGATGAATTCTCCGAATCTTCCGCTTTTGACAAGAAGATCTTTGCCGCATTCCGGACAGGGTTCACCTACCAGCTCGGGTTCGGGTCTCATGTTCTCTGCGTGGGCTGATACGTCGTCAAGTACCGGTTTGAATCCTCCCCAGAACTCTCCTACCACTTTCCTCCAGGGAAGTTCTCCTGCCTCTATCTGGTCAAGCTCATCTTCCATCATCGCAGTGAAATCTACGTTTATGAGGCTTGAGAAATACTTAATAAGAAAGGTATTTACAAGCCTCCCCAATTTTGTCGGGATGAGTTTTTTGTCTTCTTCTCCCCGGTCTACATAGTTCCTTACCGAGAGAGTGTTGATTATCGCTGCGTAGGTCGAAGGCCTTCCTATGCCTTTTTCTTCAAGCGCCTTGACAAGGCCTGCCTCTGTGTACCTTGAAGGCGGCTGTGTGAAGCGCTGATCTTTTATTATCTTGTCGATAAGAAGAGTCTCCCCTTCTACTGCCGGTTTCATGTCTGCATCCTTGACTCCCAGAGGAAAGACCTTCCCCCATCCGTCAAATACGACTACCGCGCCTGACTGCTTGAGAGAATAATCTCCGCTTACGCATATCAGAGTTGTCCGTGCAATTATCGCAGGCGCCATCTGGCTTGCTATGAAACGGCTCCATATTAGATCGTAAAGTCTGTACTGCTCCGGTGTAAGACAGTCTTTTACGGATGCAGGAGTTATAAACGGGTCTGTCGCCCTGATAGCTTCATGGGCGTCCTGGGATCTCGCCTTTGAAGCATAGGCGTTTGTGCCTTTTGGCAAATATTTACTGCCGTAGTTGTCAAGAATGAATTTTTTTGATGATTCGACTGCCTCGGGAGATATCCTCAGGCTGTCTGTACGCATGTATGTTATGAGCCCGACCGGTCCTCTTCCGGGGATTTCCACACCCTCGTATAAGGACTGTGCTATCCGCATCGTCCTGCCCGGTGCGAAACCGCATCTTCTGGATGCCTCCTGCTGGAGTGTGCTGGTCTTGAAGGGCGGAAGTGCAGCCTTTGGACTCTCTTTTGTCCTGAATTCATCCACCTTGAGAACCGCATTATTTAACTCTTTTTCGACTTTTTCAGCCTCTTTTTCGTCATGTACAGAGAGCGGTTTCCCCTGATACTTATCTGCCCTGAGCTTGTATTTTCTCTTTCCGTCCGTACTGCTGCTTTCAACATCTATCAGCCAGTACTCTTCGGGGATGAATTTGTCTATCTCATCCTCGCGCTCACAGATTATCCTGAGCGCCACTGACTGGACCCTTCCCGCAGAGAGGCCGCGCTTAACTTTGTTCCACAGGAGGGGGCTCAGCTGATAACCCACCAGCCTGTCAAGTACGCGTCGGGCCTGCTGCGCGTCAACTTTGTCAATGTCTATGGCATCAGGGTCTTTTACAGCATCAGTGACTCCATGCTCCGTTATCTCCTGCATCCTTATCCTGCATTCCGACTTAGGATCTATGTCGAGCAAAGAGGCCAGGTGCCAGGCTATGGCCTCTCCCTCACGGTCGGGGTCAGATGCAAGAAGGGTCTTTTTGCTGACCTGGGATGCCCCTTTGAGACCGCGTATCAGGTCTGCTTTGCCCCTGACCTGAATGTAATCCGGTTCAAAATCATTGTCGATATCTATTGCCAGCCGGCCCTTGGGTAGGTCCCTAACATGCCCTACGCTTGCAAGCACCTTGTATCCGCTTCCCAATATCTTTTCCAGTGTTTTGGCCTTTGCCGGGGATTCTACGACTACAAGGGTCTTTCCCTCATACTGTTTGAAATTCTGTTTGCCATTCACTTTGGAAGAAGGCTTTTTGGATACAGTTTTTTTCGCAGCTTTAGGAGATGTTTTCTTTTTTACTGTTTTGGCGCCCGTTTTAGTCTTTTCTTCCGCAGTTTTATCAGTCTTCTTTTTGGCAGCTGATTTTGTGGTTTTGGTTTTCTTCTCAGCAGCTTCGTCAGTCGTCTTTTTTTTAGTTCCTTTAACAGTCGCCATTAATTACACCTCTTTCAAACATTTACGCTATACCGGCCTGAGCCCGAAGAACATATTATTCCCTTTGCAGACAAAATTGCAATTGTTTTTAAAATGTCGGCGGCGCTCATTTTAACCTCAAGAGCTATGTTGTCAACCGTCTGCCCTCCGCCAATCCTTAAAACCTTTAATATCTCCTCTTCTTCACGTGAAAGGTCAACGTCCTGCACAGGATCTGCCAATCTATCTTTATTTGAAAAGGGAGCAGATGCACCTGTCTCAAAAAAATCCTTCAGATCGATAAGAGGGTAGGCCCCTTCAAAAATAAGTTTGTTGCTTCCGTATGCCATTCCTTCGTCTATCCTTCCGGGAACCGCCCATACTTCACGTCCAAGTTCTGCCGCAATTCCTGCGGTTATCATAGCCCCGCTTTTTAGAGGAGCTTCGACGACTACCAGCTTTGAAGAGAGAGCTGCTACTATCCTGTTTCTTTTTGGAAAATGCCACTGTTCTCCCTGGCTGCCGATCGGAAATTCGGATATGAGTGCACCGCACTCCATGATATCCCTGAAGAGGTTCGCATTTGACCTTGGGAAATATATATCTGCTCCCGTGCCGAATATTGCAAATGTTTTTCCTCCAGATGTACAGGTCCCCATGTGTGCGTTCCCGTCTATACCTGACGCTCCTCCGCTTATTAGTGCTATTCCTGCATATGCGCAATATTCGCCTATCCTTTGAGCTATTCTTCTTCCGTATGTACTTGCCCTTCTTGTCCCTACTGCCGCTATACACCGATGGGGCATCTTTTTTTCGCTTCCGTGCCAGTAAAGCACCAGAGGAGGATCCTTAAGGTCTTTCAGCTTTGCAGGGTAATCCCCGTCATCTATTCCGACTGCCCTTATTCCAAGCTTCAGGCATTTTTCGATCTCTCTTTCGGCCCATTTCATGTCAATTTTTGTTTTGAGAGCGACAGCAGCCCGTTCTGTGATCCCGAGCTCTGTAAAAAGTTTTGAGTTGCACTTCCAAAGCTCGTCCATGGAGATCTGTCCTCTTTTTAGGGCAAACCACAATTTTCTTCCCTGGCCCTCAAGGCCGTTAAGGAGAAGAAGCGTCTTTATATTTTCATCCAAGAGAGTGCTTCCCCTTCCCGGTAGCTCAGAGCCTCTGCAACATGTTCAAGCTTTATCTCTTCTGATCCGGCAAGATCGGCAATTGTTCTGGAGACTTTGAGCACCCTGGAAAGCCCTCTTCCTGAAAGCCTTACACGGTTAAGTGCCCTCAGCAGAAAACTTTTGACCTCAGGTGTCAGTAATATCTTCCTTCTAAGCAGTTTTTCAGGGATCTCTGAATTTGATCCTATCCCATACCCGGACCAACGCTTTACCTGTATCTCCCTGGCGGCCCGTACCCTTTCAGCAACTTCTGCACTGCTCTCTCCGCACTTTCCCTCAAGAGAGACGAGCTCTTCAGGCATAAGCCTGGGTATGGAAATATGAAGGTCTATCCTGTCCAGAATTGGGCCTGAGAGGCGCCTTCTGTACCTGTCTAAAGCCGATGGAGAACATGTACAGTGTTCAATGGGGTCTCCCGCAAAACCGCAGGGACATGGATTGCAGGCTGCGACCATCAGGACCTTTGCAGGATATACAACGCTGCCCGAAGCTCGGCTTACAGTTATCTGTCCATCCTCAAGCGGCTGCCTGAGAGCTTCCAGTACATCCCTTGTGAACTCGGGAAACTCGTCAAGGAAGAGCACACCTCTTGATGCCAGGCTTATCTCGCCCGGCCTGAGTGTGCTCCCTCCGCCGCAGAGGGCTACAGCACTTGCTGTGTGGTGGACTGACCTGAAAGGTCTCTCTCTGACGGCTGATATAGAATTCCCCACGGTGCTTCTTAGAAGAAGTACCTCCATAAGCTCCGGGTCGGAAAGGGGCGGAAGTATCCCCTTGAGTGCCCTTGCCAGAAGTGTCTTCCCAGAGCCGGGAGATCCCACCAGCAATAGGTTATGATGTCCTGCCGCGGCTATCTCAAGTGCCCGTTTGGCAGCCGACTGGCCTTTGATGTCGGAAAAGTCCGGATCTGCCTGCGGAGGAGAATAATCCGCCTCACAGTAAGCGACACTTGGCAGTTCGATCTCTCCCCTTAAATGCGCAAAGAGATCCCCCAGTGATCTTACCCTCCACGCAGAGACTCCCTCTACCAGACTGACCTCAGCTGCGTTTTCTTCAGGCAGGTAGATATCCCAACCCTTTTCGCGGGCGAGAAAGGCGGCCGGTACCGCTCCTCTTACTTTTCTGAGTCTTCCGTCAAGTGCAAGTTCACCTATGAAGAGTGATGGCTTTTTGACCTTGACGCCTCCCTGGACACAGGCTATCGCGACTGCGATCGCAAGGTCAAGCAGGGCTCCTTCCTTTGGAACATCAGCAGGGGCGAGGTTGATAGCCACCCTTCCACGGAGCGTTATCCCTACACTCCTCAGAGCCGCCCTGACCCTTTCCCTGGCCTCTCTGACGGCAGTGTCAGGAAGACCGACTACTGATATGTTGAAAAGTCCCCCGGTTATCTCGACTTCCACCTCTACCGGAACTGCCTTGACTCCCCGAAGCGTTATACCTGAGACAGAGTTCATAGTATTCCCTCCGTTATATCTTTGATGTGTTCTATTGAGGGTCCACTGCCCTCTTTGATCGTTATGGCAATTAGATCTATACGCCAAAATCCGATGTACTTTCTGCTTTCTGTCCATATCCTTGCGGCCCTCTTGAGCTTTTTTATCTTTTCCGGACCTACTGTAAATTCAGGAGGCATGACCCAGCCAAAGCTCCTGGTCCTGACCTCGACAAAAACGATCTCATCGCCGTCGTTGGCAATGATGTCTATCTCACCATGCCTGCAGCTTACATTTTTTGCTATGATCCTGTATCCGATTTGGGTGAGGTACTCTGCCGCCTTTTCTTCACCATATTTTCCTGTCTGCAGGTGAAGCGGGAGCTTTTTTGAAGGGTCTGTCCGGCCTTTACCGGAAGACTTTTGGATCGGGATTTTATTTCTTTCTTGAATAGAGCGATCGAGAGCCCTTTCAAGGCTCATTCCGCAGGTTCCCTCGAGACTCCCCTGAAAGAGACTCTGTGTATCGGTGAAGGACCTATTTCCAGCAGTATTCTTCTGTGTTCAGCCGATGGGTATCCCTTGTGGGCGCTGAAACCGTACTCAGGATAGAGCTTGTCCATAGTGCGCATTATCCTGTCCCGCAAGACCTTCGCTACGACAGATGCAGCAGCTATTGCTGGCACCCTGTCGTCTCCTTTGACAACACATCTCTGATATATGCCTAGTCCGGGAATGTATGTGCAGCCGTCGACCAATACTATGTCAGGTTCGGAGTCGAGGCGCTCTACAGATCTCTTCATGCACCAGAGAGATGCCTGCAGAATGTTTATCCTGTCTATCTTATACGGTGAAGCAGCCTGCGCTCTCCACTTTATACCGCATTCACACATCCGGCAGAAAAGATCCTCTCTCCTTGAGGGCGAAAGTTTTTTTGAGTCTTTGAGTCCTTTTGAAAGGAGGTACTGTCTCTGTTCGCTCGTAAGGATGACAGCAGCTGCAACAACAGGACCGGCAAGCGGACCTCTCCCTGCTTCGTCTGTTCCTGCTGCAACTATCCCGGCCTTTCCAAACATCACCTTAGGCTCTCCCACAGCGGTGGATCGCCCGGGCTTTCAAGGCTCATCCTGCCCAGTCTTCCGGTGGCAAAGGCGTCAATGAATACCCGGCCGGCGCTTTCAACGTCCACAACGCCGCCCGGCAGTAATTTGCCAAGCCTTTTGCCTACGGATCCGAGTATTTCGGCCGGAGTCCCCTCAGGCTTGATCCCCCAGGCTGATTCAACACCCTGCCAGAGGTTTTTGGCGATCAGAAAAGATATGCATTCTTTTGCGTGTTCTTCCCAGTTGCCTATTACCTGACCTCTTGAAGATCCTATCCATGAAATGATCCGGTGTGCCCTGGCATCGCTGTGGGGATCAAGTATCCCGGGTGAGTCGACGAGAAGGAAACCCTCTCCCTTGAACCATGAGACTCCCTTGGTTATTCCGGGGATGCCGCCCACCGGGGCGGCTTTTCTTCCCACCAGCTGATTGATAAGCATAGATTTTCCAACGTTTGGGATGCCTACCACCGCCATCCTCAGATCACGGAATGCAGGCTTCTTTTCCTTGAGTTCTTTCCTTATCTGGCTGAGCCCCCCCTTACGGAGATCCAGAGGCCACGTTGGAAGTTTTTTGGACTTCAGATGATCTGTCCATATTTTAGTGATTTGGGGATCAGCAAGGTCAGCTTTTGAGAGGATCGTCCATATCTGTATCTTAGGGGCAAAAATATGAAGGAATGGTGACGAAGAGAGGTTCGGCGCCCTTGCATCCCGAACCTCTAAAATAAGGTCGATATTGGCTGCAAGCGCCTCAAGCTGGCGCTTGCCTTTTGCCATATGCCCGGGAAACCATACAGTCCTGCCCATTTATTCGATCAGCCCTAGCCTGTTGAGCGGCCAGTATCTGAAAACAGCAGGCCCCCGGAAGAAATTTCTCGGCACAAAACCCCAGAACCTGCCGTCCTGCGAGTTGGGCCGGTTGTCTCCCAGACAGAAATAGCTTTTCTCCGGCACTGTTTCAGGCAACATGTCAAAAGTGTCTTTATTCTTTACGTATGGCTCGAAAACCTCTTTGTCGTTGACGTACACCGTGCCGTTCCTTATCTCTACCTTATCTCCGGGAAGTCCGATGATCCTCTTTACAAAATCCCTTCTTGGATCGACCGGGTATTTGAAGACGGCTATCTGTCCTCTTTTTGGCTCAACTTTGGGCATCGCATACCAGAATTTTAGTACGAGTACACGGTCCCCCACTTCCAGGGTGGGTATCATCGATCCGCTTGGGATCCAGAACGCCTGTATAACAAAGGTCCTTAAGATAAGGGCAAGAACAAGTGCCCAGAAAACTGTCTCTATCGTTTCACGCCACCATGGTTTAGGCATAACATTGATTCCTCCAATATATATCAGAAAAAGGACAAGCAGCGCAATTGTACTGATGGCTCTTTTTCCGTCAGACATTTTATTTGTCCTGATCTAACGCTTCCTCCGACGCCTCTATATCAGCAATATACGACGCCCCGCCCTCAAGTTCCGGCATGACCTTGCCCGACGGTCCGAATTCAAGGGAGACCCTGTTTAGCCCTCCAGGATTATAGACATCGACCACAGGACCTGTCAGTCCTGCAGTAAAGGCAGCTATTGCGCTTGCTGTGGAGCCCGTTCCGCATGAAAGGGTAAGGTCTTCCACCCCCCTCTCATATGTCAGGACGTCAAGGCCTGCATCATATGTTGACTTTGGTGTAACGAAATTTATATTTGCTCCTTCAGGAAAGAGGTCAGTCCTTAGACGTATCGCCCTGCCGATCTTCCTGTATCGATCTTCAGAGTCAAGGCGACTCTTTTCAAATATTACTGCATGAGGAACACCGACTGTCAAAAAAGTATAACTGAAATCATATCCCTCAACAGAGTCCGGGACGTCGCGGACAATGTTCGAAATGTCAACGGGAGAAAGTTTGAGGGATGCTTTTGTTCCTTTTACACTTGCATCTACCCTTCCGCCCAGTGTCTCAAAGGTCATATCAGATTTATTTACGATTCCTTTGAGAAATGCAAATCTGGCAATACATCGTGCACCGTTTCCGCACATCTCACCCTCTGTACCGTCACGGTTGAAAAGCCTCATTTTGAAATCATGCAAATCTGACGGTTCCGCTGAAAGGATGCCGTCTGCGCCCAGAGACTCTCTCCTTCTGCAAAGGGCCTTTGCAAATAGTGAAAGGGTTTCGGCGCTGTATTTGAAATCCATGTTGTTTATTACGAGAAAATCGTTCCCGTTGCCGTTCATTTTTGTGCATGGGATCATCCGGCATTCGACCCTTCGTGTGTATTTTGCCAACGGCAACTATTTTACACCAAATGCACTGACTTGTGGGAACGGCATACTGCCTGACGTCCCACCGCAGCCCCACTCTTTGCCTGTGTCAGTTAAAACCAAAGTCATCGGCAATTCTGCCTGCAACATTCGGAGCAACAAATATCAGCACGTAAATATCAGCACGTAAATATCAGCACGTAACTTGAAATATTGGCACTAAACAAGTATAATTCCATCCGATGAACAAAGCGGGCGATTAACTCAGCGGTAGAGTGTCACCTTCACACGGTGGAAGTCGTTGGTTCGAACCCAATATCGCCCACCATCGCAAATCACAGGCCCCTACCAGTTAATTTTTATATTAACGGTAGGGGTCATTCTTTTTTCAACTGGCCGCCAGTAACTTTTATGAATTGATTTTGGGTCACGTTGTATACGCATATTGAATGTTGAAAAATTTAGCTCCTTTATAATTCTTTTGTGTTAAAATTGAGCACTAAAGACAGTCCGTAAACGAAAATAATAAGATCAACAATAAGGAACTGGTGAAGAAATGGAGTATGACAGGAAAAAAGTAATTGCTTCGTCTGCAGCATTAACGATATTTCTGGCAATAATACTCTTTTCAGTAGCTTCTATCCTAATAGGCAACATAAAAGACATTGTGATAAAGGAATCGGCCGAGGAAGCAAAAGGCATCGCTGCTACAGCTGCGCGGTTCATTGAAGACAACGTTTCCGACTACAGAAAGTTATCTGATGTGACCAATTATTCAGAAGACAACTTCGATAAAGATTACTACCTCAGGATGAACAGACTCTTCCGGCTTATAAAAAAGGACACCGGTGCTTATTTTATTTTTACAGAAAAAAAGATCTCTGATACTGAGATCGAGTACATACTTGACGGTGAAGACCCCGAGTCTGACCTTTTTTCTCCGATCGGGTCAAGGGACGGGATGTCAAAGGAAGAACTCAAAGCATTCAATGAAGGGGTCATAACCGCCACAGGCATGATCAGGGATGAGGCCTGGGGCGAATATCTCACGGCTTTTGCGCCAATTAAAGATTCCGGTGAGCTTATCGGCCTTGTCGGAGTTGATTTCTCTTCAGAACACATCAGAATGATCGTCAGAAATGTCTCATATGTGACATACCTGATCCTTTTTCTCCTTATCTCCCTATCTTACGTAGCAATCCAAAATCTTTTCAAAATGCATTACTCATCTTTGAACACTGATTTTATGACAGGCCTGATCAATAGGCGAGGCTTCAAAGAAGCAGTGCATAATGCGATAAGTGATGCGAAAAAATATGGTGTTGCATTCACCCTTATAATCCTTGACATCGACAATTTCAAGGATATCAACGACAGCTGCGGACATCCTTACGGAGACGAGGTCCTCAAAATTATCGCTCATATAATCAAGCAGAACACAAGGCATTCAGATCTTTCCTTCAGATACGGAGGGGATGAGTTCGCATTGATATTGCCGGACACAAGCAAAGAAGATGCTCTCCAGGTCTGCATGAATATCCAAAGCAGCCTTAATGATGACAGGCATTTTACCGAGGGTGCATGCCACCCCACAATCAGCATGGGAATTTGTGAGTGGTCAGGAAATATGACATCGGATGATATCATCAAAGCCGCAGACGAGGCAATGTATCTTTCGAAGCAAGAGGGCAAAAATCGGATAAAAATGTGTTGAAACGGGCCATTCTCAAAACTGAAGAATAATGTTTGTTATTGGCCGGTAATTTCTTAGCAAATTCTTTCAAAAAAACAGACAAAGAAAGTACCCCAACATAGCCCTTTAAAATATATACAAAGCTTGGGTACTTATGAGATAATTTAATCAGTTAAATCATTTTACAAAGGAGGATAGAATATGAAAAGAAAATACTTCGTATTTATGCTTTTGTCGATATTTATTCTATTTTTATGCTCCCCTGCCATGGCTGCAGGCGATAAGTTCGTAAGGGCCTACAGGGACAGCAACTACGACATGTATGTTAACCGGGTCAACATTATCCAGA
>Ga0265294_10010204_pt1 | contig 10718 bp, 11 predicted proteins | sample MunlanPumphouse3_FD_192504 | JGI IMG/M metagenome (GOLD analysis project Ga0265294, IMG submission 192504) | Groundwater microbial communities from a municipal landfill in Southern Ontario, Canada - Pumphouse #3 | ecosystem: Environmental > Aquatic > Deep subsurface > Groundwater | place...
GTACTTAATGACATTAATGTTTTTCCTGTACCTGATGGTGACACAGGAAACAATCTAGTTTATACAATGCAAACTATATCTAGAGAATCTAAGGTTCAAGATTCTTTTCATTTAACCTTAGAGTCAATAAGTGATTCTGCTTTGATTGGTGCTAGAGGTAATAGTGGGGTTATTTTTGCGCAGTTTGTGAATGGTTTAAGAACAGCTTCTAAGGGGAAAGAACAAGTTGGTCTTGATGAGTTTGCGGAGATGGCTTTAGAAAGCGTGGAGCACACTTATGCTTCATTAAGTAATCCTGTAGAAGGAACTATGATAACTGTAATTAAAGAATGGGCTTTAACTTTGAAAAATATGTTAAATGCTACAGCGGACATTAAAGAATTTTTTCTTTTGGCTTATGCTAAAGCTGAAAAGGCTTTAGAACATACTAAAGAACAGTTGGCTGTATTAAAGAAGAATAATGTAGTAGATAGTGGAGCTATGGGGTTTATCTTGTTTTTAAAAGGTATTAACAGTTATTTCAATAAAGAAGAAATTGAAGAGCTTTCTTATGAAGAGTTAGAGATTGAGAATGTACATGATTTTAATGAAGAAATTACTTATAGATATTGTACAGAAGGCCTAGTTGAGTATAAAAATCAAGAAGAAGAGATAGTTTTAGAAACTTTAAAGCCTTATGGAGATAGTTTAATTGTTGTAATGGGTGCTAAAATGTTTAGAATCCATATTCACACTAATACACCGGAATTAGTGTTTCAGGAGCTTACTAATTTTGGTAAGGTAGTATATCAAAAAGTAGATGATATGATCGGCGATATTAATATGAAACACAATGAATCTGATACAGTAATTGTAACTGATTCAATTGCGGATATAGATCAAGATTATTTAAAGGAGAAAAACGTAGTTGTTATTCCTTTAAATGTCAATGTTGAAGGGACTACTTATTTTGATAAGTTAACAATAAACAATGAAATATTATTTGATTTGATTGATAAAAGTTTGGAGTATCCGACAACTGCTACACCTACTATAAAATTTATTAATGATTTGTTTTCAAAGCTTCTACTTAATTATAAAAATGTATTGGTTATAGCTGTTTCAAGTAAGTTAAGCGCTACATATGAAGTTATTAATAAAGAGGTTAGCCAATTAAGAAGTAAAGGAAAAAACGTTAGAATTGTTGATACTAAAACAAATTCTGTTTCTCAAGGATTATTAGTTAAAAGAGCAGTCGATATGTTAGAGTCCGGGAAAAGTGTTGATGAAATTGAAAAAGTTTTAAATGAAGAAAAATCAAAGGTAGAAATACTTGTTTGTCTAGAAACTTTTAAGTACGCAACAATGAGCGGAAGATTGCCAAAAGCTGTTGGTAAAATTGGTATGTTTTTTGGTATAAGACCAATTATGTCTGTTGATAAAGAAGGTAAGGGCGCGGCCTTTGGTTTTGCTTTATCACAAAAGGGTATTACTAAAAAAATTGTTAATCATGTAAAAAAAGATATGGAAAAATCAGGGATTGAAAGCTACGCGTTGATACATTGCTTGAACCCGGATTTATTAAAAGAATACATTGAGGTTTTTACGGAGATAATAGGTAAAGAACCTGAGTTTTTAGCTGAAGTTTCGAGTGCTACAGCTATTCATAGCGGTAAGGGTTCTGTCGCTATTGGTTATATTAAAAAATAAAAAGGAGGAAGTTTTATGGAATGGGCAGCACTAGTTATTTTTGGGTATTTTATGATTTTTTTCATTGTCGCAACCATTATTAAAAACAATAGTATTGTTGATATTGGGTGGGGACTAGGGTTTGTTGTGACTGCTTGGATTCTTTTTTTCATTTCCGGTGACTATGGAATTGAAAAAATCATAGTTAACGCATTAGTTAGTTTATGGGGCTTAAGACTTTTTTACCATATTTTAAGAAGAAATATTTTTGCAGAAGAAGACTTTAGATATAAAAAATGGAGAGAAGAATGGGGGAAATGGGTTGTTCCTCGAGCTTTTCTACAAGTTTTTATGCTACAAGGATTGTTTATGTTTGTCGTTGGATTAGGTGTTTTTTGGGTTAATACAACTACTTTTACTGGTGACATGTCTTATATTGTAGCTGGTTTAGGTATTTTGGTATGGGTGATTGGATATTTCTTTGAAGTAGTGGGTGACATGCAATTAAGAAAGCATATAGCTAATAAAAATAAAAAACAAAAGTTAATGATTTCGGGTCTTTGGAAATATACAAGACATCCAAACTATTTTGGAGAAGCTGTAATGTGGTGGGGAATATTCATTATTGTATTGTCAATGGATAGTTCTAGTTTTTGGAAGTACTTAGCGGTTATTAGTCCGATAGTTATTACTTATCTTTTAAGGTTTGTTAGCGGCGTACCGATGCTAGAGAGAAAAATGAAAGAGTCACCAGGATGGGATGAGTACGCAAGTAAAACAAATGCTTTTATTCCTTGGTTTCCTAAGAAGTGAGTATGAGTAGATTAAATTGTACCGTAAGTGCTTCAAATGATAATAATATTTGCTTGTATTTTATGATAAAGACTTTTCGTATTTATAATAATTATTCTTTGGATGAAGCGATTAAATATTCTCGAAAAAAAGGATTGAGTCTTCATGTTGTATTGATTGAACCTTATGAAGAAAATCAAAGGAACTTAGATTTTTTTAATCGTTTAACTGAAGATTTACATGAGAAACTATCTATATATGCTGAAAAGGTAGTAAGAATTAAAAGGCCAATTGATTTTAATAAATTACTTGTTAATGTAAATTCGTTTTTTATTGATAAAACTTACTTACGTTTTGATTTAAATATTTATGAGGATTTAAAAAGAAATTCTTATAATAGTAACATTAATTTGTTTACAGTAGAAAGCAATGTTTTTGTTCCAGTGGTTGAAGCTTCAAATAAAGAGGAGTATTCAGCTAGAACTATTAGAAATAAGATTAGTTCTAGATTAGATGATTATAAGAGTGAAGTATTGACAAAGGAAGACTTCACTATTGCAGAGAAGAAAGCTTTTGATGTTTTGGAAGACTTTGTTAGTAATAAACTAGAAAAGTATGATTTACATAACGATCCATCACTTGATTTAACTTCTTTGTTAAGTCCGTATTTAAAATATGGTTTTATTTCTCCAGTTACAATCTATAATAAAATCATTGATATTGACAGCGAGAATAAAGAATCCTTTTTAGAGGAGTTAATAGTAAGAAGAGAACTTGCTTATAATTTTGTGTATTTTAATTCTAGGTATGATAATTTCAGTTATATGACTTATGACTGGGCATATAATACTATGTCTAGACATAAGATGGATAAGAGGGAATACATTTATACAAAAGAAGATTATATTAATTTTAGAACTCATGATCCATATTTTAATGCGGCTATGAAAGAGATGGTTTTACTAGGTAGAATGCATTCTTATATGAGAATGTATTGGTGTAAGAAGATAATTGAGTGGTCAGAATCTTACGAAAAAGCTTTTGAAATTGCTTTAGAACTTAATAATTATTTCTTTTTGGATGGATTAACTCCTAATGGATATTGTGGTGTTGCTTGGTGTTTTGGGAAACATGATAGAGCCTGGACAGAGAGGGCTATATTTGGTAAACTTAGATATATGAATGACAATGGATTAAAAAGAAAATTTGATATAGATAAATATGTCGAAAAAATGAATAACATTTAAGAAAGAAGGTATATACGATGAATTTCTTTAAACTTTACATTATAGCTTTTGTAGCTTTTCTAGCAGTTGATGCAATTTGGTTGGGTTTAGTGGCTCCTAAATTTTACAAGAGTCAAATCGGAGGATTGATGGCTGAAAAACCTAATTTTATTGCGGCCGGGGTATTTTATGTTTTGTTTATTGCCGGATTAGTATATTTTATTTTAACCGGAGTAGAAGAAAAAGAACTTGGTAAAGTACTTTTAACAGGTGCGATATTTGGATTTATGACTTACGCTACTTATGACTTGACAAATTTAGCTACTTTGAAAGATTGGCCAATAACTGTAACAATCGTTGATTTAATTTGGGGTACTTTTCTTTCGACTTCCGTGACATTGATTTCGTATTTAGTATATAATTGGATTTGGTAGGTTTATGCATTTATTTAATTTAATTATTGTTTTAGACAAAAACGAAGAAAAAGTACTGATGTGTTATAGATCAAAAGATCCATACATTGGTAAGTACAATTTAGTTGGTGGAAAGATAGAAGAGGGCGAAGATTATTTAGAAAGTGCATATAGAGAGTTGTATGAGGAAACCGGAATTGATAAAGCCAGGATTAGTTTAAGGCATTTTATGAATTTTGAGTGGCTACCAATTGATATGAAAATGATGGTTTATATTGGTAAGTTAAGTCAAGAGGTAGAACTTAAAGAGGAAATCCATAAGCTTTTTTGGTTTAGTCTTGATGAAAATTTTTATGACTTGGATAGATTTGCTGGCGAGGGTAATATAGGTCATATGATAGAAATTTATAAGATTCATAGAAATAAAATTATTAAAGATTAGATATATTTTTCTAATCTTTTTTACTTTAAGTAATCATTTACTAAAGCTTGTGTTTATAGTATAATTGGGTATGAAAGAAAGGGTTTTCATAGTTTTTAAATAGAAGAGGAGAAGACATTTATGAAAAATTATTCATTACCACCGTTTAGAATAAAAATGGTGGAACCAATTAAACAAATTACAAAAGAAGAAAGGATAGAAAGATTAAAAGAAGCCGGCTTTAATCCTTTTAGATTAAAGTCTGAAGATGTTTTTATAGATCTTTTAACTGATTCTGGGACAGGAGCTATGTCTCATTATCAATGGAGTGCATTGATGATGGGGGACGAAGCTTACGCTGGGTCTAGAAGTTTTTATCGACTTGAAAAGGCTGTTAAGGATATTACTGGGTATAAATATGTTATTCCTGCGCATCAGGGTAGAGGAGCAGAACAGGTCGCTTTACCAAATTTAATAAAGAGAAAAGGTATGTATGTGATTTCCAATATTCATTTTGATACTACAAGGGCACATGTGGAGTTAGCTGGTGGAAGAGCACTTGATTGTGCCTGTGAGGAATGTTTTGACCTTAGTTTAGATTATCCGTTTAAGGGAAACTTCAATATAATTAAGTTAAAAGAATTAATCGAAGAAAAAGGGAAAGACAATATCGCCGCTATTATTATGACAATAACAAATAATTCCGCTGGAGGTCAACCTGTTTCTTTAGAAAATATGAGAGAAGTCAATAAAATAGCTAGAATGAATTCGATACCTATAGTTATTGATGGAGCGAGATATGCAGAAAATTCTTATTTCATTAAGCTTAGAGAAAAAGGCTATAATGAAAAGAGTGTTAGGGATATAGCTAAGGAAACTTTTGATTTAGCTGATGTGTTTTTAATGAGTAGTAAAAAAGACGGATTAGTTAATATTGGCGGTTTAATTGCGATTAAGGATAATGAAGAGTTATTTAGACAGTGTCAAGTAAGAGTTATACCTATGGAAGGATTTCCAACTTATGGTGGTTTATCTGGTAGAGATATGGATGCTTTAGCTGTTGGGTTAAACGAAGCTTTAGAAGAGGATTACTTACAATATCGTTTAGATGAAATAAGATATTTAGGTGATAAACTGCAAGAAGGCGGAGTTCCTATTCAATATCCAACAGGAGGACACGCCGTATTTGTTGATTGTGGTGCTATTTGTCCACAAATACCATTTGATCAGTTCCCTGCTCAAGTAGTTTGTAATGAGCTATATATTGAAGGTGGCATTAGAGCTGTAGAGATTGGATCGCTTCTTCTAGGTAGAGATCCAGATACTCATGAAAACTTAAAAGCCGATAAAGAGTTTATGAGATTAACAATTCCGCGTAGAACTTATACTTTAGAACATTTAAATTATGTGGCTCGGTGTTTGATAGAAGTATGTAAAAGGGGAAAAGAACTTAAAGGATTAGATTTTGTTTATGAGTCACCAATTTTAAGACATTTTACAGCGGAATTTAAACCAAAAGAATAGAGAGGATTTTTATGAGTTTGTTAAATGTAAAATCAGAAATAGGAGAATTAAAAAAAGTATTATTACATCGACCGGGTAGAGAACTAGAAAACTTAACTCCTAAATGGTTAAGTCAGTTATTGTTTGACGATATACCTTGGTTAGATTTAGCACAAAAAGAACATGATGCTTTTGCGGATATCTTTAGAAAAAATGGAGTTGAAGTACTTTATTTAGTAGATTTAGTAGCTGAAGCTTTGGAAAATGACAAAGATATTTTAGATCAGTTTATCAATCAATTTATTGAGGAAGCTTCAATTACAAGTGATACTTTAAAATTAATAGTATTTAATTTTTTAAAATCGATGAAATCTACAAAAGATATGGTCAGTGCTACTATGGCAGGGATAAGAAAAGATGAAGTTCCTAATTTCACTAAGAGAACTTTATCTGATTACATTAGAGATTATCCTTTTATCACAGATCCCATGCCTAATCTATATTTTACAAGGGATCCGTTTTCTATTATTGATAATGGTGTTTCAATATCTAAAATGTACTCAGTGACTAGATCAAGAGAAACGATTTATGGAGAGTATATTTTTAAGTATCATCCGATTTATGGAAATAAATCAATTCCTCATTTTTACAGTCGTCAAATGATTCCAACGCTTGAGGGTGGAGACATACTGGTTTTATCAGATAAAATACTTGCGGTAGGAGTATCTGAGAGAACACATCCAGCTGCTATAGAAAAATTAGCTAAAAACTTATTTTATTACAATAAAACTGATTTTGAGATAGTGCTTGCTTTTGACATTCCTAAAAGTAGAGCCTTTATGCATTTAGATACAGTTTTTACTCAAGTAGATCATGATAAATTTTTAATCCATCAAGAGTTAAGACACACTATTAAAGCTTATGAAATCACAAAATCTAAAACTCATAAAGATAAGCTAGATGTGTTACCGATAGAAGGGAAGTTAGATGAGATTCTTTCTAAGTATTTAAATAAAAAAATTACTCTTATTCCATGTGGTGGTGAAGATGATCCTGTCTCAAGTGATAGAGAACAATGGAATGATGGAGCGAATACAGTTGTAATAAGGCCTGGAGAAGTAATTGTGTATGAAAGAAATCATATTACAAATAAATTATTAGAAAAGTACGGGATAAAGATTCATAAAATGCCATCAAGCGAGCTATCTAGGGGAAGAGGTGGCCCTAGATGCATGTCGATGCCTTTTGTAAGAGAATAGTTGACAAATAATTTTATAGTGGTATAATTAAATTGAAGTTATTGACATATGTCAAGAATGGAGGTGGAATTATGCCAAGAAGAGATGGAACAGGACCTAATGGTTATGGACCTCTAACTGGAAGAAAAATGGGCAACTGTGGTAATGGCAGAGGTTTAGGTTATGGATTAGGGTATGGAAGAAACGCTCAACCTTATTCTGATACTAAAACTGATTTAGCTAGAGAGAAAGAACTGTTAGAACAAAGAATTAAAGACATCGAAAAAAAACTAGAAGATAAATAATTTTGTGGTAAGCGACTTTATGTCGCTTATTGCAGTTTAGGAGGAAAGAAGGATGATTATAGTATTACCTACAAAAACAAGTGGAGAAAAATCTTTTATTTCAGAAAATTTTGGAAGAGCTAATTATTTTTATGTTTATGATACAGAAAAAAAATTAGGAGAAGTCTATGTTAATGAGAATCTTGATAATCCTCATGGAGTTGGAATCAAAACAGCGGAATTTGTTTTAAAACATAAAGCTGATGTTTTAATCACCCCAAGAATTGGCGGTAAGAGCCAAGAAATTTTAATTGATAAAGTTAAAATGTATCAAGCAACAGATAAAATTGTTAAAGAGAATATTGAAAGTTTTCTTAATGGTGAGTTAAAGGAGTTATTTTAACTTGAAAATTGCAGTGTTGAGTGGAAAAGGTGGGACGGGGAAAACTTTTGTTTCTGTTAATTTAGCTTATGTTTTAAATGAAGCTACTTATGTGGATTGTGACGTTGAAGAACCTAATGGGAATTTGTATTTCAAAGGTGACTATCAAGAGAAAATAGTGGAAGTTGATGTTCCTGAGATAAATCATGATACATGTATTAGATGTGGAAAATGTGTTGATTTTTGTAAGTTCAATGCTTTAGCGCTTATTTTGGATAAAGTTCGAGTGTTTTCTCAGTTATGTCATTCCTGTGGCGGTTGTAAATTGGTCTGCCCGGTTGGAGCTATAAACGAAAAAAAGAAGCCTATAGGTGTTGTGAAAAGTGGAATGTATGAGAATCACCAAATAATATCTGGAGAAATGTATATAAAAGAGGAGACGGGTGTAAAAATTATCGATGAACTCTTAGATGCAGTTTCTTTAGATAAAAATGATGTTGTAATCGACTGTCCTCCTGGAAATGGATGTAGTGTTATGGCGAGCATTAAAGACGCTGATTATTGTGTTCTTGTAGCGGAACCGACAATATTTGGTTTGCATAACTTAAAAATGGTTTATGAGTTAAGTAGAGTTTTTAATAAGAAAATTGGATTGGTAATTAATAAAGCCAGTGACAACCAAATGATTAATGATTTTGCGAACGAAGAAAATATTGAGATTTTACAAGAAATCCCTTTTGACAAAGATATGGGTTATCTGAACTCTGTTGGAGAAATCGTTTCTAAAAACAAGAAATATAGAAAATATTTTGAAGTTATTGCAGAAAAGATTTTTGGTGATAGACTATGAAAAAAATTCTAATATTAAGCGGAAAAGGCGGAACTGGAAAGACGACTGTAGCGAGTAATTTCATTAATATTTCTAAAGCACGTGTTTTTTCAGATTGCGATGTTGAAGCCCCAAATTTACATTTAGTTTCGATGTTAAGCAATGTTCAAAATCGTGAAAATTATTATGGATTAGATAAATCAGTTATCAACCAAGATAAATGTATTCAATGTGGAATTTGCCAAAGTTACTGTCGATTTAATGCTATTTCATTTGTAAATGGAACTTATCTTATAGATCCTCATATGTGTGAAGGTTGTGGAGTGTGCAATTATGTTTGCCCTGAAAAAGCAATTGATTTTGTGAAATCTGTAGATGGAGAAACAATGCTTTACAAAGAAGATAAAGTGTTTTCAACAGCCACTTTAAAAATGGGAAGTGGGAATTCGGGTTTATTAGTTACTAAAGTTAAAAAACAAATGCAAGACTATATTAAAGATGATGATTTGGTAATAATTGATGGGCCACCGGGAATTGGTTGTCCAGTAATAGCTTCGATGTCAGGAGTAGATTTAATATTGTTAGTAGCTGAACCATCAGTTTCAGGTATATCAGATTTACAAAGAATCATTAAAACTGCGGCTAGTTTTCATTTAAAAACAGCCGTATGTATAAATAAGTTTGATTTAAACAAGAAGTTGTCTCATGACATAATTTCTTATTTAAAGGCTAATGACATTGATTATGCTGGTGAAATAGGATATCATCAAGAGATTATTGATTCGATTAATAAAGGTGAAACTTTACCTATAAATACACAAGCTTATAAAGACATAAAGAAAATATATGATTTTACAGTTAACTTACTTGCTTAAGCAAATGAAATAAAATTGTAATTGTAGTATGTTATAATTACTCTTGAATAAAAGGAGTGATTATTATGTTTTTAACGATATTATCCATGCAAAAAGAACGAAAGTATATCATCCAGGGAGTTATTGTATTTCTTTTGTTTATTACTCTTTATACCGTGTTAGATTATCTCAATATTGGTTATGGAGTGATGATAGAGGAATATGGTATACTCTTGGTTATTGGAAATATATTTTTAAATATATTAATGGCTTTTATTAGTGCATTTATGTGGAATATTTCAACGGCCTTAGTTAAGCTGACAGGTAAAGAAGGAAAAGGATCCTTTATGTCTGGATTAGCTGTTATATTTGGAATGCTTACTTATGGGTGTACCCCATGTGTAATTGCTTTCTTTTCAACAATAGGAATTACTTTTGCAATAGCAGCTTTACCTTTAGCTGGATTACCATATAAGTTATTGGCTTTAGTTCTGCTTATAATAGGTTTCTTCTGGTTGAAGTATGAAACAAATCATGTGAAATGTAAAATATAATTAAAAAGAAACCCAAATTTTTTGGGTTTTTCTTTTCAAGATTGATTTAAGCAAGTTATAATGATATTATTTAATTAACTTTATTTAATGAAAGCATGTGATTGTTAATGAAAGTACTTGAGACTAAGAAACTAAATAAATACTTTGAACAAGGTAACAACAAAAATCATATATTAAAAAACATCTCTTTGACCATTAATAGTGGTGATTTTTTAGGGATAATTGGACCATCAGGATCTGGGAAAACGACTTTACTTTATTGTCTAGGTACTTTAGAAAATTTTGAAGGCGGAGATGTTTTTTTATTAGGAAGAAATATCAAAGACTTAAATGATAAACAAATTGCGAAAATAAGAAATAGCGAAATAGGTTATGTTTTTCAATTTTTTAATCTGATTCCTAATTTAACTGCATATGAGAATGTACTTTTAGCAAGTGCAATTACAAAACAAGTGAATGACGAAAGAATTAATGAGTTATTAAAGTTGGTCGGTATGGAAAAGTTTAAAGAATATTATCCAGAACAATTATCCGGCGGTATGCAACAAAGAATC
>Ga0265294_10010205_pt1 | contig 10717 bp, 7 predicted proteins | sample MunlanPumphouse3_FD_192504 | JGI IMG/M metagenome (GOLD analysis project Ga0265294, IMG submission 192504) | Groundwater microbial communities from a municipal landfill in Southern Ontario, Canada - Pumphouse #3 | ecosystem: Environmental > Aquatic > Deep subsurface > Groundwater | place...
GAGCTTTCATTCTTTTTTTCTTTATATATTTTATCTATCTTTATAATTAAATCTCTTAATGTGGCAATTGAGCCATGCATTTCGTTAATTTCCAATGCATATTTATCATAGTCCAAATCATAGGGCAGTAATTTCTTTATTGAAGAGATAATACCTTTGTATTTTGCTCTCAAATTGTTATTGTTTTTTGAACCACTAACTTCAATTTGCTTTTCAATATCTACATTCGGATTATCCTCCTCTTTAAAAGAAGCAGCTCTCGGTGCTTTAAAATCCTTTAAAGCTCTCATAAATTCTTCCGTATCAGTTTCTATAAGATGCTCAAGGTTTTCAACCAGGTCCATATCCTTTTTTAAAGTATCCAAATAAAGTGCCGGTCCGTGAGGCTCATTGCATATTTCAATTGCCATATTGATATAACCCTTTGAGCCGTCCAACAATAGCATAATATGACTTTTAATTTCATCAAACCACTTTGAATTTTTTAATTCCTCTCCTGTTATATGAAGCTTTTCAACACTTTCTGAAAGCCATGCAAAAGGGTCGGGGAAGCTTAGAATAAACTTGTATATAGATTGAATTATATCACTAAGCTCGTCATCACCTCTGTTACCGGTAAATCCTTCAACCAATTTTCTGAAATTTTCGTTTTCATTAATATTTCCATATTCCTCTTCTAATGCTTCATCTATTGACTCCTGCAAAAGTATACTTAATTCGCTGTTGTCACCAACCCTGAAATTAGGGTCAACATCAACCAAATGGAAATTTTTCTTCACAACATCCATGCAAAAAGAGTCAATAGTAGTAATCATAGACCTGTTTAGCAGGGATAATTGTTTCCTTAAATGCTTTACATTTCCCTTCTTGCCTTGATAGGCTTTTACCAATGAGCTTTGGATTTTTTTCTTCATACCGGCTGCTGCTGCCTTGGTAAATGTCACTACCAAAAATCTGTCTATGTCTTCGCCGTTTTTTATGAGAGTAATTATTCTTTCCACCATTACAGCAGTTTTTCCTGAGCCGGCTGCTGCAGAAACCAATAGATTGGAGTTTTTTAGCTCAATTATACGCTGTTGTTCATCAGTCCAATTCATTACGTCTCCCCTTTCACTGTTTCTGTCTCTACAACCTGGAGTGTCTGCTCAAAATCCGGATGGTTTTTTCCGATTAATCGGAATTTATTTCCCAATGAGCTATCAAACTGGCAAATACTAATATATTCGCAATATGTGCAGGGTGTTTTTCCGTCGGATTTCTTGTAAGGGTCAATATTGATATTTCCTTCTAAAATACTCTTTGTCATATCCGAACACTTTTCATAAACCATATCAATTAAATTATTAAATGCTTCTTCCGTTAATGCTTTAGTTCTGCTATCATAAAACTCCCCGTTATTTTTTATAGCTGCAGGTATAATACTTGAGGTATTACCAATATTTTTATCCAAAAATTGCACAACTTCTTTGTCTTTTAATACAAAGCCCTTAAGCTTCAAGCTTTTGAATATTTCTTCTTCCGGCTCCTTTGATTTATTGTCATCTCTATAGATAGGATCATTTATATAATAATAAAATATACCACCGATATGAGGTTTTTTCCCAAATAATTCTTCTCCCTTGTCAATTAAAGCTTTTAAATACACAATCAATTGAACCTGGATACCTTCTGAAGCATCTTCCAAGTCAATATCATTGGGAGAAGATTTGTAATCAATAATACTTATATATAATATATCGTTATTTTCAAAAACATCTACTCTGTCTATTTTTCCTCTTAGCTTTAACACTTCCTTAATCTTATCTGTTTCCACCGGTATTTCGATAGGCGGTAAAAAAACTCCTTTTTTGGCCTTTTCATCATTGCTGTCCACCAAATCAATTTGAAGCTCCGTATACCTTGGTCTAAAGTCACTTGAATTTAGTTGCCGTACAATTGTCCAGCATGTTCTTTTCATAACCCTTTTTATTTTTTCCTTCATATATTTGTTTCTGTGATTTGCTTCAATAGCTGTTACCTTATCTTCCTGTTCCTTTAAAACCTCGTTTGTTATTATTGCAGCTTCCTCTTCTGCCACATCTCTTTCCAACAAGCTAATGTCTATGTATTCCTCATTTAATTTATTTATAAATCTTTCTACAACGGAGTGATATATATTGCCTAAATCATAAAATTCTATTTTTTGAATAGCTCTTTCCCTTGGTTTCAACACATTTGCCATAAAATATTTAAACTGGCACTCAGCATAGCTTTCTAATTTTGAAACTGTCATTGTCATATTGTTTTCGTAAATATTTTTTATAATCTCAGGTTCCAAAGTATTCATTGAGTTCTTATATTTTAAAGCCTTATTAATTATATCAAAATTCTCTTTGTCCTCTTTTTCATACCATGAATAAACATCCTTCCAAAGGTTGTCCATTTCATAACCATCAATATAATTCCTCATATTTTCCACAAAATAATCATATGTTCCACTATAATTTGAAACCAATTCTAATTCATCGGCAATACTTAACTCTGAGCCTTCCTTAACATTAATAAAAATCTTTTTCAATATATCAATGTACAATGATGGCTGCAAACTTTCCCCTGTTGCCAAGCCAAGAGGATAACTTATGTAAAATCTATTGGTAGGACTTGAAAACAACTTGTAAAGCATATGTTTTTCTTTAAATATGTCATAATCTGCTCCTTTTGTGAGCTTAACATCATTTTCAAGGAGAAGTTCTCTTTCTTCATTTAACAGTAAACCTTTTTCCGTATTTTTGGAATCCAAATTGCTGTCATTTCCACCTATTATAAACAATGCCTTTGGCTTTGTAACGGCAATCCTGTCAATTTCTCCTACTTCAACCTTATCTATGGCAGGTGGAATTATGCTAACCTCAACTTCGCCAAGGCCTGCTTCCAACATTTTTCTATAGTCTTTCACAGAAATTTCAGTGTCTCGACCAACCAACAATAGCTGCTCAAAAATTTCCATAACATAGTTCCAACATTGAGAATATTCACTGGCTTCTTCGAATTTATGCATTGCATTAAATCCTTTGACAGCCTTCTCCATCTTTTCTTTTACATTGTGTTTCTCTAAATAATTAAATATAAGTTTTGTAATTTCATTGGTAGTTTTAAGTTTATTAATCCCCTTTCTTTCAACTTCAAAATCATCAGTAAATAATTTCCTGTATTCTTCCATGTTGTACTTTTTTGTTGTTTCTTCTTCATCCCTATCAAAAGGCTTAAATTCCCTAAACCATTTTTCTCCCTCAATGCCATATTGCAGCACATAATTCTCCAAATTATGCACTTGGTTAATGCTTAAAGGAGAAAACCCTGTTTTTAAGTACTCAAAAACATTGTCATGTTTAAATTTCCAAATGAAAATATCGAGGATAGAAAGAATATACTTGGTTAATGGATTGTTTAAAATATCTCTTTTTACATCTAAGAAGTATGGTATTTCATATTGAGCAAATATTCTTTTAATATCTGTTTCATAGGTATCCATATTCCCGACTGCAACCTTTATATCTCTCCATCTAAAACCTTCGTCTCGTACAAGAGATATTATTTTAGCTGCTGTTTTTTGTGTTTCCGTATATGGATTTAAAGAAGAGAATATAGTAATATTTTCTGTATCATTTTCATATTCTTCCGTGTTCAAGGAAAATATGTTTTTTTCGATAGCTTTTATTTCTAAAGAAGATGACTTGTTATCCTTTACGGATATTATTTCTATATCATTATCTAAATTTTTTAGTGTAATGTATGTACCATAAATAATACTAAATGCTTCAAAATCGTCCTTATCCTCTAACTCATCAAAATAAGAAGAATCAATATTCAAAGAAATTGTTACAGACCTTGAATAATCACAAAGATTTTTTATTAGATTAAGTCTTTGGTGATTAAAACTTTCAAACCCGTCAATCCATATTTTAGAGTTTTTAATATATACTGATTCCTTAATCAAAGAAATGAACAAATTAGTTTTGTCTTCTTCATCAAAATATTTGTTATTGGTTCTTTCATTGAATTCAGAATAAATCAATTCAATATCAGATAATTTTCGCATTAAAATCTCATCTGTCACATCTTGGGCTGCTTTTTTCAATGATTGGCTATCAACTAAGTTTTGTTTGAATTCAGCTGTCAATTCTTCAAATTCTTTTAAGAATCCGCTTTGCTTGTATGAATTCCCATAAATTTTAAGTTTGTCCTTATTTTCTTCAAATATTTGCTTAAGAAGCATGATTTTTCCGAAAACGCTGATATCCTGAACCTTCAGGCCTCCAACTTCTTCAAGCACCTTACTTTCAAGTCTCTTAAAGCTTAAAATTTCCACATTCATAATACCCGGCAAGTCAAATCTCTCAATAATATCACTTTCAGCTTGATATGTCATGAGCTCAGGAACAATCAATATCAAATTCTCTTTTATTTCTTTAGCATGTGTTTTAATTTCATCATAAATATATGATGATTTCCCGGTGTTTGCTCTTCCTGCAATAATTCTTAAAGTCATAAATTCCACCCTTGTCGTAAAGTATTTCTTGCTCATACATTATATTTCATTATACAAAAAATAATCTTCTTTTGCAATAAAAGATGCAAACCCAAGACACACATCTTTTAATATGAACTTTCAAGTTTATAAATCATATTATATTTCAAGGAGGTTTATGAAATGAATAATCATTGCTATAATGCAGACATAGGTATGCATGAATACAAAAAAACATTTAGCTATAACAATAAAGAAATGTTGAAACTGACAATTGTATATCCACAAATAAGTTTAAATAACCCGCAGGCAGAATACAGAATAAATGCTCAAATTATTATGGAGGTCAATGACTATAAAAGGTACGCCAAACATTTATTTAAACAAGCAATTAAAGGATATTACGACTCACAAAAAAATAATTATCCGTTTTTGGGCTATGAGGCTTATATGGAATATTCCATAACTTATAATGAAAACTGTTTTTTTAGCGTATATTTTGACAAGTATGAATTTACGGGAGGAGCACATGGCAGCACTGTAAGAGCTTCGAACACTTGGGAATTATGTCGCGGAACCCGCCTGCAGCTTAACAGTTTTTTCAGACCGGGTACAGACTACAGACGACTTTTAATTGATGAAGCGATAAGGCAGGCAGAAGAAATACAAAGGAGACAGAACATATATTTTGATGATTACAAGTCATTGATTATTAAAAATTTTAATGAAGACAGTTTTTATTTATCACCTAAAGGAATTACAATATATTATCAACAATACGATATTGCACCTTACTCAACCGGCATAGTGGAATTTACAATTCCATATTCAATAATAGGTTGGAGACCAAACTGCTGATAAAGTCAGGGAACTATTTTTAATGCATTGGGAAGATACTTTATAATATCTCCTGCCGTTAATGAATTTTCACCAACATATTCGGCTCCTATATCGCCGGCTAAGCCATGTAAATACACTGCCGCCTTCAATGCATTTTCGATAGTAATCCCTTGACCTATAAGTGAAGCAACTGCCCCAGTCAATACATCTCCGCTGCCGGCTGTTGCCATTCCGGGATTTCCGGTAGTATTGATATATACATGACCATCCGGACATGCAATAATAGTCCTGGCACCTTTCAGAATTAGATAGACATTGTATTCCAATGAAAAGTCCATAGATTTTTCAATAATATCAGTCTTTATGCAATCTATATCTTTATTAATTAATTTAGCCATTTCCCCATAATGAGGTGTCAATACAACAGGATGCTTATGACTTTTTAAATTATCTAAATTAAGTTGATTTATACCCTCAGCATCTATAACCAAGGGCTGTGTGCAGTGTTTCAATAAATAATCTATTATATTAATATAATCAGCTATATTTGTACAGCCCGAACCGGTTGCCACAACATCAGAATAATCAATGATTTCTTCTTGAAGCTTTTCATAAGAAATTTCATTAACATCATAGGTACATGTAATAGCTTCCAATGACATAGATTCTACAACAGAATAAATATCATCAGGTATAAATGCCTTAACAAGTCCGCTGCCGCACCTAAGAGCTGAATTAAGGTTTAACACGCAAGCTCCTGCCATCCCCTTTGAGCCGGATACAAATCCAACTTTGCCATATGTTCCCTTATGAGAATTCCTGCTTCGTTTTTTTAATACATTTTTAATGTCATTAAATTCCGTAAAATAAACATTTGGTATTTTATTAATCTTTGAAACAGTTGCTTCTTCTTCGATTCCTAATATATAATTATCAAAATCTTTCAAATTCATATCTTTCACCTGTATTTGACATTTTCATTACATAAATAACTGTCATACTTTCCAAAATGTACCCTTGATTCATCTACATCATCTTTTTTATAAGGTTCTATGTTTTCGTCCTTATAGCCAATGGCTAATATACAAAGAACTCCATACTTTTCAGGTATGTTTAAAACTTTTCTAACTTCATTTTCGGAGCTTTCTATCTCACTTACTCTGTTTCTCATTTGTATCCAAACCGACCCTAATCCAAGGTCTTCAGCTCTTAATTGCATATAGGAAGCTGAAATTGATGCATCTTCTACCCACACATCACTTTTTTCACTGTCACCAATAACTACAATTGCACAAGATGCACTTTGTAGCCCAACCGTTCCCATGTTTCTGCAATCTTTTAACTTATTAATAGTATCCATATCATCAACTACAATAAGTTCAACTGCCTTATTATTCTTTGATGTAGGAGCTAACAATCCAGCATTCACTAATTCTTGGATTTGTTCTTTAGATAGCTTTTCATCTTTAAACTTTCTTATAGACCTTCTTTTCATTATTAACAAATCAAATTCCATTATTTCCTCCATATATTTTTATTATATCGAAATCTGCAATTAATTGTTTATTATATACTAACTTATAGTTACATCTTTTTCAACACTTATCCTTAAACGGTAAAGTCCTTTTGATGAAACAACAAAAACCTTCGACACTATGCGGAGGTTCTTGTTGTAAAACCATTATAATAATATAAGGGTTGGAAAGAAAAGTTTTATTCAGTCTTTAATTTTTATTATGTTCTGTCTTATTTACTTTGCAGAATTACTATTGGAGCTGCATGCGTTGCATCCATGTTTTTCTACCCACAATTCATCTGCAACCGGAGCCCACTTCTTTGCAACATCATAACATTTAGCACTTAAATCACGAACATCTTCCGGATCCTTCATATCTGTGGATTTAGCTCCTGAATCATCTATCATACTGGTTAAACGTCCTGGATTATCCAACAAAGGACATGGACGCAAGTGATTTTCATTAAATGGTTGATTTTCTCTATATTGCATGAACAATGGTTTTTTATATGCTTCAAGCAATGTATTTTCATGAATATTTGAATCTGAATAATGTATGAAAGCACATGGCTCAATATCACCGTTAGCATTAATGTGTAAATAGTTTCTTCCTCCAGCAATACAGCCGTTTACATATTCACCGTCATTCCAAAAATCCATAGTAAATATAGGTTTTGTGGATCTGAATTTTCTTATTTGATGATACATATATTTACGTTGGTCGGCTCTTGCCAATAGTTCGGGAGCTGAATCATTTCCAACAGGCATATATGTGAAGAACCACGCAAATTTAGCTCCTTTTGCAATCATATCATCAAAGTATTCTTCACTTCCTATTACTTCTGCGTTTGCACTTGTGTAGCAACAAGAAATACCAAATGGAAGTTTTTTATCCTTAAGGATTTCCATTGCCTTTATTACTGCTTTATAAGTTCCTTCGCCTCTTCTTGAATCGGTTGCTTCCTCAAATCCTTCAACACTTATTGCAGGTACAAAGTTTTTCACGCGAAGCATCTCATCAGCAAACTTTTCATCAATAAGTGTGGCATTTGTAAATGCTAAGAATGCACAATCATCATGCTTTTCACAAAGCTTGATAATGTCATCTTTACGAACCAAAGGCTCACCGCCTGAATAAATGTACATATAAGTTCCTAATTCCTTGCCTTGCTCAACTATGCTATCTAATGTGTCATAACTCATATTCATATTGTTCCCGTAATCGGCAGCCCAACACCCGGTACAATGCAGGTTACAGGCAGATGTAGGGTCCATTAATATAGCCCAGGGTACATTGCAGTTATTTTCTGCCCTGGCATTTCTTTGACGCTTTCCACCTAAAATTGTTGCATTGATAAGAAAGTTTTCAAATAACCTTCTCCTAACTCCAGGATCAATGTCAGTGTATAAACTTTTAGCAAGTTTATGCCAATTGTTGTTCTTATCTTTCAATACAGGTTCAATTACGCTCATTTGCCTTTCTACTATGCCGTCTTTGTCAAACTTTTTTACCCAATCCAAAATTTTTGGAATATTATTATCAGGGTCGGCATCTAAATATGCAAGAGCCTTTTTCAATCCATAAGACTGCAAATTTTCAAACATACTTCTATCAGTCAAAATAATTACCTCCTTTAATCCAACCTCTTATTACACTATATTTCAAATATACCGTTTTTACATTAGACAAAAAATTCAATTGTCAAAAATTACGACATTATACAAGAAATGTCTGTTTTTATGACATTATTTGAATTTGTCTATATATAAGACAAGTCCTAGTGTTGTATCATTATTATGGGTATTTAGATAGGTAATTGGAGTTATAATATGGATAATTATAAATTAACACATACAATAATTAAAATTGCAGTAGAAAACGGCATTCGTTACATTCAGGATAATCCTAAAAGGGGTGTAAGAAATTTGCTTGACTTAGGTGAGTATTTTGCCTCCGGACGCTTTCAAAAATCCTTCTTTAATTTAGCTCACAAAATGCTTAATAATGAAGATAGTTCTTATTATACAATAATTGAAAATGCAGTTAAAAATATAAATCATGACACACTTACGAACTTTGGAATCAACATGGGCTACAACAGCTTTACCTACGGAGCCAAGATCATAAGAGAAAATGAAAAAACCCGAGGCTACAAAATTCCATGGGTTTTAGTCCTGGATTTTAGAGAAAAAAATGTTAATCATCTTGCTGAAGAAGAAATCTCAGATTTAATTAATCAAGGAAAAAACTTCGGAATTTACAGTTATATAATTTTAATAAACAAAAATAATATCTTAATTGATTTGTCTTCAATTATAAAGAATAATGGTGATTGTGCATTTATAGTAACTCTAAATCCGGAAATAATTAATGAAGAATATGCAAAAGAAATAAGTAATATCTCAAATTTGTGCCTTTTAATAGATTTAGATGACCTTGATGAACATATGTCAAATATAGATTTATTAAAAAAATACAAATGCCTGTATGGCGGATATTTTTATTATGATTGCAATACTTATTCATATATAACAAATGGTGTGATTTCAGATAAAATACTTTCCATGAACTCAAATTTTGGTATTATGATTGGAAAACAAAATTACAGTCACGAAACTACAATTGATGCTGATGATTATATTTTTGATTCAAGATACAATAATTCTCCTGTTTTTATATTGGATTTCTATGAAGATATAGATCGTGTTAATAAAATCATTTCCGATAAAGCATGTTTTCTAAGCATTAACAGCATCGGTCAAGTAAACTTTAACGAACTTGAAAATAAAACAGAATACAATATACGTACAAATTCACTAAAGGAAATATTAAAATCTACAGATTAATCTTCTTCCATTAAGTATTTTGCAACGCCATATATGGCATTCTTTATTAAATCCACAAATTCCTTAGAAGATATTTTGGTTCCTTCCATAAGCCACCTTTTTATTGCAACACTTATAGCATCAGCATAGAATGTAGCGTAAAAGGTTACATTCTTTTTATTTTTAAATACATCTTCTAAATGAACAGCCAAAATAGAATGCAGCACCTCATTGAAATATTCAGAAAATGAATTTTGTCCCTTCACTTCAAAAGCATTCCTGTAAAAGGTCTTATTTTCATAAAAATAGTCGCAAACCTTCTCTAAAATTTCCCACGAAGACATTGATAAGTCCTTAATTGTAACAATGAACTCCGTATAATAAATCCAATTGACTAAATCATACTTGTCCTTAAAATGATAGTAAAAGCTTTGTCTGTTCATATTGCAGCCTTCAACTATATCAATTATGCTGATTTTCTTCATAGATAATTTTCCCATCAAATTTTTCATGGAATCCGCTAATGCCCTTTTAGTAATTTGTGAATCTGAAATAATATCACCTTCAGTTTTACATAAAAAAATTTCAAATGTACTAACTGTATTTTACCATTGAATTAACAATAATTAAAGGAAAGTTTTTGCTGTACTTGTTCATCTGTTATTTTAGTTTCATTAAAATTTTCTGATTGTGACTTTAATAATCTTATTACCTCGTTCATTAGAACCGCATAATTGCACCGACACTTATTATAGCGTCACCTAGTTTATTGGTGCCAAACCGTATAACTAAAAATGAGCATTGAAGTGAAAACACATTCAATGCTCATTTTCTTTTTTGATATTAGATTCATTTGGAATTTCAAGGTCCGTCCCCGGAGTCCAACCTGCCGTCCCCGGAGTTCCCCGGAATTCCTATAAACTATATTTATCTTTTATAAATGTACCGTTATCTAAATCTTTAAATGCTTGTTGTAATTCTTCTCTTGTGTTCATAACGATAGGTCCGCCCCAAGATATAGGCTCTTT
>Ga0265294_10010206_pt1 | contig 10716 bp, 5 predicted proteins | sample MunlanPumphouse3_FD_192504 | JGI IMG/M metagenome (GOLD analysis project Ga0265294, IMG submission 192504) | Groundwater microbial communities from a municipal landfill in Southern Ontario, Canada - Pumphouse #3 | ecosystem: Environmental > Aquatic > Deep subsurface > Groundwater | place...
GCCATCATTGCGCACCAACCCCTTGCTATTAGTAACTATATCCTCAATAATGACATTGTCCCATAGAGCATCAGTAATATCAGTAAATTGTATAACTGCATTGCTGCTTGGAAATAAGTTATGCATTCTTAAATTCGTTAAGGATAAACTGACTTCTTTATATCCCCAAAAGGCGCTACTATTAGCTGAATTTGTCGTAGTAATAGACATATCTTTCAAGCTAACATTTGTTTGAAAGAATGATGAGAACACGCTTAAAGAGTAATTACTACTTGGGAAAGCAGGATCATGCTCTCCTGTGACCTGTGTTACATCCATTCCTGAACCTACCACATTAACCCATTGCTTCAGCGATATAGGGAATATTTGCTGGTTGGCAGTGCGGGAATACGTACCTGGCAATACATGTACAGTCTTAGGATTCAAACTGTCCGATGCAATCCTGTAAATTGCTGTCTTGATTGTCTTAAGGGCTGTGGCTGGACTTAGCCCGTCATTAACATCTTCCCCATCAGGAGAAACATAGAGATCATTGTTGATCTCCTCATGATGTGCTCTCTGAGCACTAATAATGAGTTGGTAATCTCCTCCGGTAGTTCGGAAAGCTGTAGCATAATAGGTACTGGGGGTTAAAACTGAAAACATATCTAAGGGAATATTCAAATCACTACTAATAGAATGTGCAACTATGTCCTGTCCATGTCCTGCTGTGTTATTGTAGATTGAACAGAGGTTAACAGGATCAAAAGTTACATTTACTGAACCCATATAACCATTGACATAAATCCCTCCGCCAGAATTATAGGCATAATTGTCATATATGTTTACACCAGATAAATATGTTGAACATTGCAGTGCAACTACTCCACCTCCCGATCTTGCTTTATTGCCATATATGGCGCAATTTACTATGGTCGAAGATGAATTTGTAGATAAGCTAACCCCTCCGCCACCACCTGTGATTCTCCCATTAGTTATTGAAAAACCTCTGACTACTATTCCTTGTATATTGGAATAAATCCGAACACAAAATGATAACTGTCTTCCATCAATAACGGTGGAATCAACGTAAGCTAGATTATTTGTATAATACTCTTGGCTTATCAAAGTAAGGTTGTTTGTCTGGATTATAATGTTCTCCAGATACCTACCCGGATAGACAAGTATGGTATCGCCAGGAGCAGATTCATTTATTGCTGCTTGGATAGAAGTATATTGCCCAGCTCCGTCAATATCTACTATGCGGGTGAGAGCTTCAAGCGCAGGTAAAAGTGACATTATGGTCACCAAAAATGCCAGAATTCTTAGTCTCATGTTGCTTCTCTTAAAGATAGGGAAGGGAGTAATTCCCTCCCCTGTACTTTTATCTATTTTAGCATCATTACTTTCCTAACTGTTGATGTCCTGCCTGTTTCAATTCTGACAAAATACAGACCGGAGCTAACACTACGGTTTCCGTTATCCTTTCCGTCCCATACGACTTTATGAAACCCTCTTGGCAAACTGCCGTTTATCAGTTCACGCACCCGCTGTCCACGGGTGTTATAAACCGATAAACGCACTATCCCTTCCTCTGGGATGGACAATGCAATCGTGGTTGAAGGGTTGAAGGGATTGGGGTAATTCGTCACATCCAATTTTGTGGGGACAGGAACGTTATCTACATCTGATAAATCCGATTTAGCCAGTATATCACCCCATAACTGCTCAACAGTTTGTCTTGCGTCTTTTAGTGAAGTGATGTTCAGCCCATTTGCGAGATAGGTCAGGCCGCTATACGACCCCTTTCCCAGATCATCATAATACATATCTTCAAGCGTATAAGCAATATCGAGACGGCACAACAGCGAATCCAGTTCTGTTGTGGATAACTGCAGTTGCAGATCATATTCCTGTAAAGCTTGTTGGTACTGGCCGTCAAACCTCTCGATCATGATACTTTTGATTTGGGCATTCTTAACCAAGATACTATCGTCACAAGCAACTAAGTAGGCATCGTAGAGAGTTCTTAACTCACTTAGCAGACCTGGAGAGTCAGAATATATGGAATTCAAACGCCCCAAACTTTGCAGAGCATACAGGCTGTCTGGCTCTGTTACAACAATTGTTGAATAAAGCTGCTTAGCCAAGGCTGTATCACCGCTTTCCTCCGCTGCTAACGCCTGTTTAAATAGATTATCATAGACATGAGGGAAGAATGTATTGGGCTCAGTACTATAAGGATCATATACAACATCCCATCCCAAGGGATACATCCACTGTCTGATTCCAAAGGGGTTGGTGCTGCCCCAATAGTTGTTTCTAGCCATCAGTTGCTTGATTCTGCCAGTAGAATCATAGAACAACGAATACCCTAACCCATCAGCGTTGATGTCATTGCGGGCATCGTCTATAATAGGGTATGAGTCACTTTCGAGTCTGATTTCCGGTCTGGATAGACCATTATGTTCCGTGAACGAGATATTGCAACTCTTGACGATTGGCTCTGAACCCCGGACTAAATACAGACCCGCTCTTTTGTTATTGTGTATGTCATTTAAAGCAATTTTTGTGTTACTGTTGTAGAGCAGCATTCCAATGCCGTTTTGAGTTATCTCGTTATTCTGAATGTGTCCCAAATCGCTGGTAGTATAGTTGTTTGATATCACAATCCCGTATGTATTATTTTGGATCAGAGACCCATCAATTGAGAAAGGAGTTCCCGTTTCAATAGATATTCCTTGGTGGCAATCACTTATTTCACTGTTAGAGATCGTTGAGTTACCTCTGATCTGTATTCCGGTGTTGGCACCAGTAACTACGGTGCCATCGCAAATTAAACTTCCATCACGGTAAGTAATGATGCCAGACCATTGTTGCGATGCTGAGCCGATGCTGACTGTGCGGGAAGCCCCGCCGCTGATATTCAAAGCGCCATGATTCGAGATACCCACTCCATCTGAAACCAGCATTGAGCTGTTGGGATGGACATCCATACTTGCACAGTTGTTGATTGTGATCGAGCCAGTTATGGAGACATCTCCCTGAATGTTTAAATCGGTGTTTAAGTTTGTACTCGGGATTTCACCTTTTACAATAACCAATTCATCGTTAATCAGTCCGGTAGCATTTAAGTCTTCCCAGCTATAGTTTACGTAGAAATAATGGTCATCGTATGCCAATGATTGAACAATGTTTGTGGTGAAATACCGATATTCAGGATCGTCGGGATAAGGAATGGGTTCAGGAATCTGTGGTTCAAGCTGTGTGCGCATTATCGCTGAAAACAGACTTGGGTCAGCACCTGATCTATATATCTTAAATCTTGGAAACGAAATTGCGGTTCCATGGAAAACGACTGCAAGCTCATCTCCCTTGTATGTCGAAGTAACCCCTTTTACTTCACCATTAAACAACTCAAACAGCGCTGTGTCATTAGCTCGTAGATAATCTCCATCTAACAAGACCATTGAACGATCCAGCGCAATTGGATTTGCTGTTAAATACCTTGTTGCAACGAACATTCTTCCGTTGGTTTCAATGGTTGCATTCGATAACTCAATCGCTTGATCTTCTCCATTAGTACAGCCAATGTACGTAATTGTATTGATTGTTGGGTCAGTTCTTGAGATGCCCGATATCACTGTGCAAAAACTTGCATCTTCCTCAGTTTGTGATAGTATTACTCTAGATGCTGAATTATATCTAGGAGCTATTATTGTTAGAAATCTTGGATGCTGGACTCCAGCAGCAACCTGTCTTCCCTGTAAATGGTTATCATTTTGCAATCCTAAGCTTGGGTCATTGGGAAGGTTAAGTGATGTATCCAAGATTATCGAATAGTTCGGCGAATACGATCCGCAAGCTATATCGACATATTCTAAATCTGTATCATAGCCTTGTGTTATTGAAAAAACATTACCATTCAACACCACATCGTCAGCTGAATCACGCCTTTTCCCAAAATGCAATAGATTCCAATAGTCGTAAAAGTTCTCATCGTCTATTGATTCTACATCATCATATACAACAAACAAATCATCGTCCCGAATAAATGATCTTGATAAGCGAGCAATTACGTTTTGCTGAGCGAGGGGTTGGTTGTAATCATCCGCATTACGGTATCCAAGCCTCAACTTCAGAAAATCTAGGTCTGGACTCTTCTGAAAGTAATCTCTAATACAAGGGTCTTCTATCATTTGCTCTTCAGTAACAGATTCACTCTGATAGTAGTTAAAAGCACTGATTGGGCGGTAAACGCCATCCAAATTGTTTACAAGATTGGATAAAACTGTAGCAGAGGGGTATACTAAAAGCATATTGTGCGCATAAGGAGATCGGCAATATGTTCTTCCGTTAGTCCATCCATATCGATAATACCCAGGATCAATTAGAACTCGATTCCCTTTATAGAAGAAGGAGAAGCTTGATTGATCAGCTTGACCATGATAACCAGAAAAACTATTCTCGTGGACTATTTGCATTGTAGGCTTTAATCGGTACGTATCACTTGTCAGCGATGAGTTGAAAGGAATCTTTGAAAGCACAGAAAATTCGGAATTCGACCATGACCCCGAACCAATAGTACTAGGGACCTCGGTGCTGTTTAATATTTTGGGTTGTTTATAAGGACTAGAGAAATATAAGACAAAAAAATCACTGTATGGAAGAGCATTGCCATAGTTGATGCATCCAGATAAAATACCATTTAAGTCTCTTTTTGTGCGTAAGTACCATGAGCATTTTGTGCCAAGGCTCAGAGTGTTAGATGTATTTTGATAGAAAGAATATGCAATACAAGGATTTGTTTTCAGAAGATGTTGCGAATCATTATATGCCCAGTCTTCTCCAGAAGGAGAGATCTTCTGAGCCATATCACATGTCCACGACACAATTTTTGGATTGTTGAAATAGTTTACGCTTCCGTTAGAGAGCCTTTTTCTCGCCACAAAATACGGTGCTAGTTGTTGCATGAGAAATCCCATATACCCCATGCTCTCGAAATATGCTCCGCTTTTCGAAGTATGAAAATCCAACATACCTGTCTTCTGATATTCAGGTAAAAATGTGACAGGTACATTAGCCGAACCCAATAGGTCATCTACTTCAGAAACGATGCTCGACATCTCGTCATGCAGACCTGGATCTGTAGCGGATAACAACAGTGCCGTTAAACCTAATGCACCGTACATGCCTAACCTATATTGTATCATGCTGAAACCAGGATAATCGGGTTGGTGTGTGCTTGGAAGGTCATGAGCCCAATACCCATGTTTGTATTGATTATAATTCGGATAACTGCCAGGATTGTTAAATATTGAGTCATAATACGCATCAGTTTCCAACATCAGATCTTTACACATTATCATTATGTTTTTTAGTTTGCTAAGGTTTGAGTGATACACATTGCTTGTGTCCATTTCGCTGTAATAATAGTACAAGCAATCGTATAACATCGATGTGCTTATGGCTAAATAGCTTAGATGAAGAGCTCTAGATGTACCTTCAACGGATGTGTCTTTGAACGAGTCCTCTAAAATGTTCAAGTAATCATCCGAAATGGAGTATAGCTCGCCGTTAATGCCGCTAATAGCAGATAACTGGTTTGTTCCAAACATTGCGCTTTTAAGATATCCACGTACTGAATTACGGATGTGTTCATAGTCTGTTCCGATAGCGTAGGATGGCGGATTCAATTCTTCTACTTCCTGTTGGGTGCCATCCGATCGATATGGAACCAAGAATTGATCGTAATACTCACTCGATGGGTTGTTTATCGAGTTTCTTATATCAACTAATGTCTGGGCATTAATAGTGATGGTACGATCTATTAATGTCTGAGCGTACATGAAACCACATAAAGTAATCGATAATGCGAAAAGAACATGTTTTTCATTATAGCCTCCTATTTAATGAGTATAAGTTTTACAGTGTTGCTTGGATTGAGCGAATCCCGAACCAAGTATATACCTGCAGGGCATATCTTGCCATTGCTATCCTTCCTATCCCATACTATCTTAATGGTTGAATCAAACGTGTTGTTAGACTTTAAGCAACTTACTTTCTGGCCTCTGATATTGTAGACTTCAATTTCGATAACTCTTCTTCTATCCTGCGCGTCAATCTTGAGTTCGATGGTTGGGAAATCATGCGTTGGATTTGGATAGGCATTGATAGTTTGTGTATTTGGGATATTTAGTTCGTCCAAGTTCGACACCTGTCCATTTGGCAATAGCTTAACCGCAACAATATTCGTGACTCCTGTAGTCCCAACAAAGAAAATACACCCCTGTTGATCCATTTTTATGTTTTCTAATATCGGTGGTGGCGATGGAAAACTTAACCCAATCGTGTCATATGCAACTGACCAAACTTCCGATAGGAATTGGTTGAATTTGGTTATCCTGATAGATCTGATGATATCGCACCCTAGTAATATAAAATATTCCGAAGAACTTACTACTGAGCATAAATAGTACATTTCCGATCCAAGGTTATAAGTCTGCGAATTGCCCGAGATATCTATTGATGTAATTAATGTGTTATGATTACCGTCGCTGGAGTCAACAGTAAAAACTGACAAGAAATCAGAATTTTGGAACATAGTAGCTCCATAATACTGATCGCTGCCACCGATATTGTATCGGTTGATGATGGAACCGTTCATATCCGTGTGTAATATGCTGATATTCTCCGAGTTTAGATAGCACGCGACATGTAATGAGTTGTCGTCTCTTTGCACCAGGTTAACAGCATTAGTGTCGAAATCATACTCCTGAGTATCAGGTGGATAATATGTTGCCGCCAAAGAATCTCCAACTGAGCTTAATCGAAACAACGCTGCGCCGAATCCATAAGAAGAAGTTAGACCAATTCTACCGCAAGCTACAATCTCACCATTATCCAAGCGTATGCCTTTGTTAAATCTCGGGTTCCCGTATTGATTGTTAACAAATGTTTTATGCTCACGCAGAGTAAAAGAACCGTTTGCATCAATGAACCCTACCCGATAACCGGATGGTTTGCCCATAACAAAGTGTACAACGTCGTTTTGCTCAATCCCTACCCCAATAATATTTTCATAAATAATATCAATCACCCGATGCCACAGCAGGTTGCCTTGGGAATCGAGTCTGATAATTATTGGTACAAAAAACCATGGCATCGGATCCTCAATAAAACCAGCATCTCCAAGTATCACCAAGCCATTATCAGAGCAGACATAAATTGTTTTGGGCGTAAATTCCCTCAGATAACCCAACTCAAGTTCATGAATAGTAAATGATCTTAAATATCCAGTTTGTGCATGGCAAGCAATGTAGAAAATCAGACCGATTAATGAAACAAGCATTTTTCGCATAGAATCCCTGCTATTTATTCTTTTGCTGATTCGTGAGTACGATAACGTCATATCTCTTGATAAGTTAACGAGTATTCGTTTAGCCATTGTAACTCCTTTTAAAAGTCTAGTTAACATACGAGCACGAAAACACATCAACACAAATCAAAACAAAAATAGATTCAACTCAACAAAACTAGTTACACAAGTAAGTTCTAAATCTACTCATTTGTCATGCTCTTATAAAGTAATCGTAGGTCAGAAAAAAGCAAACTCAATTTCAAGAAATCGTTTTCCTCTCTCATCATTGCTCACCTGATTTGTCAGCATACAGGCTAGTGCTTTCCTCGCTCCTGATCAATGATCACATCGCAAGCAAGGAGTAAGCATGAGCGAAGCGTTGATATCTCCAATGGATGTGTTTACCGCTATGCTTTGTGGAAAAGTCACAACATAATTCCAAGCATGAAAAGAACAATTGGAAAGTGTTTCATCTAACCTCCTAATTGATTTTGCAAATTTTGTAAACTCGGTTTTTCCTCTCTCCGGAACGTATCAGATAGATGCCACGTGGACAGGATAGCCCGGCATCGTCTTTGCCGTCCCAGTTTGCTTCTCTGTTTGACAGCTTAAGAGTTCGGACAAGCTGCCCTTTGATGTTGAAGATATCTATACTCGCGTTAAGAAGCGATGGATCATCATTAGTGGCTTTGATTGTTATGAGGTTTGTCATCGGGTTGGGATAAGCAGTTAATAGGTTCACCGGTGAAGTCTGCACGTCATCTTGAACTGGCACCTGCCCGTTGGGAAGAAGCTTGATTATTACCTGCTGCCCTGAGTTACCCCATGCCCAATATACACAGCCCAGTGAATCAAGACCAAGCAACGCTGTTGAGAATGAGCCAAATCCATCCCCAATATAGGGACATATATTATCTCCTGGATGATTCCATGTCCAGGATAACTCGCCGGACAAAGAGAGATTTACAAGCGTGCCATTGAAAGCTGTCCCACAGATATAAATGCCATTTTGATAAGTAAACAATGACGAAACACTTCTGATAACGTTATTGTCAAGCTCGAATAATAAAGTCAATTCATGACCTAATAAACGGAAAACCTTGACCATCACATTTGGAAAGAAGCCGAATGAGCTAGCAAGTAGATAAGATCCGTCGGTATAGCTACGCCCTAAAGCCAGGCACGAATACACATTTAAATAATTATCTGGAACATTAATCCTGTTAACAATCTCCCCATTTCCATTTACTTCAATAATTGACCCTAAGCTCGTATGTAACGAACAGGTAATCAGAAAATTGCCATTATCCATCAAAGCCAGATCGTATGCCTCAGCTTCATGGTATTGACTCCCCTGATCCACAGGCCAGAAGGCAGTAGCAAGGGTATCTCCAGTTGCGGTAAACCGGAAAAAGCAAGCGGATGATACATCGTAATTCTGGGATGCCTTGCCGACAGCGACAATGTCACCGTTGAGTGTACGAAGCGCTTTGTTGAATGTTATTCCCATTAATGGAATCTCAAATGGAATTGATAGGAAATTTATTACTCCAGCACTGGATATGCTCCCCACTTGAATAATACTCCCGCCAAAACACGTTATTATAAAGGTAACTCTGTCGTCATTGTCTATATCAACCCCGGTAATCGATATATATTGGTATATCCCAGGGTCAATATAACGTCTCCACTGTAGGTTACCCTGGGGATCGAGCTTAGTAATAGCAATTGTCATGTAATGGAACTCCTCAAGATTATCAGAGTTTCCCAATACTACAACGCTGTTATCAGAACATACATAAATTGATCTGGAAGCATAAGAGGAATTGAGTTCCTGCGTATATACATACCCGTTCTGAGCATGTATTGAGTTACATACAAGCCATAATACTACTAAAGTCGCAATGAGATGAATCGATATTTTCATCAGGTCGCCTCACATTATCATATTTTAATGAGCCACGCAACTTTGGCTGCTAGCACCATTTTTTTGTCATACAATTGGCTTATCCTGGGGTCTCATGTCCATTCGACATATACTCTCAAGTTTACAGAGTTTTAACCTAGCTGTTCGATTTGATCTATGTGGCATTATCACCAGAATGTACAGAAACTGAGGGTCGATTCAAAATCACGCTTGAACATCAGAAGGGCTCGTTATCCTTGGATTTACACTAATACGGTACAAATTATGACGTTCAGATATCAAAGTAATCGACATATAAAAAAATGCAAATTGAATTTGATTTTTTACAATATCTGTCTCATCCTTGCCCATCCTGATTTGTCAGCATACAGGCTAGTGCTTTCCTGGCTCCGGATCAATGAACACATCGCAAGCAAGGAGTAAGCATGAGCGAAGCATTGATGAACCGAATCAAAGCTTAGTTAGTCAGACATGAGGGTCTGCGACTGAAGGTATACCGTTGCACAGCAGGTATGCTGACCTTCGGTATCGGCCGCAGTCTTGATTACTTTGTAGCACGCAGATGACGCAGATCGAACGGATAAACGCAGATTTATGTATCTTAATGGCCTTTTACAGGAGTTGCCATGCCTAAGCAGGACTCAAGTAACCTGGATGAGATCATGGTAGAAGTTTACAGAGCTATCTATTCCGCTCTGGAGAGCCGTCTGCATTTGATCGGTTCTGTGATCGATGTCGAGTCCCGCAAGGAGATTCTGGCACAGCAGATTTGCGATAAGAGCGACTTCTATGTCAATACCGGTTATCTGCTTCAAACCACCGATACAGCCATGATCCTGACAAGTGGCAAGTGCGAGCTTACTCAAAGCCGCTGGCAAGAAGTGATGGGCTCGAATCCAGCGACTGGATATGGAAGCACTTCCGATAGACCAGTGTAATATCACCTGGTAAAGCATATTGAAGTACTGTAATCTGCGCAGTATAGCTGAGGCGCTTTCTCCGGTTTATACAATCAAGTGAACATCAAATCCAGAAAAATGGGGAAAGGTTCCAGATTTAACTTGGGATCCTGTGGTTTGTGACTGGAGCGCCGATGGATATCGCTTACTAACAGAAGCTGAGTGGGAGTATGCTGCCAGGGGTGCAACAAACACCCGGGTTTACCTTTATTGCGGTTCTGATATTCTATCCGAAGTTGCCTGGTGACTTGATGCCGTCTAGCAGTCAGGAGCAGGAAGTGGTAATCATGTGGACAGATTCCCCACTGTAGAGATATTCCACATATTCAAAGGCATTAAAAGCAAGATATCTGGCTAGCTCAGCAGCTTATATCTCTCTGATATCAAAGATTATAACAAGGCTACACATGGTCGGGGAAGGATTTGGCACACTTTCTGCAACAATTAGAGCTACACAGCGTCAGTCCGCTTGACTAATGTACGTGAAAACA
>Ga0265294_10010207_pt1 | contig 10715 bp, 8 predicted proteins | sample MunlanPumphouse3_FD_192504 | JGI IMG/M metagenome (GOLD analysis project Ga0265294, IMG submission 192504) | Groundwater microbial communities from a municipal landfill in Southern Ontario, Canada - Pumphouse #3 | ecosystem: Environmental > Aquatic > Deep subsurface > Groundwater | place...
CGCAAAGGTACCGGCTACAACCTGGTCAGCAACAGTTACAGACATGGAGACATCATTCAGACTTATTGGGTTGATCAAATCATCAAAGTACACAGTGATAGAAGTACCAACCGGTACATCCTGAGCCCCATTGGAAGGAACAGTAGAAACCACAGTAAACGGTGTGCTATCAGTTTCATCCGGAGTGAAGTTGTAATCAGGATCAATCACTACATTCACGGGAGGCACTACACTGAAATAATGTACTGTAGAAGATATGACCGTTCCATCACTTACTCGCAATGCCAAATTATAGTGGCCGATTGCTAGCGTATCGCCAAAGGTTATTGTTGAGAGGGTTTCACCCGGTATCATGACACCATTGAGAAACCATACGTAACTGTATGTCTCACTGGCAGGCTCTACCGTACTACTTACTTGCATGGATGTACCGGCAGTCAATTCACCCGAGACCCCAGAGAGACTTACGAGAAAGGGGTTCTGCATGTCTTCGACAATATCAAGGTTCAATGCCCCACTATTGCTGATATTCAACATCTCCTCAGTCAAGATGAGGGTTCCCTCTGTAGCCTCTCCTTCTACAATACGAACAGATTCGTAGGTACCCCATACTGAAGTGGTCCCATCAAGCAACTGTACAATCAGATCATAGTAGCCGGCTGCCCATGTTCCACTATAGGACCCCGTCCCGTTTGTATAATCCAAGGTTGGAGACAATTCGTGTTCTACTCCATCCTTATCGGTCAGTGTTACCTCAAACACGTCATTGTCAAAGAGACTTGTAGGCCAAGAAACACTCAAGCTCAGTGTTCCATTACCGCTTAGAGGTACTACAGTGATTGTTTCATTGGTTGTCTGAGCTGCAGTGATCACCAAGCTCTTCGACCCACGTCCGATTACATCTCCTGACGCATTCAATCCCTCTACCGTAATATCCCAGGTACCCTTATAGAGGTCAGGGATGGTAATAGAGGCATCGAGTGCAAAGGCCTGAGGCCCATACGTCCTCTGATCAGGACCAGAGCCGGTAATCTCCCACTCCACAATATCCATGGAGATACTGGGAAGCAAAGTCTTCTCTACGAAATCCCCACCTTGGTTTACCTGCAACGATAGGGTACCGACATCCTGTGTATCTAAACCTGTCATACCTATGTCACAACTTGCAACTATGAGTATCAATAACAGTCCAAGAATTCCTATCCATTTACCAATAGTATTCATACAAACTCCTATAAATTTTACTTGTATAAAGACGCAAAAACCCATCCTTAGCGATATGCAAGGAATCCAGACAAATCAGAAAATGTAGAAGATTTCTTATATTTTATGGCGGTATATCGATATCTAATATATTACAATATAGTTTTTTAGGACTTCTAGGCTCTAGCTTTGCTACACTTGTAGTCCACTTCATTGAATGCCTCATCAACTGAAAAATTACTCCGTACCAAGATACGGTCAGCAACGATGAACTCCATGATGCACACAGTTAAAAAAACAGCAAACAATGCTTCAGCACGTATGTCTTTAGTTATAATTAAGTATCTATACACATTTTAATATTTGTCAATCTAGAGACCCAGTAATTTTTATGCAATACAGAATCTCAGCAAAGCAAACGATGGATGCAGGCGTAATGATCGTTCCTGGAACTCCAGAATCTTCGCCTCGATAGCGTCATAGTGAATCGTAAGCCTCTGTATCGGATAGTATCGGTTATTATCCGATATAATAACTTTTATCCGGTACTATCCGATAATTGGACTTCTTTAGAAAACTCTTATGGAGATATGAAAACATCAGACCATGCAAAATACCTGCAGCTGAAGAAATCAGATGCAGGTGTGAAGAGTTTTAAACTAATCGGTTACAAAAACCGTATCTACTTATAGGTTCCTGAAAGTACAAAATTACCATTGGGAATATAGTTTGGATTGGGAGCCCCTGTATTGGGATCGATCACGTACCAGGTGAAAATACCATCAACCTTTCCTCTTGCATTCACTCCTGCACTGTTCTCTTTCATGACCCAGTTCATGGCAATCTCAGCACCAAAGAGAGAACCGTTTACCGTTCCGTTGGCATCGAGGGTAGCGACTACTTCACCGGTTGCAGGATCAACAATGTTGATCACACTGTGATTCGATCCCCCAATCTCAGTGGTAGCCTCATCAAGGTTGTAGTTGGTCACATTACTCATGACAACCAACTTTCCGTCCAAGAGGTCCCAATCAGAAGAAACCATGCCACCATACTGGCCATACGGGCCGAGATCCATATAGCTGTAGAGTGTCTCTTCAATGGTCTTGTGGTGATTACTGTTACCCATATCCAGTGTCACTACTGAAGTGAAATCCTGGAAGAGTTGGACAGAGGCAGTAAAAGAGACCGGCTTGGTATTCTTCAGTGCACGTTCAGAATCAAGGGGACTATCCATTTTTACCCCACGACTCGAGAGAGCAGAGGTATCCATAGCCATATCACAACCGGTGAACATACCTAGAAGCAGAACCAGAGAAACAACCAACATTAATGTTTTTTTCATTACACACATCCTTACTAATGTATTAATACGAATGTATTAAAAGTGACCTATGACAGGGGTGGTTGTCAACAAAATTCTACACATATGCCGCTAGTATGATAATAATATGAGGTTCTTTGCTTACACTTTCCCCTTGATGATCCCAATCGTCCCTACCATGAAAGGAGTCCTGAGAATACTCGGGATTCGCTCTGACTCACCGAGATTGATGAACTCCACTGATCGTGCACCCCAACTGGAGAGCTTTTTCAGCATGGGATCAAGATTGCCGAACATCTTCTTGGTCAGGAACAGGTCTTGGAATACAAATACTCCCCCATGCCTAAGAACACGGAAGGCTTCCTCCATGAGTTCTCTCCTATCCCTCAGTTCCATCACTTCATGGAATGTAAGGTTGCTCACCACCAGATCGAATTCATCGTCTTCAAAGGGCAGCTCTACAATACTTCCTTCCTTGAAAGAGACTCTTACAGACACCCCTTCGATCTCAGCATTCTGCCTGCAGATGGCCTCAGAGAACCTTCTAAACTCAATTCCTGTTATGTGTGCCTCGGGATACTTCTTTGCTAAACGGATAGCCAGGGCTCCATTACCGCAGCCGATATCAAGGGCCTTGCCCTTGCCATTCCACGCTATCTCTTCAATAAGCATGGAATGTAGTTCTGCCTGCATATCTTTTCCCTGTGGGGAGAATAGATGCCTTGCATAGAAAAAATAGAGCATCATCAAGAGAAAAATTACCGGAAATATCATGATCCAGGAATAGAAGGCAGTAAGGACGGCAGTCCCCAATGCCAAAATCCCAGGGACAATGACCAGTTTGAGGGAAACCCAATTTCTATATATTGGTGTATCTGTGGTTGTGTTATGCATGGAAAAAGTCTACCATTTTAAAAGTTGGTTGTCATTGAAAACCAACCTTTTATGGCAATCACCAAGAGAAGGAAAAATGTATGGACACAACCACCCGTAATTTACTCGTACTTAAAATCCTTTCATCAGGATTTCGGGCAAGAGACCTTGATACCAAGGAAATTGTTTCCGTCAAGACAAGAGCTTATAAGGTAGCAATACTTGACACAGTGGTATTCCTTGAATCAAAACGGTGGCAGTTTAACCAGACTACCTACATCAGTGGAGAAGTGCAGAGCAATGCATTCTCCCTCGATTCCCTCGAGATTGAAGGTCATGACTATGATGAGGGCGAGAGCCACTCCACCACTGAGTACTATGAGAGGAGCGAACTGAAGGGCCTTCTAGGTGCATGTCTGAAAGGCGGAAAGAGACCTTCCATCGAGTTTCATGATTACACAGGATACGGTTTTTATGGTCGTGACAGCGACCCTGTCTTTGAAGCTGCAGACAGCATAGATCCATCGAGACGGTATGACATCCTAACCAAACTCTGGGAGGAGTTCCCCCAATGTATCGATGCCTTGGCACACATCGCAAATCCCTATGTTTCCAGCAAGTTTTTCTATAGAAATGCAGAGAACTGTTATCGTGCTGCCATTGCTATTGCAGAGAAGAAGCTACCCCCCGATTTTGACGGTATAACGCTCTGGTCATGTCTGGAGAACCGCCCCTACCTAAGAGCATTACAAGGCTACTGTATATTGCTCTGGAGATTGGGTCGGTTTGCAGAAGCAGAAGAACTTGCATGCAAGATATTGCGTCGCAATCCCCCTGATAACCAAGGAGTGCGTTTCATCATTGATGAGATTCACAACAAGGAACCATGGACTGAGGATTGATCATCACTAATCACTAATGACCAACATTCTCCCAAATGAAATAATCCTTGGATCATCAAGGGAGTATGAGCGTATCCCTACCTCACCTGTTACTGAATAGGCATCGATGAAGATGATTTCATCCTCATCCACTGCATGGCAAAGCGCAACATGGCTCACTACCCCATCCTCGCCCATAAAAATAAGATCGCCCTTCTCGGGCTCAAGCAAGGAAAGGGTGTACTGATTCGCCATCGCACTGGCAGTGGCATCGCTAAATGGTAGCCGCACTGAGAAGTACTCTGCTACCTCGTCATATATCTCAATTACCAACCCAGAACAGTCCACGCCACCGCCAGTATCGCTGTAGTGGCTTGCCCCTCCCCACACGTACGGCATCCCAATATATTGGAAGGATATCTCATACGCCCTTTCTCTCATTTCCTCGCTCACTGGTACCATATGCTCAACATCACATGAACTGAATAGCAGACTGGCTATCATCAGAGAAAAGGCAAGCATCTTCATAGCCATATTCTATCACACCCAATGCCGTTAACCTTGTGCTATACTGGGAATAACCGAGAAGCATCTCAGTACTGCTTGCAGAGAAAGGTTCACCTAAGAAATAAGGAGAACAGGATTCAAGCGTATGAAAAATCACAAACACCTCCCACTGCTCATCATGCTACTCCTCGTTGCCACTTCTGCACTCTTTGCAGGACAGGCTGTCACTACCCGTCATTTCACCTTCACCGTCCCCGATTCCATGGAGGTACAGGTAGCAGACTTGAAAACAGCCTTCTCTCTCCAGGCACAACCAGGAGGGACCTATACCTATACGCTGCAACCCAAGGGTTTGAACACAAAGCGATTAAAATCGGCCAATTCTGCGAATAACACCATCACCCTGAAAGCTGAACGACTAAGCCAAGAGCGTGATAATGCAACATTCCGCTCCCAGACTCTTGCCTTCAGTGAGGAAGAGCTTTTGGAAGCCTCAAAGGTGTTTGAGAATGCAATCAGGAGGTCTGAGGTAGTGAGGACATGGTATGACCTCTCAACAACGGAGATCGATGGAATGTTCGCATGGAAGTATGGCTATGAAACACTCACAGGAATTCATGCAGAGGTGTACATCATCCATGCCGGAGATACCCTTATCTCCATAACCACAAGATACACATATGATGAACAGACTAAGTGGAAACCAGTCTTAGAGCAATTCCTCGCTTCAGGTATCTCCTTTATGGATTCTCTGAAACCCAAGGAGATACAAAACAATCCAGCAAGAGAAGAGGAAACTACCGCATTGTACTCCTACCCTCTCTTCGGCTCCTCTGAAACCTTCCTCTGGGAAGATGAGCCTGACTGGAGAAGCAGCTCAGTGTATCTTCCAGGTCAGGGAGGCAAGAAGGTTCATACCATCAAGACTTCCACGGAGACGCTACAATCGAAAGGGTATTACTGCAAGGTATCATCCATAGAAGGGCTTAAGGCTCTTCTCGCTTCAACTATCTCAAGACAGAACTATTTGCTCCAATCAAAGAGGGACATAGAACAACAGCTTCAGAACAATACCAGTCTCAAGAACCGCGAAGTCCATAGGAATGAGATCGACTACGAGAACCGCTTCTATGTAATCACTTACACCTATGACTATCCCTATGGGGAGGAAGCTATCCATGGTGCCATGATTGTAAAGATCACCAAGGAGAATGTAATGTTGCAGGTAGAAGTCGAGTGGTTCGATAGAGGAGAAGCGTTGGCATCGGCCATCATTGAATCGATCATGACTGAATAGCAGAAATATGGCACGCATGGAATTCCATACGTGCCATATATGATTTAGGTATTTTCAACCCGAACTACAGAGTGATTAACCCTTGAAAGCGCCGGGAAGAATCAGATCACCATACTGCTCCTTGGCCTTGTTGATCTTTGCGATTGCTGCATCCCAGTAATCGAAGATCTCCTGAGGAGTGTTCGGATCCATCTTCTTGTAGTAAGCCTTGGTCCTCTCGAGCTTATCAACCCACTTGGTGCAGCGGAAAGTAAAGAGGTAGTCATACTTCTCCTTGGAGAAATCCTCATCGAGGTGTTCCTTGAAGAGTGCCTTCAAGTCCTCGTATAGGGGGATCTTACCGGTAGGAGTATCCAATGCTTCATATTCACCATGGATACGGCCTTCTGCCCAGTGCAGCCAAACCTTCTTGGCGAGCTTGCTGGTCATGAACTTGCCGTCCTCACCACGCATAAAGTAGTTGTTGCTGAATACCTTGGGAACATCCTTCACACTCTCACCGAACTTGATATTGTTCATGGTGTAGGTGCCGAGAGGATAGGAGACAAAGTCCATGTTTGCCATCGGGCTGGGGGTACGAACACCTTCCTGACCGAGGGTTGCACTGGTGGTCTCACTCTCGAGGGTAGCTGCCTTCAGCAAGATACCATCCTTCCAGTTCGGGGACTCTTCAACAGGAACGGTGATGTCACTGTCTCGTCCACCGTAGAGAACACCTTCAACCTTGACACCGTCCTTGGCTTCAAAACCAGCCTTGTCGATGTTGTCCAGGTAGTCCAGACGCATGGTGTAACGTGCGTTACCATGAGCAACGCCAACTTCGTTGCCATTTGCATCCTTCACGCCCTTCTTCCATTCACCAAAGTGGTTGCGGCCTTCCTCGGGAGCATCAACACCCATACCAAGCCAGTAAGGCTTGTTGTCCTTACCACGAAGAACGTTGGAGAAGATAACTTCCTGGTCGATCATCAGGTTCTTGAAAATAACGGGGTCATCCTGCTCATTGACGTCTTTGATGATACCGAACATACCAAACTCGACGTTAACCGCGCGGAACTCGCCGTTGATGTTTCTGAAATATGCAATGTCATCACCAACGATCTGCTCGCCGGGGATCATGGCAGTGGAGGTCTTACCACAAGCGGATGGGTATGCACCACAGAAGTAAGTCTTGCGATCTTTCTTCTTGTCAACTGCAGCCATGACAAACATGTGCTCACAGAGCCAACCTTCCTGGCCGCTCTTATTGATAGCAAGACGCATGGAGTGCTTCTTCAAACCAACGGAGTTACCAGCATACTGGTCGTTCATGGAGTATACGATGTTGTTCTGGGTATCCATGTAGATTCTGCGATTCTTGAGGTTCACAGTACAACCATTCTCATCAAGCTCACCAGCTGAGTGGATGAAACGGAAGAAATCATCCTTCTCATCGTCCTTCATGTTGAGGAAGTGGCTGTATGCAGTGCGGTACAGGATGTTCTCGGAGTGAGCAACGTACCAGCTATCGGTGAACTGCACACAAGGAATGGTGAACGGGCTCTGGGTAGGACCTTCAGAGTAGAACAACACAACTGCGTCCTTGCCCTTCATGATGCCCTTGGCAATGCCCATGATCTCACTGAGGCCTTCTTCATACTCGACGGAGTTGAGGGAAGCCATCTTATCCATGTTCTCTTTGTAGACCATGAAACGGGTGTTCTTCTTGTCGCGAGCCTGGTCGCCATAACCGTCCCAGTGGATGGTCTGCTTGGAGTTTGCAAGAGTGTGCTCCTCGCCTTTAGCCAGGGCCTGTTCTCTTACATACTGGGTGTCTTTTTCACTGTCATCACATACATAGATGGATTTGGGATCACAGTGCTCAGCGAAGGTTCCAACGAAGTCCATCACCTTTTCATTTTTCAAGGCTGCAAGCTTCTGGAAACTCTCTTCACTCATCTTTTCTTTTAGCAATGTTTCAAATTTACTCATATTTTCTCCCTATGGATAAGGTTATACCTAATCATTGCATGTATGGCCCGATTATTCAACCACACGGGCCTAAAAACGACGTTTCCATAAAAAAAATGAGTTGTTTTATTGTGATAAAAAGCATATTACTATGTATATATTTGATTAAATCATCAACATTGAAATATAAATACTGGTAATCCATCAGTTTTGTACTTCTGTCGGTTTTTACCTCACATATAGCTTTAAGCAAACTTTTCTGGGATCATCCATACATAAATTTGTCTCATAAACACACAAAAAGAGTATCAAAGGAGGGCAAGAATTCTGCAAAACGAACTCTCCATCTATAGCAGAAATGGAGCGCTTTCACCTTAGCAATAATGAGCATAGGAGCAATCGGAATAATGAGAAAATGGAGTACATCTGAAAGTTAGTCGACATGTCGACCTACTTTCAAATCATTTAAACTCCGCTTCCAAAATCTTCCGGCTTCTACAAGAAACGGGCTGGCCGGACACACCACGGGGTAGTACTGCTCACAAATGTAGAATAAACGAATGTGGGAGAGAATTTTTGAATGTACGCTGCGGTAGCATTGAATTGTGTAGAGGTCCAATATAAGGAATCTTCCTGGAAAGTAGAGAGAGGATTGTATTGGTTGTGTAAAACCTTCACCATCTGCTCTATCTCTTTCAAACTGGGAAGGAACCAGTCATCATACCCATTGTGTACAAGGACAGATGCAAGACGAGGAGCATACTCATCAGTGGCTCCACCAATAGCAACCAAGTTCTCTGTGGAGAGCTTACCAGCGCCTAAGTTCTGATAGGTCTCTGCAGCTCCATAGCTGCCAAAGGGGAATTGGCTGGTTGATGTCTCATAGTCAGGAAGAGAGCTATCACACGTAGCAGTCCCATCGCCCAGTACTCGTAGGTCATCAGGAGCTGCTTCCAGATACCGTTTCATCGGATATTGCAACACAAGATTCTCTTGATCATCATGAATCTTCACATCAGCTATATAGCCCTTGAAGGCTTGACGGGTATTGGGATAGTCGCTCCCGATTCGAAGCTTTCTCCCAGTGGCATTAAGATATACATCATTCCCAGCTCCTGGAGTACCAACACTAGATTAATTTCGCACCCAGGAAGTTACCTCAAATACATCGTCTCCCTTTCCGTCGGCATCCCCGTCATCAACAAAGAGACGGATTTTACCAGCACTCTCATCACGGACCCATTTCAAATGAATCCACTGATCCTTACGAACGTCATAGTTGTAGACAATGTCACGGGTACCCCCATCCCACCAGATCCGGGGATTCCCATTGGTATACACTTCCCATCCCATGGTATGGGTATTATTAGCTCCAGTAGTCCCATCAAAGTTCCCTGCAATAATCCCTACCCTGTCAGTAGCAAGATGATCGCTATACACATAGACCTTTGCCTCAAATACATTGGGAATGATGGCAAGATCCTGAGATAATTCCAGATATGACCCTGAGTCAAAGAACTTCATACCGGAGTAGCCATCGATGGTGGACCTGATCGGTCCATGAATGGTTGCATTGTTTGTGCCCACAGCGTCCAGCTCTTCTGAGTCACTGAACGCATGAAAGACCAGACCACCAGCGGGGCCGATATCCCCAACATTGTAAGAACCGACCTCAAAGAGCACTGACTGAGTGGTCACCTTTCCTTCAACAATATGGGGATAGAACGCTTGCACATCTTGGATACTCATCCCATCCTTCAGCTGCATATGCGCCTGATACCAACCGGCTGGCAATGAAATATTTAGTTCATCAAGCCCATTGAAGGGAACAGCGTGTGTTGTCATGGATACGGCAGCTCCACTCTCGTCCATAACTTTGACGGTAACAAGGGGGTTGTTCAATTGATCATAAGTACCTTCAATAGCCAAGCTGAGGGATAAGGTGCCGTTGCCAGATAATGGAAAGCATGAAAAACAGTAGACGCTTGGTTGTGGGCATTCTTATAAGCTTGGCACTGCTCTTCCTTTCCTCTTGCAGTGATCTTCTCATGCAACTTGGGGAGCATGGGGATGCACGTCTTGGTATCTCTGAAGGTCTCTCAGTAACTTTGCAGATACAAGTAACTCCCGAAACCGTTGTGGACGGCTCTATCGTGCAAGTAGAACAAGGAACCTTGTTGAGTTTCTCTGCCGTAGTCAATTCTTCTGATGAGGAACTTCCCCTCACCTACCGTTGGTTCTTGGATGGGGAAGAGCTAACAGAGGCCACATCAGGGGTAACCCTGGATGAACATACCTTAGAGCTCGATACTTCAGCACTTCCTATTGGAATCTCTGAAGTACGTGTTGTGGGACAAGAATCACAACTCAGCGTATTCGAACAAGAGACACTCACCCTTACAATTACCAAGCGTTCTCGCTAATAGGGTTTCCTAATGCCCACCACGGTTGCAGTACTCAAGGAAGTGAGCCCACTTTACGGCAATCTCTGCTCTCCAGTCATACCCATCCATATGGAGCTCATACGGTGCAAAACCCATGAACCAATCATGATATCTGCTGTGGCAGTACCACGCAAACATAGCCAAGGCTTCATTATCCAAGGAGAAAGACTGCTCGTCGGCCCACTCACCGAGGGCGTTCTGCACCAAACGGGAACGGTAGAGGACAGAAGAGATTC
>Ga0265294_10010208_pt1 | contig 10714 bp, 10 predicted proteins | sample MunlanPumphouse3_FD_192504 | JGI IMG/M metagenome (GOLD analysis project Ga0265294, IMG submission 192504) | Groundwater microbial communities from a municipal landfill in Southern Ontario, Canada - Pumphouse #3 | ecosystem: Environmental > Aquatic > Deep subsurface > Groundwater | place...
TTTCTTGGGCATATCCACAAGGTGCAACAGCTATTTATCCTTATGATGAAACATTAGCTTCAGCAATTGACCATTTTGAAGAAGCTGGTTTAACATTTGTTGATGGACAAGTTACTGATTATACTGATCCAATTGATTTTTATTTACCATCAGATTCTTCACAACATCCAGCTGGTGGTGTATTCTTAAAAGCTCAAACATTACTACAATCTTTAGGATTTACAGTAAATGTTAAAACTGATACAGATTTAATTGCAAATATTAAAGAAAGCCCAGTTAGTGTTTATGCATTAGCATGGCAATCTTCAGCTGACCCAGACATGTATCAAGTTAATCATTACGAATCACAAGCTGATTCAGTAATAGCAAATGGTATTAAATGGTTACATGAAAATGGTGATGATAATGATTTAGGAACAATCCAAGTTAAAAAATTAGATAACACAACTGTAGAAATGAATCAAAAAGAAGCTTTAGAATATTTAGGTGAATTAATCGAAGAAGGTACAAAATATATGTTACCTGAAGAAAGAAAACCAATCTATACTGCAGCTTTAGAAATTCTAGCTCAATTATCTATTGAAGTTCCTACTTACCAAAGAAAGAATTTATTCGTTGTTAATCCAGAATTTATTGATCAAACAACATTATCTTCAACAATCACTCCTTATTGGGGTCCATTAGCAGAAATTTGGAAATTAAGTTTTGCTGATAACGATGATATTACTGGTAATGAAGAAGTTCAAGGAATTATTGGCTACGAAGATTAATTGATTCAATTAACATGAGTTTTAACTTAACAAAATTCTAACAAGGAGAATAAGGCTCAGTCGATGAGATTGAGCCTTGTTATTGTCAAAATGATTAAATATATTATAAAAAGACTTGCACTATCAGTATTAATATTAGCCGGTGTATCAATCATAATTTATAGTTTGGTAAGAATCAAACCAGGTTTAGACTTTGTTGAAGCAAAGTACTATGCTCAAATGCAATTAGATGATACCGGTGAAGTTAAAGAAATGGTTAAAAGACAACAAGAAATTTATGGGTTATCCTCTGGAATATTTGAAGGATACCTTGTTTGGGTTGGAAATATTCTTGATGGCAATTGGGGAGAGTCATTTATCTTCACTGTTAATACAGGAGAAGTGGAGCTTTTAGTAGATGCCGAAGGAAATCCAATTCTTGACTCGACTGGAAATCAGTTGACAAAGCCGATATCTAGTTCTAATGTTCTTGATATTATTGCTAGCAAAAGTACAATTTCATTTATTATCGCTTTAATAGCGACAATTTTACAATTTAGTATTGCTATCCCTTTGGGTATTACTTCAGCAACCAAGCAGTATGGAGTAGTTGATTATAGTGTTACCGTGTTAGCGATGATGGGTATATCTTTACCATCGTTCTTTTTTGGAGCATTATTACTTAGAATTTTTTCTATTCAATTAGGGTGGTTCCCGTATGCGGGATTGACCGATCCAAACTCCACTTTACCTGTTTTTATAGATAATCTACACCATTTAGTTTTACCAATTACAGTTTTAGTAATATTGTCAATTGGTGGTTTAATGCGTTATACCCGTACAAATATGCTTGAAGTTCTTAACTCAGATTACATTAGAACTGCAAGAGCTAAAGGACTTAGTGAACATAAAGTAATTTATAAACATGCGTTTAGGAATACTTTAATTCCACTTGTAACAATTTTAGCTGGTATTTTACCTAGTTTATTTGGTGGCGCAATGATTACTGAAACTATTTTTTCAATCGATGGGATTGGTAAAGCTGCCTTTAAAGCTGTGACCTCGGGAGATATTCCTTTTGTTATGGCTTATAACTTGTTCTTGTCATTGCTAACTGTTATAGGAACATTGTTATCTGACTTAATGTATGCGGTAGTTGATCCACGAGTTAAACTTATAGGAGGTAGGTAAAAGATGAGCACATTAACAAAAGATCTTGAAGATAATAAAAATCTTCCGAATCAAGAAGAATCCGAAGTATCTTTAGCCGACTCCGCTAAAGTAATTAGCCCAGGTAGATTAGTTTTACGTCGTTTTTTTAGAAGTAAATTATCTCTTATTGGACTTGTTACTTTATTGTTTATGTTTACTTTTTCATTTATTGGACCATTATTTTCTCCATATGCTGAAACTGAAGCTACAGAAGATTATAAATGGGTTGTTTCAGTTTTACCTCATCAAATAGTGGTAGACGAGATAAATGAAGAAACTGGACTAGAAGAAGAAGTCACTTATTATTTCTATGAAGTTAGTGATCCTTATCAAGTATATTCGAAAACACTGCCTTCTTGGAAACATTTATTAGGTACTGATCAATATGGTTATGATGTTTTAACAAGGTTGATGTATGGTGGTAGAGTTTCTCTATTACTTGGTTTCATCGTTATATTTTCTGAAGTAATTATCGGGATGTTCTTCGGATCAATCTCAGGTTATTTTGGAGGTTTAACTGATCAAATTATCATGCGTGTCGTTGATATTTTTAACTGTTTGCCAGGTATGCCAATTTTAATGTTGGCCGCATCATTAATTGACGGATGGGGAGTTCCGGCACGAGATAGAATTTATTACTTAATGGGTATTTTGACCATCTTTGGCTGGTCGGGTATAGCCAGATTAGTACGTGGTCAAGTCCTTGGTATTCGTGAACTTGAATACATGACAGCTGCCGAAGCAACAGGACTTACAACAAGAAGAAAAATCTTCAAACATATCATTCCTAATGTTATGCCACAAATCATTGTTCAGGCTACTTTAGGTTTAGGGGGAATTATTCTTTCTGAATCAACCCTTTCATATTTAGGAATTGGGGTACCATTCCCTTATGCTGCATGGGGTACAATGATTAGTTCAACTAGTGGAGCTGAAGGAAGAGATATACTTCAAAACTATCCGAATATTTGGGTCCCTGCCGGGGTTATGATTGTTATGGCAGTTTTAGCATTTAACTTTATCGGTGATGGTTTAAGAGATGCATTTGACCCTAAAATGAGGAGGTAGTTGCTGATGAAAAATATAGTAGATAAGATAAAAATAAAACGTAAAAAGAGAAAAGAAGAAGCAAAACACTTTATTAGCAAGGAACAAATTAAAAAAACCGCTAAAGAGAATTCGCGTATTATAAAACAATTAGAAAGACAAAACAACCGTAAAAACGTACCTGAAGAAGAATATATTACAACAATGAGAGATCCTAATAATGTAGTTGAATTTGATAATCTACATTCTTATTTTTTCACTGATGCAGGTGTTGTAAAAGCTGTTGATGGAGTTTCTTTTGACATCCCAAAAAGAAGTATCGTTGGGGTAGTAGGCGAGTCTGGTTGTGGCAAGAGTGTAACTAGTTTATCATTGATGAAGTTGTTACAATCTCCAACTGGTCAGATTTTTGATGGCGAAATTCGATATAATGCTAAAGATGGAAAAGCATACAATATATCTAAAGTTCCAAAGGCAGATATGAATAGAATTCGTGGGAAAGAAATGTCAATGATTTTCCAAGAACCAATGACATCTTTAAACCCTGTATTTAAGATTGGTGATCAATTAGATGAAGTTCTATTCTTGCATTTTCCTGAAATGGGAAAAGAAGAAGCAAAACAAAAATCTATTAGCATGTTAAAGACAGTTAATATAGCAATGCCAGAAAGTATTTACTCTCGCTACCCACATGAACTGTCAGGTGGTATGCGACAAAGAGTTATGATTGCTATGGCTTTATTGTGTGATCCTAATTTAATTATTGCCGATGAACCAACTACTGCTTTAGATGTTACTATTCAAGCGCAAATTCTTGATTTATTAAGAAACATAAAACATGATATCGATGGAAGTATTATGCTTATTACGCATGACCTAGGTGTTATTGCTGAAATGGCTGATTTTGTTGTTGTTATGTATGCAGGTAGAATCATTGAAAAAGGAACTGTTCGAGAAATATTTAAAAATCCAATTCACCCATATACTGTTGGTTTGCAAAAGAGTATACCGGCATTAAGTGGAACAAAGGACAAACTATATACTATTCCTGGAACTGTACCTAATCCAATTAATTTACCTAATTATTGCTACTTTAGAGACCGTTGTAATAAACGTTTTGATAAATGTGATGGAGCTTACCCAGAGTTAACTCAAGTTTCTCCAACTCATTATGTAGCTTGTTATTTAGCTGATGAAATGAAAGCTGAAATTAAAGCTAAGTTTAAGGAGGTAGACAAAAATGCCAAAAGATAATAACCAAGAAGTTAAAAAAGTTAATGTTGAAGCTACTAAGTCTAATCCTCAAAAAACTATAGTAAAACCTTTATTAGTTGTCGAAGATTTAAAAAAGTATTTCCCTTTAGGTTCTAGTTTTTTAGCTAAAAATAGACAATATGTAAAAGCTGTTGATGGCGTTAGTTTCACTATTGATCCAGGTAAAACTCTAGGTGTTGTTGGCGAATCCGGATGTGGAAAAACTACTTTAGGTAGAACAATTCTTCGCCTTCACAGTATTACTTCTGGAAAAGTCATGTATGATGATATTGATTTAGTTTCTATTTCTAAGAAAGAAATGACTAAGTTACGTCCGAAGATTCAAATTATTTTCCAAGATCCATATTCATCACTTAGTCCTAGAATGACTATCGGAGAAATTATTGGAGAAGCTGTTCGCCAACATGGTATTGTGCCAAAAGACGAATATAAGGATTATATTATTGAAACAATGAGATTATGCGGATTACCTGCTTATTACTTTAGCCGTTATCCTCATGAGTTTTCGGGCGGACAACGTCAAAGGATTTCTATCGCTAGATCGCTTGCTTTAAAGCCAGATTTAATTATTTGTGATGAACCAGTAAGTGCCTTAGACGTTTCAATTCAAGCTCAAATTATTAACCTTCTAGTTGAACTACAAAAAAATATGGGAATTACATATATCTTTATTTCACATGATTTATCAGTAGTTGAGTATATATCTGACGAAATTATGGTTATGTATTTAGGAACTGTAGTAGAACATGCTTCAACTAAACAAATATTTGGTAATACAATGCACCCTTACACAAAAGCATTATTATCAGCTGTTCCTGTTCCTGACCCTGATAGCAAAAAGCAAAGAATTATTTTAACAGGCGACATTCCAAGTCCTGCAAATCCTCCAAAAGGCTGTAAATTCCATACTCGTTGTTCTGAGTGCATGGAAATTTGTAAAACAGTTGAGCCTAAATTAAAAGAGTATGAACCAGGTCATTTTGTAGCTTGTCATCTTTATCCACAGGACTAGTGATTTATTATGAAAAAAGATCGGAATAAAGAAAAATTTATTGACGATGGTCAAACGGTCGCAAACATGAATGTTGAAGGTTTGCCTTGGTTTGTTAGTGAAAAACACGTAAAAGCTAAGAAAAAACTAGTTGACCTTGGTCTAACAAAAAGTGAAAGACATGCGATGATGCGTGGGGCTTTTCTTGCATACCTACCGGTATTTTTAACAATTATTATCGGCTTTATAGGTGCGTATCTGTTATTCCTATTCTTAATTTCAAATAGAGGTTAGTTCTAACAAATCATATTTCATTCTCAAAAATAGAAGCACTCAAATAATGAGTGCTTTTTTATTACTAAAAATTTAGAATCGACTTTAAGTTATATGGTATTTGAAGTATAATAAATTGTAAAAAAAGGAGAAAATATGAAAAAATCCATTATATACTATTCTAAGACAGGTAACACCAAAAGTGTAGTTGAAAGATTTGATGGTTTTGAAAGAATAGCAATTATTCCTGAAGACATGAACCCTAACATTACCAATCCAGTATTAATTCAAAAGCCAAGTGTTGATGATGCTGAATATTTAATATTTGCTAGTCCAGTCCACGGGTTTCAATTAGCTAGAGTGATGCAGGTATATTTAAAACAACTTAATAGTTTAGAAAACATAGTTATTGATATCTTTGTAACACACCAATTTCCTTTTGCGTGTTTGGGTGGAAACCAAGCATTGAAACAAATGGAAAAACTAATAGAATCAAAAAATGGAGTAGTAAGATATAAGACTTCGATTAATTGGCCATCTAAAAAGAGAGAAAATATTATTGAACAAATGCTTAATTTATATATCGTTTAGAAATATTTCACATTTTTTATAAAGAGTTGCGAATAATGTAATCGCAACTCTTTCAATTTTATATTTAGTTTATGTAAGTGGTTTCTTGATTGTTTTTAAACAGATTAGTTGTATCGACAATTGGTAAAACAATTGGCGGTAACATTGCATTAATTGATAAGTTTGTAACAATAGAGCTTAAGTAAGGATACATAATTTGGACGGCTTGAATTCTCAAAAAATCGAATACTTTGTTTTCATCAATTATTTCTTTGAATTCAAAAACGCCTCTAAAATCTACAATTATATTGACTGGAAAAGGCTGTGAATCAGTGTTTTCAATTGATAAATAAAGTTTTGTAAAATAGACGTCTTCTTTTACTTTTCCTATTTGTCGTGAAATATAAGGGACAAGTTTATAATTTCCAGGACTTACATTATTTTTGGATATTCTTAGTTCGTGAACTATGAAAGATGTTTTTGTTAATTTATACATTATGATAAACTCCTATTCTTAAAATTTGTAAAACTTGATATATTAATCTATCTATTTATATTATACTCTATTTATTTATTATTTACCATTACTCATATAATTAATAAACCCTTGATAAGAATAATGAAAAATGATATTATATAATAACTATGCATTAATGGAGGAATGAAGAATTATATGAAAAAGATTTTATTTTTATTACTAATTATGCTGTTTACTTTTGGCATTGTTGCTTGTGATCAAAATGCTTTAAATAGTTTAACAACAAGCCCTATAGTGACTTCGGATGACACAGAAGTCTCTACATCAGTAAATACGAATAATACTAACAAAGACACAACTTCAAATGAGCTGACAACTGAAGTTTCTACTGATGATATTACAACGGATATTACAACAGAAGAAAATCATGAATCTTATACTATATCTTTTAATGAGATGGGTGGATCTACAGTAGAGGATCTTAAAGTTTATGAAGGTGAAACAATTACTCTACCTACTTCAACAAAAGATGGTTATTCATTTTTAGGTTGGTTTTATGAAGACGAACAAGAGTTTCTTGAATCAACTCAAATAATTTCTAATTTAACATTATTTGCTAAATGGGAAGAAGTTGGCAGTTATTATGATGATTATGTTGATCTAAGTTTAGTTCATACAATGAATGATGGAACTGATTTAGAAGTTAGTGGTGTCGTATATTATATGACACAAAATGGGTACTATATTCAAGATGATACAGCTAATCTTTTTGTTTTTACTGATAAAGATAGTCCAAATGTTGAACTTGGCGATAGAGTAGTTGTTAGTGGTGAATTAACAACTTATAGAGAAGTTAAACAGATTAAAACACCGATTTTGAAAGAAATAAATTCTTACGAAAATGAAATATATCAAGAACCGCTTGATTTTACTTACAACAAAACAGATTTAGAACCCGGGAAAATATATTCAATTACCGGAGAAGTTGTAGTAGAAGGAAAATATAATACAGTTTTTCTTTATGATGGAAGTACAAAAATAGCTGAGTTATACTATAAATCATTAAGTAAATCGATTGCAGCGTTGGAAACTTATGTTGGTGATACTGTTACCGTTGAATTATTATTCTACGCAATTGGAGATGATGTTGAACGGTATGCATTCCAGGGTTCTACTTCACATATAAAAGTTGTTGAATTAGATGATTCAGAAGCTCTTATAAGAGATACAAACTCATTGCCAATTAATAAAACATTAAGTAGTGATTATGATTTTGGTAAAGGCAACTATGGGTCTTTATATGAAATAATTGGTATTTCAGGAGATGCTAGTGATTATATAGCTTATGATGGTGCCGTTTTAAATGTTACAAGACCTTTAGAAGAAATAGGTGATGTAACAGGAACTTTGTCGATAAGAATTAGTTTAAATGACGAAGTCCCAATGATTAAAACAATTAATATTATTGTTAAAGCAATTGGCTCATCATCATCTAATTTACCTTATTATGACAGTTCTCAAGGTCTTGTTGGTACTGACTTATTTAATGAATTAAACAGGATTATTAATAATGGCTTTAAACAATTATCATATGATGATGCAAAATGGGTATTAGAAGAATCTGATCGGGATCCAAATAACTCTAATAATGTTATTTTAGTTTATACTAGGGATTCTGTTAAAGGGGAATGGGATTATCCAATATGGAATAGAGAACACACTTGGCCGCAATCAAAACTTACAGCAAGTGGACAAAAAGCTGATATGCATAATTTAAAACCGGCTGATGTACAAGAAAACAGTAGAAGAGGAAATTTGCCTTTTGGGTATATGACTGGGACTGGTGTTTATGAACCTCATGATGATGTCAAAGGTGATGTAGCTAGAATAATATTTTATATGGCCACAATGTATACAAACCTAAATATCAGTGTTGTTGGAGATTTAGATATATTGATGGATTGGCATTTAACTGATCCAGTAGATGACTTTGAAAGAAATAGAAATGAAGTTATTTATAGTTATCAAAAAAACCGAAATCCATATATTGATAATCCTAATTATGTAGAACTAATTTGGGGAAATGTAGGTTAAAGTTTTAACCCTAGAAGTAAATTCTAGGGTTATTTTTTTGAGAATTCATCATAAACACATTTTTAATAAAATATGTTATAATTATTAGTGAATAAAATCTAAACAAGGAAGTGTTTTATGAACTATCAAAAAGAATTAAATCTAATAAAGAATATAACAAAAGTTATTTACGAAAATACTAATAACTCAGTGATAAAAACAGATTTTAAGGGTGAGCAAGATATTGTAACAAGTAGTGATCTTTATATAGAAAAACAATTAATAAGCTCGATAAAAAAGGTTTTTCCAGACGATAACTTTCATACAGAAGAGTATAATAATTCTACTTTACTAAAAGATAGAACATGGATTATCGATCCAATTGATGGAACGAGCAATTATGCTTGTGGGTTAGGTCTTTTTGTTATTCAAATAGCTTTATATGATAAAAACGATATTGTTTTATCTTATGTTTACGCTCCAATTCTTAATAAAACATATTACGCAATTAAGAATGAAGGAGCATATTTAAATGATAAAAAATATTATGTTTACGATAGTGAAATACCGAATAATTTTATGGTTTGTATGGTAGGTATTACTCATAAAACAAAAGACAAAACGTATTTTATGAGACTGATGGATTACAGTATTAAAAATAAGTACAAATTGCGTATGTTAGGTTCAATTGGACTAGAACTAGCTTTAATGAGTGAAGGGGTCTTTGATATGTTTTATACTAACATAGTAAACGTTTGGGACTTATATCCGGGGATTTTACTACTAAGAGAAGCGGGTGCGAAAGTTTTAAATGAGTCAGGGAACCAATACAAATTATCTGATTCAAATTTGTTTGTTTGTAAGAATGAAGAAGTAAAAAGGAAATTAATAGATAATATACTTTAAAGGAGGAATTAAAAAATGAGTTTATCGAAACAAGATTTAAAAACAATTAAAGGATTTCAAAAAGGCGAAATCACAGAATATTATGTTTATCAAAATATTGTTAAAAGAGAAAAAACAGAGAAGAATAAAGAAATTTTATTAACAATTGCAAAAGATGAAAAGAAACATTACGAAATGTGGGAATCTATTTCAGGTGTTGAGGTAAAACCAAATAAATTACTGGTTTTCATTTATAAAGTTTTAACATTTATATTTGGATATACTTTTACATTAAGAGTTATGGAAAGAGGAGAAGAACAAGCACAGGTTGCGTATAAGAAGTTAGAAGGTTTTGATGATGTAGTTGCGAGAATTACAAAAGATGAGGAATCACACGAACAAAAACTAATTGATATGTTGGATGAAGAAAGACTTAATTATGTTGGTTCAATGGTTTTAGGCTTGAATGATGCATTGGTTGAATTGTCTGGGACTTTAGCAGGATTAACATTTGCTTTTCAAGATACAACACTTATTAGTCTTAGTGGATTAATAACAGGTATAGCTGCGACGCTTAGTATGGCTGCTAGCGAGTATTTATCCTCAAAAGCAGATAATCAAGCAGATGCTTTCAAATCTTCTTTATATACCGGAGGAGCCTACATGGTGACAGTTATCTTATTGGTGTTACCATATCTATTATTAAGCAATCCGTTTATCGCTTTAGCCATTATGATAACTGCAGTAGTGATGATTATTTTTGTATTCAACTTGTATATTTCAATTGCAAAGAATCTTAATTTTAAGAAAAGATTCTTACAGATGGCAGCTATCTCATTAGGTGTGGCTGGATTATCTTTTGTGATTGGGATTGGAATTGATAAATTATTAGGGGGGACTATTTAAAGATTTTAAACTTATTTTTAAATAATTAGCTTTTTTGTAAAAAGATAAATCTATATTTTTGCTAAAAATTGATTTATGTTATAAAATATAATTGTAAATATAAAATTTTTAGAATGGGGGTTGTTATGAAAGCTATATCTAATAAAAAGCTTATCCGAAATATTGAAGATACTTTTGATTATGATTGCTATAGCGAAGAAGAAAAAAAGACGTTAACTAAAATCATAGATAGGCATCCGATGCAGATACCTTACT
>Ga0265294_10010209_pt1 | contig 10712 bp, 12 predicted proteins | sample MunlanPumphouse3_FD_192504 | JGI IMG/M metagenome (GOLD analysis project Ga0265294, IMG submission 192504) | Groundwater microbial communities from a municipal landfill in Southern Ontario, Canada - Pumphouse #3 | ecosystem: Environmental > Aquatic > Deep subsurface > Groundwater | place...
AATTCCTCGCCTGGCAATGGAAACATCCCCACTGCGTGGGGAAAACAACATATTTAGTATCATATTCAAGAATAGCTACTATATCTAGCGATGTATAGTCCTACGCTGATTGTTTTCAAAAAACAATCTAGCCAAAAGAAGGAAAATTCTTACCTCCTTCTTTGACCCATATTCACGAACTAATCTTCATTACCACTTTTTTCTTCAATTAATTGCAGTCCACTTAGTTTATAAATTTTTCTTGCAGGACTATTTCCAATAAAACGAATTTCATACCAAGGAGGTACATTTGTTGACTGAAAAATCATGAGACCTGAGTCTTCCGTACAATTCGCAAATAGGAAATCAATTACTTTATTCGCTAAACTGTCATTGATACCGGAAATAAACACATTGGGTTTAGGCTCAATAAACCATAACTTCAATTTTCCTCTAATTGCATCTGGTAAGTTGTTTGCTGTTACTAATGTCATGACACATCCTTGAGCAAAGCCTTGATATCTTTGCTTATCTTTTCGAACAACTTAAACTCGATTACTTTTTTTAAAAAGCTATCCCTCATTAATGTTGCGTTGTATTCCCCCATCATTTTTCTTGTTAATTCGAAGGCAGGCTCAACAACAAGTTCAGCTTTATATAAATCGGAAATATCATAAACAAAAGGCAGAGGACTTCCTGAGTGAATGAAACCTAAATAAGGAGAATATCCTAACGAAATAATCGAAGATAATGTCATCGCATACATAAAATTATTTTCTGCTGAAATTATCTTATTTGTTATTGAACTTAATTCAAATTTCCCTGGTACATAACTTCGTCCCTGCCAACCAACATTATATTTCTGAGCACATGTTGCATACAATCGTTGCTGCCGACGACCTTCAAGCATCATCATGTCGTTTAATGTGAATCCAGAAAGATTCTCATCCGGGAAACGATCCGCATACATTCTCCTAGCTACAATCAAGGATTTTTCTGGATTGCAAGACAACATTGCTTGAGAACGAAGGTTCCTTGTATCTGCAGTTGGACTTTTCCCTGTAGCATAATAATGAAGAGAATCTTCTCCAATCCAACAAATAGTACAGTTAACAGTCCCACACACTTTTATTGCCTCATGGGTAACAGAAGTCCCCGGACCCAGCAACAATGTGCCTATAGTTGCGACAGGAATTCTCGTTACAGATCCAGAAGAGTCAATCCATTTCACAGAACTATCATCAATCTCAAGTCGTCCATGCTCAAGATACAACGAAGGATACTTTTCTTTGATATAGACCCCAATATCATGAGAAACAGGTGAAATAATCATTTTGAGTACTCTTTATGTAAACCAAAGACCTTAGGAATTGAGAAACAATCCCTTGTCTCGTCAAATTTACGCAACTCCTTTGATACAGCAATCTCCTGGGCTTTTTTCTGAGCTGATTCCTCATCAGAGAAAATCCCTTGAAAAACAAATTCAGAAGGAGTACAACACTTTCGCCCTAAATACGTGGCATATTGAGGAAACTGAAGACATTGAGAAATTTCTTCAAGCAATTCGTCCGGAATCTCCATAATCACTGCAAAGGTCATATCCTGGATATAATCTTTTTGAATTATCTTATTTCCAAAGACAGCGCCTGCTGGACTTCCATCAGTTTTTTTGGGAACACAAAGAAATTGCCAATAATCAGATTTATCATATCCTCCTCCCACCCCCTGATAATCATTCAAACGAGGCTCTCTCCTTTCTTTATAGGTAAAAGCCAAAGCATCCCATTGCGTATCAGCAAATGAGTTCAAGAATTCCCTCTGTTCTCCCAAGCGCCCACAAGCAAGACAAATCATTCCCAATATCGCTGACTTTGAAGGAAATAAATTAGTACTTCGCATTGTAAAAAGAGAATCGGTGCCCCATGATTGCATGGGGCCCTCCAACCATAGCAAAACATACTTTGCCATTATGACCTCCCAATCTCTTGCGAAATGGAAGTTACAATATCATCAATGCAGGTGTTGTCATCAAAGGTCAAGTCAAGTTGTTTCCCATACATCGACCCAAATTGTTTTTCCTTTGTCAAAATAAAATCCTGAAGCATCGCTTTGCTGGCACCAAGATATCCCTCACCCTTTTCAGTAACGGGTTTACTTAGAGGAAGTTCCAGTGCTTGCCCCTTGCGAATCAGAATCCTTGCATATTCCCAAGGACAAAATCCTGCCATGGAATTTTGTCTTGCAGAAGGAACTGCCGTAAAAAGAGCACGGGTGAAAGCCTCAAGAGCCTCAGCCATATTTGCACCACCAAGATTTTCATAAAGTAGTCCCAAATCAATCCTCACATATCTGTAATATGTTGCACTGTTGAAATCTGTATTTCCGAGATGGCTTGAGCCAGAATCAGTTTTCCCTACTGTCAAATCATCAACAGCTGTGAAAAAATCAGATTCGTTATCCACCCGATGAGTAGAAAGTGCATGAGAAAAAGCACTGGCTCCTTCAATATTCAATTGATTATTCTTGGCAACCATCCTTCCAAACAAAGCCATATCAAGACCATCAAGCACTTTTGCAGCCTTCACATCCTTAATTATCTCAATGATTTTCTTGCTCTCAATTTTCTCTGAATCAAAGGAGTTTAATTTACAATACTCGGCAACCTTCTCCATTTCACTATCACTCATAAAAAGAATAGCCATATCTTTTTCCTGAGTCCTTTCCTTTGAAGCTTCCGAATCCTTGTTTTTCTTATCCTTTTTATACACATCATAAAATTCTTCCATGACCTTCTCAGAACATGCCAGTGCTTCATCCTCGGTTGCTCCTTGATTTTGAAGAACTCCAACTAGCTTTTTAAGTAAGTATTTACTTCGTGTAGCAATCGATATCCCTTGCCTTTGCATTTCCATTCGTACAGCTCGTTTCCAGCATTGAGAAGAAACTCTTGCTCTATTGACACCGGCAACAATGGCAGTCTTCGGAGAGCCAATATCATCCCTGTTCAAACAAGTGGTAGGAAATGATTGTAAAATATGAAACTCAAGTATCCTTCCTGCAAAACAATTTCTTTCGTACATTTTTTTCTCCTATTTTTTATTTTCAACTGGTAAGATTTTCATCAGGCCAAAGCCAAAAGCTTTTCCATGCCCAAGACCATTTTCCACAGCAATAATAAACTTTTCCTTGTCTATGATTTCCATGATTCCGGAAAAAACAAATGAAGAAAGAGTTATCATAAACTGTTTTTTCTTTGTTATTACTGGTTCTTTTCGTTCAATCACAAGTTCTGCACAACTTTGAAATCCATTACGCACAGAAAGCCTACCAAACCACTCTTGCAACTCAAGTTTGTCCGTAATAGGAATTCGTTCTCTTGAAACGCTATCTTTCCTAACAGGATTCAATTTGATACTGAATTGATAATAAGTGTGGGAGAAATACATATCATCTAAAAGCTTGTATTCAAGAATACCAACCTCAGGTTTCTGTGGAATTCTCTTTGAAAAAATCACTATCGAACGAATTCCTCGACTGACTCCTTCATCACAAAATAAAAAATCCCTCTTTACGTGACTATCATCGATAAACATTGAGTAAACAAATCGATGAATATCATAATCACTATATATCCGCCGAACAGCACAATCACGAGCAGATAGACGAACTCTTGAAAGGATCATTCTTCCTCCTTCTTTTTTGCATAAAAACCTGCAACCCATCGTCGCTTTGTCTTATCGCTAAAGTACAATAAATCATCTAGAAGCTGGGAATAGCACACCCCAACACCTTTAGAAACAACAAAAGCCAGAATTGGCCTGATTTTTTGGCAAGCTTCTTCAGTATTAGTGCAAGAACACAAACCCAGCAATCGTGAATTAGGTTTGTCCTTATCAAAGTTTTGATAACACAAGGCAAGAGCCTTCCCGATGTCCAGAGAACCGTCATGATGATTTTTTGACCGAAGAAAGGAAGCACCTACTAATGCATATGGTCTAAATTCCCAGGGTTTTGTGATATCACACCACTGGGAAAGAAATTGATAAGAATACATTTCTGTAGTAGGTCTTTCTCCTTTTCGAATTGCTGCAGATATATGACTATTGTTTTCTATACCGAGCAAATAGTTGATATAAGCAATACTTTTTTCTGTCATTCTTTCATCTCCTCAAATATTTTCTTAAAATTCGGTTGATTTTTTACCCATGAAACAAATTGGCGAGGGGTTGAGTTCTCGCAAAACTCTGAATATATATTTGCACAATATGAAATTATAGTATTATAAATATTATTCAAAGCATTAGTATCAGAATCCTGACATGCGCAAATCAATAGTTTCGCCAAGGACTCCGCTTGATCCCAGAAAGATGCTTGTCCTGATGATGCCTTTGCTTTTGCAACATTAGAATACCCAAGCTCCACATAAAAATTTCTTATGGCCCCCCAAAGGATATTGGAACATTGCTCAAATATACCAATCGCTTTTTCGTAATAAAGAAACCAGAACTCCTCACTGTCCTTTACATTCAAGTCAAATCGAGATTGGACAAAATCACAACCATTTCCAACCGTATGTTCTCCAGCGGTATTTGATGTGTTCACCCCACCAGCATAGATGTGGTAGTGAGACAGCTTTAATTCTTTTACTTTGCTCAACCCAAAACTCAACTGCTCATTACCATACTTTTCTTTTTGACTATCCTCATTCATAAAGGAAAGCATTGCAGGTAAACTTCTCCAAGGCTTTTTTGTCGGATTAGCATGAATAACGATTGGTTTATCAAAATCCAGTTGCGCAACAGAGACCGAAAAGGGATACCATTGTGTAGAGAGTGGAGGGTAGCTAATCCCCTCAATTAGACGATAATCATCCTCAAGAAAAAGCAAGTACCGATTCATTGGTATCAGTTGACTCATATATGAATGAATATATTTTTCTGCTATTGAATCCTTCTCGGTTGTCGGCATTTGCCTCCAAGGAGCAATTCCCACTCCCTCAGACAGAAAATGATGCCGTTGAATTTCCTCAACAGTGAGAATGTTCAACTTCAAGGTTTGAAGAACAGTGTCCCCTTCAATATAGGCATGTAAGTAACTATTGCCCTGCAACGGCCCGCAACTTGCACTCTTTCGTACAAGTTCCTTATCCAAGGTGGTTTTGGAATCTGTTTTCTTTCCACCAAAAGCAAACCCTTGGTTCACAATCAGCATCATAGCCCTTTGGGCATTCCTGACATTCACCAGTACCTGACTTTGATAGAGAATAGTACCATTTTCACTTGGTATCTCTGGAAATCCTTTTTCATAGGCCAGAACCTTTTCTGATTTAATCAGAGCAGGAAACTGCAAGAAAGGTTGCTTTTCATCATAAAGATTGAAAAACTCACTATTGTTATCAAGATAAGCAGATACCTCGGAGCATAATTGATTCTCATCATAAGCGAGATACTCTCTATTGTCTTGCGGTGTATAGGCATCCTGGCAAATTGCAAGCAAGAACTTAGTTACTGCAATATGTTCCAAAGGATTACCACCAAGTTCCTTCAAGGATTTATCAACAAAAATATCGGCAAGGGAAACTCTCTCGTGATTTCTTATGGGAATCCATTTCTCAGTGACCAGATTGTATTCTTTCATTTTGTTTCCTTTCTAAAGCCATAATCATTCCGATACATTCCTACAGTATTTCCATTGTTGTCATGTACAACACAATTAGTAACAATACCAATTGCGAAATCCGTGTTATCCGGCTTTATATAGATATATTTTTTTAAACAATTGAGTATTTTATCCGAAGTAGGAATCCCATTGATAACAGACAAACTCACCCCAACACAATTTTCAATTATTACTTTTGCAATACGTTTTCTTTCTAGATTGGACGGTATATCACTTATCATGATTTTCAACTTGGTATTGTTAGTAGTTAGCATAACGATTGAATCAGCATTGCATGACAAATCTGATACCAGAAGGAGAGAGCCTCTCTCATCACCAGGATATCGGGTTGAAACAAAATCATCTTCTTCAGTTGGAGAACTTTCCTCGGTCGCATACAGGGCTTGAGAACTTTGTTGTTTCTTGTCATCAATAATCTTCTGTTTCCACTGCTGCAATATCCCTGTTTCTTCTCTGTCTTTGTATACATTTTCCAACAAGCAAGTCATATCCTGTGGGATAGTAATCTGAGTAAGATTATTAAGAAGCTCTTTTGTTCTTACTAATACATAAGGAGAATAAACAAACTGGGTTTTCCCTACTGGCTTTTTTTCACTATCAAAGGCATCCATGACAACAAGCCTTCTCTGCGCAAAACTGGGCCGAAAGGGATCAATGCACCTGTGCCGATAGAGCCTACCAGTTCTTTGCAAAAGCATATCCATAGGACAAAGTCGAGAAAACAATAGATCCGCATCCAAATCCAAGGATTGCTCCAAGACCTGAGTTCCCACAAGGATTCTTCCACAATTTTTCCTTTGCTTTCCTCCATCTTTTCCATATTGGGCAATCCATTTTTGTTCAATTCTATTTCGATCATTAGGAGTAAAACAGGAGTGCAACAGTCCAATCTCAATATTTGTACCTGCAAGTCTTGAGGTAAAAATCGAATAAGCATCCTGAGCTTCAGCAACAACATTTTCTATCCACAATACCTGCTGCCCACTAATAGCAGCATCTATGGCCTGATCTATTGCATCATTATCCCAAGGGAGAATCTCCACTGAAACGGATGATGATTCCATGGATTCCAAAGGAATCACTTCAAGAAAATCACCTTCTTTCTTTGTCAATGCTGGATATATGCCTTTCCCTAATTCAGAGCAGTTCACTCCTAGCATCTCTGCTTTTTGTTTGAGAGTCAAAGTTGCACTAAGAATAATTACAGTCGAACCTAACTGCTGAAGCATTTTGATCAATTCATCAAGAAGGGTAGAAGTATAGGTATCATAGGAATGCACCTCATCGAGTATCACTACTTTCCCCGCTAATGAGAAAGTGCGAAGGGAGTTGTAATGGACTCGTATTACCGACATCAAGGCTTGATCGATCGTGCCGACCCCAAAAGGAGCAAGAAGAGCACGCCTGCAAGTCGAATACCAAAGATTCATATCCGAATCCGAGTTAAAATCGGTTTGGAGCCATGCTAAACCATGAATTAACTGAACCGACGAACCTGGAATAATAGTATTAAAAAAATTAAGGGCTCTTATTTCAATTTGATTTGAAGTCACTGTAGAAGGAAGGCCAAAATACATTCCGGTTATCTTATGTTCTTTCAATAACTTATACACAGCAAAAAAAGCCGCTTCGGTTTTTCCTATACCCATGGGAGCTTCCAAGATATAAACGCCACCTGCTTTTATCTCACAATAAAATTGTTGCTGAATCCGCCGAGGACTAACACCAAAAATTTCTTCAAACTGTTTATCAACCTTGGGGAATGCCAATCGATAGTGAATTTTTTCCAAAGCCTCTCCTGCTTCTTTCATACAATCCTGGATAGTCAAGGGATGAACATCTGCCATCTCTCCAGAAGCAAGCCAATCGGAAAAGATTAACAATCCCGTGATGAATTGATGATTAAAAAAATGGACTAAACTCAAATCAACACCAAGTTCTCTTTCCATCTCTTCTACAAAATGTATTCTCTCTCCCTGCCATTCGGCGCCTCCATAACATGAAGCAGAGGGAGACCTGAGTTGATTTACTTTAGGAACACGCCCATGATGTGCGCCGACAATCTTGGCGACCTCTGAATTCAGTTCATAAAGAGCGGCTTCACCTGTGGTATAATGATAGTTAATCATCTCATCTAGCTTAGGAGACACTTCTCCCAAAGTTGTATGATCCCCGCACTTATTCAATATTTTCCCTTGAAATGTATAACTGATTTTTCCAACATCATGTATTGAAGCCACAAATTCAATCCAGTTTGGATTCTCCAATAGTTTCTTAAGACAGGGAAATTGGTTAAGGTAAAGTATCAGGTTACGAGCTACAGCAGCAACACAAAGACTATGTTCACCAACAGTTTGAGAAGGTATCATAATCCCATTCCTGATTTCAGTCTTTGCAATACATTTTTTATATGATAAGAACAAAATTCACCTGCCTAAAAATATTAAGAAAGAAATAAAAAAAACAAATAACAATATTTGTTCATTATAACCTCTCTTTTTTAATCTTCAATAACATTTTAAGAAGAACAGCAATATTTTATTAAGAAGGACAAGGATGAAGGATTCTCGTTAATCTCTGCTAGAATTATTGTGCGAACAAAAACCATGCAACAGGAAATCAAGGAAAGGGCACCACCCCTTTAAAGAGAATCTTAGGCATACAATGAATTCTTCTAAATAACTAAGTTCTGTTTACTGTGTATGGTGATAGCGGCATGAACTCCAATTCTCCCTGAGACCATATAAACATGTTGTCCAATCCAATAAAAAACCTAGTATTGAAGAAAAAGCAGAACTGTTCGGGAAGCTTCCAAAAGACAGGGTTGCATACTTTTTTATCTCTTGTGGAAGGTATGGGAAAGAAACTTGAAAACCATCAGAGTGCAAGGGGGATTTGCCCACAAGAGGATGACAGCGGTATCGGTATCACCACAGGTTCCGCCTGTTCATTGCTTCACACCTACAAAGGCCAATATGGCACCAAGAATGACTTACTCTTCCTCAAGGATATTCACCCTGAGCTTATTAGAAAATGATGAGGAATGTGGGTGGGATGTACAGAAGACTTGACGGACAATTCCCTAGCTGGATTAAGGAAGGGCTTTTCAGATATACGGATGATACAAGAAAAGGTGCGTCACTTAATGTTAGGCTGCAATTGCCATCAGTAGTTAACACACCTTCAATAAAAAGAATATTAAATAAATCCTCTCTTGTCAAGAAAAGCCCGCTTTTCCAATCCTTTCCCAGCTTCGCACGATGGTTCCACGACTCCAAGATCATCGACAATCTCGAGTCACGGGTATGACGGCCCCATCGCACCATCCGGGTATTCTCCTATCAATCCTGCAATATATTTTTCATGCACCCAGCCCTTTGCGATGGATACGATAGTCAAAGACATGGCTAAAGACCATCCTTTCTTAATCATGCCATTAATATGAATCTTGTGTCCTCTTATCAGACCTGATAAATACCGCCAAAACCTGGTGCCGATACCAGTTCCTGTTTACAAAAGTAAGGAGATTTAGGAGATTTTCCTATTGAGGGGGTTTACCCTGTTGCTCACAGATATTTTATGACTATTGAGGATGAAATTCAGCTCGTCAAAAATATCCGCTACTTTTTTGTAATATGAGGTTTCCTTGCTATTCACAGTATTGTAATCAAGCAAAAAACCAATTTCTCATACAGGGAATCCCTTGTTAACGATGAGAACCCAGCACAAAAATACCTGCAACAATGGCCGCTGCACCACCAATCAAATACCAAAGGGTTTCCTTACTTAAATCGGCGCCAAAAAATGTACGGATTGCATCTCCCGCAGCGTGAGATGCGTAGTAGCCTACGGCAACAAGTGCTATACCACCAACAACCAATAAGATACCAAGAATTCGTGAAATACTCATGCTTTGTTATTCCTTGTGATTTTGTATTCCGATGGCTGCAAACAACCCTCTCGGAAGTCAATACAGAATAATCTCGCCATGCATTAGTGGGTCTTGTATTGTTATTAAAAATCCCACTCATCGGTTGTGCATCATCAAAAACGATTTGTTCTTCCGCTCACCGACCTGTACCAATACAACAACCAGTATCTCATGTTGCTTGAGTATTATTCCTAAGTCTTAACAACAGAATATTTTTGATAAGGGCTTTGTTGTATGATATTTTCTATAAATCATTATATTCCATAGTTTTCTGTTTGTACATAGCAAGTGTTTCAATAGACAATATGAACGCACAGACGGGTTTCTCTTTGTATCTTTCCTAAATACCTCTATTCTTTTTTGTATGCCAGGGTTTTCAGCACACTTTCTTTTCACAGGATGATTCCAGAATCAATTTTTCCCACTCCACGCATGCCGACATACCAACAAAGGTCAGGGACTCTGAACATCTGGCAATTCACCAACAATTATGCAAGAAGATTTTACATTTTGAGTCTTTCTTACAGGAAAAGCTGGGAAATTAACTTCTTCACAAGAACATTGGAGAAGCCATGATTTCACCTTTTTCAACGAAGCCTTGAGAAAAGCTGTCGCGAAGGCAGAGATGCATGAGTAAGGCGCAAATCACCCTCACCGTCGATAGCGCCCTGCTCAAAGACAGCCAGGAACGACTTGCAGAGCAGGGACTTACCCTCGAGGATGCCGGGGAAGGCAAACTCCCCTTTGAGATACACCCGAGGACACAACCAACCAGAGAGGAGCTTCTCTCCCAACTCTACGGGGAGGAGCCTACCAAAGACGCCAAGGATTCAGCCGGTCTCCTTGAACCAGAGGAGGAAACCCCGTTCCTTTTTGAGAATCCCTTCAGGCCAGATCCTTGATCGCCTGCCAGGCCCGGGAGGAAAGTGAGACACCATGAAGACGCGCATTCTCCCTGTCTTGGATAACACGTTCTCCAGGATAACGGACGACGCCCCCCTTCTTGATGCTTTTTGAGGCATGAATGCTGTCAATCACCTTATTGGCAATACGCTCCGAATGCTCTTCACCAAGAAATTCCGGATTGATCGCAATAAACATCTGGCTCAGACCGGATTCCCTA
>Ga0265294_10010210_pt1 | contig 10712 bp, 14 predicted proteins | sample MunlanPumphouse3_FD_192504 | JGI IMG/M metagenome (GOLD analysis project Ga0265294, IMG submission 192504) | Groundwater microbial communities from a municipal landfill in Southern Ontario, Canada - Pumphouse #3 | ecosystem: Environmental > Aquatic > Deep subsurface > Groundwater | place...
GCAAAATACAAGTCAACAATGCATTAGGAACTCACACTTTTATTTCACGCGTACAAGGCGGAAAACTCAAAGCCAAAAATGAGATCAAAATCGCCAATGTGTTTAAAAATATGCCCGAAAAATTTTTAGAAATGATTGTGGTGCATGAACTTTCGCATCTCAAAGAAAAAGAGCATGACAAAGCATTTTATAATTTGTGTACCTTTTTACAAAATGATTATGCTCAAGTTGAATTTGATACGCGTTTGTATTTGATTCATTTGGAACTTTTTGGAAAAATTTACTGAAAGAAACAGGGTGTTAAGTTTTTAATATTTGTGTCATTTTTCGAGTAATAAAGTAACACTGCACAAAAAATGTTCAAAAAAAGATTTACATTTTTGTAAATGCCATAAAATAGGCACTAAGGCATTTTATACCACTATTTAGTAACTTTTTTACTCAAACTTCAAATTGAAAAGGGTTCAAAAAGACTCTTTTATCCTCTTAAATGCTTGTTTTTAGCTTTGATTTACCATTCCTTTCTCAATGTAGAATTTATGTTTAATTTTCATTTAACATAGATTTTGAGAAACTAACGAAAATTAAAAAATTGGAGAAAATATGAAAGCTTCTGATTTATTCGTTAAAGCTTTAGAAAACGAAGGTGTTGAATATATTTTTGGTATTCCTGGTGAAGAAAACTTGGACTTTTTAGAATCATTAAGAGAATCAAATATTAGACTTATTTTAACAAGACATGAACAAGGTGCAGGATTTATGGCTGCAACTTATGGAAGATTAACAGGGAAAGTAGGAGTGTGTTTAGCAACACTTGGACCTGGTGCAACAAACTTTGTAACAGCAGCTGCTTACGCACAATTAGGGGGAATGCCTATGATGATGATTACCGGTCAAAAACCCATCAAAAAATCTAAACAAGGACGATTTCAAATTGTTGATATCGTTAACATGATGAAACCAGTAACAAAATATGCAAAAACTGTTGTAAATGGAAACAACATTCCCTCAATGGTAAGAGAAGCCTTTAAATTAGCAACTACTGAAAGACCAGGGGCTGTTCATATTGAATTACCCGAAGATATTGCCGATGAAGATGTAGAATTTAATATTTATCCCGTTCAACATGTACGATATCCAAAAGCCGATCAACATACTATTTCAGATGCTGTAAAAATGATTGAAAAAGCAAAACGACCGCTATTACTTGTGGGTGCTGGTGCAAACCGAAACCGAATTGGTGATGCCTTAACTAACTTTGTCAATGAAACTGGTATTCCATTTTTCTCTACTCAAATGGGAAAAGGGGTTATTGATGAAAACCATAAATTGTGTCTGTCAACAGCTGCCTTATCAAAAGATGACTTTATCCATTGTGCCATTGAAAGAGCCGATTTAATTATTAATGTGGGTCACGATGTAATTGAGAAACCACCTTTTTTTATGGAAAATACACCCGATGCAACCAAAGTTATTCATGTGAACTTTTTTCCATCGGAAGTGGATGATACCTATTTCCCACAATTAGATGTTATTGGTGATATTGCTTCAAATGTAATTGGATTAACAACCGCCATTTCTAAACAAGAGCATTGGGATTTTGATTACTATATTCGATTGGCTGATGAAATCAGAACCCGATTGAGTAAATATTTTGGCGATACACGATTCCCAATTTTACCACAAAAAGCTGTACGAACTATCCGACAAACTCTTGATGAAAAAGATATTGTGACATTAGATAATGGCGTATATAAAATTTGGTTTGCAAGAAACTACCGATGTGCACAACCCAATACACTTTTACTCGACAATGCTTTAGCTACAATGGGAGCAGGACTTCCTTCTGGAATGGCTGCAAAAATGGTTAACCCCGATTCAAAAGTCGTTGCAGTGTGTGGTGATGGTGGATTTATGATGAACTCACAAGAGATGGAGACGGCGGTTCGATTAAATCTTGACTTGACCGTTATCATTTTAAATGACAACTCTTATGGTATGATTAAATGGAAACAAGCTGGTATGGGATTCCAAAACTTTGGACTTGACTTAGGGAACCCAGATTTTGTTAAATATGCAGAAGCTTATGGAGCAACCGGTCATCGACCAACTTCGTGTGAAGATTTTGCTGAAACATTGAAAAAATGTGTTAATGGTAAAGGGGTACATTTAATTGACTTAGCCGTTGATTATTCACTGAACCATGCCATTTTAAATGATTTATTAGCCAATAAAACGTGTATGTTATAAGACATACACGATAAGCCCAACAAAACGAATAAAAGGAAAAGAATGAATACAATAGAAGTAACATCACCGTTTGACGGAAAAGTCGTTGGAACTGTCCCATTTAGTTCACTTGAAGAAGTACAAAGTGCTATTAACTTAGCCAGTGCTACTTTTTTAGACCACACTAAAGCGTTACCAAAGTACAAACGAATTGAAATTTTAGAAAAAGTTATGGAAATCATGTCTTCACAAATTGAAGAGTTAACACTGCTTTGTGCCAGTGAAGGTGGAAAACCGTACATGGATTCTAAAGTAGAAATTCAACGAGCAATCAATGGTGTTAAACTGGCTATTGAACATTTAGGTGCGTTTGAAGGTAAAGAGATAGCTATGGGTCACACTGTAAGCAGTGCCAATAGAATCGCGTATACTTTTAAAGAACCTATTGGTGTTGTTGCTGCCGTTTCTGCATTTAATCATCCTTTTAACTTAGCCATACATCAAGTCATACCTGCTATTGCCGTGGGATGTTCAGTGATTATTAAACCAGCAACTCAAACTCCAATGAGTGCAATTAAATTAGTAGAAATATTAAAAGAAGCGGGGCTTCCAAATGGTTGGGCGCAAGCGGTTGTATGTGGACGAGAAGCAGGAGAATTACTGGCAACGAGTCCTAAAGTCAACTTCTTAACTTTTATTGGTTCAGGCTCTGTGGGTTGGTACTTAAACTCTAAAGTGGCAAATGGTACACGAGTCGCGTTAGAACACGGTGGAGTGGCACCCGTTATTGTAGAAAAAGATGCCGATATTGCGGAATTGATTCCTTCAATTGGAAAAGGTGGTTTCTACCATGCAGGACAAGTGTGTGTTTCCGTTCAAAGAGTATTTGTTCACGAATCAATTTGTGATGATGTGGCTTCTAAATTAGCTGCTTATGCTTCAAAATTAGTTGTAGGAAACCAATTAGACCCTAAAACAGAAGTTGGTCCTCTTATTAACCACAATGAAGTTAACCGAGTTGAAGAGTGGGTGAATGAAGCCGTAACCAAAGGGGGAAAAATATTAGCGGGTGGAAAACGAATTTCTGCTTCTTGTTTTGAACCAACGGTTATTGTAAACCCAGCTGATGATGCTTTGGTTTCTACTAAAGAAGTATTTGGACCCGTTGTTTGTATTTACTCATACAACGATATTGAAGATGCCATTAAACGAGCAAACAGCTTAGAAGTATCATTTCAAGCGGCTGTGTTTACTAAAAATTTAGACACCGCGTTAAAATGTGTTAAACGACTCAATGCAACAGCAGTAATGGTTAATGACCACACTGCGTTTAGAGTGGATTGGATGCCATTTGGTGGAGCAAAATCTTCAGGACTTGGAATGGGTGGAATTCACCACAGTATGGAAGAGATGTCAAACGAAAAAATGATGGTCATTAAATCAAGCATTTTATAAAATATTCGTAAATATCGTAAAAAAGGGAAAAGCCAATAGCTTTTCCCTTTTTTTATATTATAATTACACTTATTTGTTGAAAGGTTTATTATGATTAAAAAAGAAAATACTCAATCAGAAACCTACCGATTGCCCGATTCTGTTTATGATATTGTCTTACAAGTTGCCAATGAAATACGCACCAATCACAACTATACCACAGGGGCAAAAATTGCAATGGAGAACAATATTTCTCTTTCTCAAATCATTTCTAAAACACTCAAATTGGATATTTTTGACATAGCCAAATTAGCCGATGCGATGAAAAAATTAAAAACAAACTAAATTTCATCCCAAACACTGACTTTTCCCCCTACAAATAGTAAAAATTTATTAAAATTTACACTGCTTAAACGCCCATAAAATGGGGCTTTTACTAAAAAAAATATTTTTCTAATCATTTTTTGGAATTTTTTTTCACTTTTAGTTTATAATTCGTAAGTTAAATGGAACATATGTCAAATATGTCTCCTAAAAATTGCTTCAATCGCTTGTTGTAACAAGGCTTTGAAACTGTTTTTGAAGAGTTGTTTTACTCTGAAGATGAAGAGTATAATTTTTTTAATTTATTGTCAAAATAGGAGAATAAATGTTAAAGTATTTGTTGATGGCTTGTGTTGTATTTACCCTAATGCTTCAAGCAAATGATGACCCCAAAGTAGCACCTGCACCTCATGAAGATATTGGAATCAGCGATGAAATGTTTGTCGATGATGAGTGCGATGGTGTTTATGATAAATGTATTGTCGAGTGTGATGATAATACCAACAGTGAGAACGATAAATGTTACTCAAAATGTGAAGAGTTATATGAAGAGTGTCTTTTAAAAAAAGAGAGTGAAGAATAATTCAACACTCCCAACATTTTTTTTAAAGCAATAAAATGATTGATGATAATGTATCCAGTAGTAAAGAGAGAGAAATGCAAATCTTGAAAGATAAAGTCAATGAAGTGGTGTATGAAATTAAATACAACCGAAATTACACTGCTGCCTCTGCATTACTTACTAAACACAATTTAAGCTTTGAATCTTTAATCAAATCTACCGTAAAATTAAGTATTGATGATTTAGCTTCCTTAGCCGATAAAGTAATAAGTCAAAAATAAAATGAACAAATTAAATAAAAAAGAATCCCTTGAAGAAATAGAGTCTGTCAGTAACTTTATCTCTTTTTTGGATATGTTAAAACAGTTAATCCGCATCCCTTCGGTTATAGGTTCAGAACAAGCCTTTTTTCTCTATTTAAAACGAGAGTTAGAAGAGTTGGGTATTACAACACAATACTACGATGGTTTATTAGTAGCACAAGGAAAACATCCTACTCATGGAATGTTAAGTGCGCACATTGACCGACACGGATTGGTTTGCACCGGACCCAATGAGTTTCAGTTTGCCGCATTTTTAGCCAAAAACCGTTCAGATTTAACCGGAAATTCTGTTTCTGAACAAACTTTCCAACTGATTACTTCTCGATACTTAAATCAAAAAGTTCAAGCGTATGAGCCTTGGGGTGGCGGCTATTTAGGTATTGGAGAAATCACCAATGCGTATATGTGCGAAGAGATCAACAACTTAATTTTTGAAATCAAAGGTTTATCTCACCTTTTACCCGGAACGCCTATTGCGTTTAGTGATAAACTTAAAAATGACAACCATTTGCTTTCTGCTCAATTGGACAACGTCATTAGTGCTGCTATTATTATTTACTTGTACCAAAATGGGTATCAAGGAACGGCTTTTTTTACTGCACAAGAAGAAGCAGGAAAATCGTGGCGATATATTTATGAATGGTTTAGAAAACACAAACTCTCCACCAATGAACTGCTTGTTTTAGATACCAGTCCCTACGACACACGTGCCCAAGCCGATGTTCAACAAATTGTTTTACGAAACAGAGATGCCAATGCACGATTCAAATCCCCTTTATTGAAAACGTTAAAAAACTTTTGCCATCAATACAGCATTGATTTTTCGTGCAAAGATGTTTACATACAAGAAAAAAATAAAATCAGACAACAAAACAACCAATCGTTGCTTTCATTGGGAAGTACGGAACTTGGACGAATTGTTAAAGAATCACACGGAAGTATTCAAGGTACCACATTGCAAATACCCACAACAGGGTATCACACCGTTGAAGAGACGGCTTCTGTTTTATCTATAAAGACCGTTCTTTTTATTTTAAAGAACTTATACATAAAACAGAAGATTAAAGCGCAATAAATCTGTTAATTTTCGTAAAAAAAATGATAAAATTATCGAAGAAAACCAAACAAAAAAGAAAGGAAAGAATTGAAACCAAAATCAAATAAAGATTTAGTGAAACTTTATTATGAAGAGTTGTGGAATAAAAACAATAAAAAGTATATTGATATTCTTTTTGATGACAATATTACATTTCACGGTTCACTGGATATTAATGCCGCAGGGAAACAAGAGTTTGAAAACTATATGGATAAAATTTTAACAGGTATTCCAAACTTGTTTCATGGGATTGAGCTTATGGTATGTGAAAATGACTATATTGCTGTTCGAGCCATTTATAATGGCACACATAAAGGAAGACTCTTTGATTTTGAGCCAACAGGCAACAGAATTAAATATAATGGCGCCTCTTTTTTTAAATTTAAAGAGGGAAAAATTATAGACGTTTGGGTTTTAGGGGATTTAACCAATCTTTATAAGCAGTTACAATAATGACTCAAATAAGCAATAAAATTTTTTGTGATGATTTTTTAATTGATTTGGAATTCCAAAATAAACTTTTGCCAAATCCCTATTATGAATATCCTTATTTAATTATTAAAAACTTTTTACCTAAAAGCACATGCGAAGAGATTGTTCATGCCGTTCAACACAATGACGATGCACAAGATGCTACCATTCGACAAAAAAATGCGCTTTCTTTAGAAGAGACTCTCAATAAACAAATAAGAAAAACAAAAATTTATGCGCTTACTGAACCGTACAAAACCGTGTACGAAACGAGCTTTTTTGCACACCAAAAAAAGATTGAAGATTTTTTCAGTGTGGCATTAACCACATCAACTCCCATACAAGTTTTAGAGTACACCCAAGGCTCTTTTTATAAAGCCCACAGTGATGATTCTAATGTGTTGTTAAAGGATGATGCGGTTGTTGGGTTTGTCAATGTTGCTCCTCAAAGAAAAGTAACATCCGTTTTATGTATCACTTCAAACAATGAAGAAAATACCTTAAATAACAGTTTTAGTGGAGGTGAATTAGTATTTAACTACTTATATGATGAAAATAAAGAAAATATCACATATAAACCCCAAGCCGGTGATATGATTTTGTTTTTGAGTAATCCAATTTTTACCCATGAAGTCAAAGAGGTCAAAAGTGGATATCGGTTAACATTAGTTCAATGGCACGATGCCATTGTTAAATAATACTAAATTAAATTTATTTCAAATAAAAGGTTGATTATGAATTCGATTATTTATGAACTTAGAGCCAATGATGTGAAAGAAGAAGATATTGAAACGATCATTGCTAAAGTCAAAAATAGATTGACAGAAGAGAATTTAGACAAAGAGTTGGTACGGTTAGGTTATCCTAAAATTTTCACAGTAGACTACGACGATTATTACGATGACGATGGTGACAGTTTTGAAGATATGAAAAAAGGTGGATTCAAAGATTTTGAAGAGTAAAAAATAAGAAATGGTAAGAAGTGAGAAGTAAAAAGAAAGTGGTAAAACTTCTCATTACTTGCTTCTTACTACTTACTTTTTTAATCATTATTTGTATAGAATTACACAAATTTTCTCTAAAGAGTATCTATGCAACTTAATGTTGAACAAATAAATGAATTTAAAAAAAATGGTTTTTTGGTTTTAAGAAATTTTGCCAATCCCACGTTATGTGAAGCGATTTTAGAAAAAGCAAAATGGCATTTAGAACAAAAAATTGCTCCCATTGAGAGTGAACAAGAGTATTCACAAATAACTGCCCAAGAAGTTACCGTACGACGACTTCGACAAGTCTACCAACGAGAAGCCGTATTTCAAGAGTGGATGACCCACAAAGCCATTCAACCCATCTTACAACAGCTTTTAAACGACACGCCTGTTTTAACTCTGGCTCATCATAATTCTATTATGACAAAAATGCCTAAAGAAAGCACTCGAACCTATTGGCACCAAGATGTACGTTATTGGAATTTTGAAAACGATAATTTACTCTCCGTGTGGTTGGCTTTAGGCGATGAGTATTTAGACAATGGTCTGTTAGAGTTTATTCCAGCTTCTCACCTCATGACGTTTTCAAAAGAACAATTTGATACTCAAAGCAATTTTTTAGATGACCACCCACGTAATATTGAACTCATCAAAACCAAAGTGCATACACTGTTACATCAAGGTGATGTGGTCTTGTTTCATTGTAAAACATTGCACCATGCCAGTAAAAACAACACGCTAAATCCTAAAATATCGTTTGTGTATACGCTAAAAGCTCGTGGAAATAACGCCATCAAAAATACCCGAAGTGATTTTGACGAACTTATTTTAGAATAATTTTTTAGTTATCCTCTTTGGGTGCCAATTTGTGCATCGTTGGTTTTTTATTGTAATCCAATGCCACAATAACCACCTCATCGACTTGCACAATAATATTATTGGTTGTTTTATTACGCAATTCACATTTAACCGTAATAGAGGTTGTTCCAATACGAACCAATGCCACGCCTGAGATTAAAATATCCCCAATATTTGCCGCACTCTTAAAAATGACTTCCGACATTTTAACTGTAGCAATTCGGTTGGTATCAAGCAAATTGGCGGCATAAATAATGGCATCTTCATCCAACCATGAAAGTGCCATACCTCCAAAAAGTATCCCCGCTGCGTTCAAATGAGGATACATAACCATTCGTTGTGTACTGTATTGCATAATTTACCTTCTGTACTTTTCTTGAATTATATCTTTTATTTACTATAATTTCATTTTAGGAGCATTATGAAAATTAGAATCTATACTTTACTCGCCCTTTGCGTACTTTTTTGGGCATCCAATTTTATCTTAGGACGCTATTTACATAATGAATTTGAACCCATTACTCTGGCTTTTTACCGCTGGTTGGGTGTATTTTTGTGCGTCCTTCCTTTTTTTATTTCAGATTTTAAAACCATTTTAGGGGTTATCAAAGAGCATTATGTCTACACCTTTGTGTTGGCATTTTTTTCCATTGTTTGTTTTAATACTCTGTTGTATTTTGGTTTAGAAAAAACCACCGCAACCAATGCCTTGCTGATTAACTCTGTTTTTCCTATTTTGGTTCTTTTTTTATCGTTTATTATTTTAAAAACTTCTATTACAAAAAATCAGATTATAGGTATTGTGCTTTCCACATTGGGGGTCATTTTTATTGTTCTGCAAGGCGACTTTAACCAAATCAGCACCTTTAGCCTCAATGGTGGTGATATTTTTATTCTTTTAGCAACATTAAGTTGGGCGTTGTATTCCGTACTGTTAAAATACAAACCGCTTAACCTCAGTGCCATGCAATTTTTTACTGCCATGGTGGTGATTGGATTTATACTGCTTTTGCCTTTTTATCTTTTTTCAACCCAAAGTATTGCAGCTGATTTAATCACCGTTAAAAAACACTACGACATCCTTGTGTTTATGGTTATTTTTCCCTCTATTTTGTCATTTTTATTTTGGAATAAAGGTATTTTAGAAATAGGAGCAGATAAGACGGGTCAATTTACCCATCTTATGCCTGTTTTTGGAACAGCCTTGGCGTATATTTTTTTAGAAGAAACCTTACAAACCTATCATTTCTTAGGCATGGGACTGATTTTTAGTGGGATTTATCTTTCATTGTTTCTCAAAGCACACTTCACTTTTCCCAAGCAATAACTGCCCAATAAACATACTCTTCTTGAGTTTTCTTCGTTTCATCTAAGTTATCATAATAGGCTTCTAATCGTTGTAACTCTGGTGTGGTTAACTCACCTAAACTCCATTGAATACTCTCCACAAACTTCTCTTTAGATGTGTAAATCGTACTTCGCCCTTCACTTCGGACAAAATTAACACTTGAGCGTATCCCTAAAGCATATAAGATATTGACCACATAGATATAATCGGGCTTTTTCACAATGGTTTTACCCATGGCGTTTAAAATGGCTTCATCCACAAATGAACCCCCTACTTTATACGACACATAGACTCTTTTGTTGGCTTTATGGTGTAATTTGAGCAGCGCTTCTTGCATATTTGTAACTTCCATTGAGCGTGAAGCAATCACCACATCACAAGAAGGAATATCGTCCCACGCGTCATACCACGACTTTTCCAGCGTAACAATATTGCCAATGTGTTGCTCTTTGGCATTGTGTTGCAAATAGTGAAGCATTTGGGGCGAATAATCCAATGCATAGAGTGTTTTAAGTTTTGGGGCAATTTTTAAAGATAAGTTTCCCACCCCACAGCCCACATCAAGCAATGTTTCGCACTGTTCTAAATTAAGTAATTGGACAAACTCTTCATTGTAAATGGAGTGATGCACTTTGGTGTTCATTGAACTGGCTTTTTTATCCCAAGACTCTTTGCTTTTCATTTGAAAGCTTGAACGCTCTTTTTGTTGCATATACAGCGCATTAAAATCAATATTCTCTAAGTTCATTGTTCATTTCCTCTTTTTTAGTTCCATACAAATGTTCATACAAACTTAAATAGTGGTGCAACTCTTTTAGCGTTCCTAGTTGCAACCCTTGTTCGATGTAGTGTTTAATTCCAAGGGGAATATGCAAGGGTTCTAGCAGTTTTTCTTTTTGTGCTTGGGTAATTTTACCGTGTTCAAACAACAACTGAATATGCGATAGCACCGTAGTTGTTCCCAAATCACGAATGAGTGCAATGTCTTCTATGCTTTTGGCTTCTTTTAACAGTTCATGAGTATCCAAATAGGTTTTTGTCAGTTTTCGCAAAGGGGGTTTTTCTTCTAATTTATCTT
>Ga0265294_10010211_pt1 | contig 10711 bp, 8 predicted proteins | sample MunlanPumphouse3_FD_192504 | JGI IMG/M metagenome (GOLD analysis project Ga0265294, IMG submission 192504) | Groundwater microbial communities from a municipal landfill in Southern Ontario, Canada - Pumphouse #3 | ecosystem: Environmental > Aquatic > Deep subsurface > Groundwater | place...
GTCCGGCAGCGGATCCGGTTGAATCATAACAGGGTCTTTTTGCAACTTGCTGATCCATTTGTTTTTATAGGGAGTAAAGACTGTATAGGGAGTGCCGTCTTTTTTTAGGACATCGTCTTTGGCAAAGACTACCTGGTCTTTGAGCAGGTGGAACGGAATCCCGCGGGATGCCAACAAATCTCTAATTTCCCGGTCGCGGGAAATGGCATACGGTTCATAATCTTCATTGGCATAGACCGCCCCTATACTGAATCGCTCCAGAAGCATCTTCCATACTTCCAGTGGATTTCCTTTGGTGCAGTACAGGCCTCCGGAGGGATTTTTTGCCGAGGCGGCCGCGGTGGCCGTGGCGGCCGGGATTGCCGAGGCTGCCGGATCAGCCGGATCAGCCGGAAGTGTTGTAGCCGCAGGAACGGAGCTCCGCTTGATGGAATCGGAGAGGCGGGCGAGCGTATTGTGGATGAAGGTGATCCGGGGATCATCTGCCTCCAACTCGGCAATTATGTTTTCATCGAATATGAAAAGGGGCAGGACCGGAAAAGGCCCGCGCAAGGCTTCCCGCAAGCCACGGTTGTCCTCCAGGCGCAGGTCCCTTCTGAACCAGAATACCGAGATTGTTTGCATATCCAAATATACGCATCAATCCTAGATATATATCTTAGTACCCCCAATAATGGTCCCCTATGGGAACGTCAATAATATCACTGATATCCACGCAATAAAGATCGAACATACCTTTGCCGCCGGGTCTGTCGGAAGAAAAGATCAGGAGGCTGAAGTCCAGGAATGAAAAGGCAACTGGTCTGTATTCATCGTTGGCAGAATTGATTTTGCTTCCAAAATTGACGGGTTCACTCCAGGCGTTGTTTTCATACTTTGAATAATAAAGGTCGAATCCGCCGTAACCGCCTTCCCTGTCAGAGGCAAATACAATGCAATTGCCGTAGAGCGAGGGGCATTTGTCATTGCCTTCCCCGGAAAGGACGTCCTCTTTGGTTATGACTGGTTCATAGGTCCCGGAAAGGAAATCATGAAACAACGGGCCCTGGCCCAGGTCAATACTATAAATATCAAAGGCATCGTTCTCCCGGTTGCTGCAAAACAGGAATTTTCCAATATCCTCCCCTATAACAGGGTACAGGTCGTCAGCATCCGAATTTGCCGGATCTGCCTTAAAAGGACCGTAGAGACGTTGTTGGCCGTTGTACGTTCCCCAGTCAAGACGCGGTGTATAGACAAATTGGATATCAAAATCACCGGACGGGTTTTCTTCAGATTCATTGCTGGCGTAAAAGAAATAATTTAATCCTCCCTCTTCAGAATAGGTGTAGGGTCCCAGTTGGTCAAAGCCGGTATTGATTAATGGCAACAACTTTCTATCCATCATGGATTCGGCTGCGTTTTGAGGAATGGTGATGTTCAACACATCATCTCTTTCGTGATAAGATATGTCTAAACAACGGGCAATGATATCAAATTCATCTCCGTAACTGTTCCTGTCGGTAGAGAAATAAATATCCATCCGGGCTGCCCGGAAAGGCAAATCGGAATTGTAATCGTTGTAATTGGAATTGAGACCTTCAAGATTGGCCGGGGTGTCTGTTATGATAATATCGTAATCAAACTGGTAATCCGGATCTACCCAGGGACAGCCCTGCAAACTGAACAGTGCAAAAAGAACAATAAGAATCCGGCTTGATTTGTTAAGGAAATTGGACTTCAACATAACTAAATGAATTTGCTTTTCAGGTAAATGAATTCTTTGGCAATTTACTGCATCAAGATTCCACATTTATTGGGTACCATCCCATTCTGCGTAAAAATGCTCAAGAAACTGCTCCATGAACCGGTGCCTTTCCATGGCCATTTCCTTACCGGTCCGGGTGTTCATCCTGTCTTTCAGTAAAAGGAGCTTTTCGTAAAAGTGGTTGATGGTGGGGGCAGTGTTCAATTCGGGAGCTATGGCCGGATCGTATATGGCCCTTCCCTTGTGTCCGCCGTAATTGAAAGCCCGCGCAATACCTATGGCCCCAAGGGCGTCCAGCCGGTCGGCATCCTGAACCACGTCCAGTTCCGGGGATCTGAATTCCTGGTGGTGGACAGCACTCTTGAACGAAACGTGTGCCACTATCTTTTCCACATGAGTGATAACTTCTTGTTCGACTTTGAGTGATCCCAGGAACTCTTTGGCCTTGCGGGGTCCTATGGTTTCATCTCCATCATGGAATTTGGAATCGGCTATGTCATGCAGCAGGGCTCCCAGTTCTACCACAAAAAGGTCTACATTTTCCCGGCGTGCAATTTGCCTGGCAATTTTCCATACCCGGTACACATGCCACCAGTCGTGGCCTCCTTCGGCATGGACCAGCGTTTCTTTTACAAAATCAACGGTTTTTTGAATGACAGTATCACGATCCATTACATCACCCATTTTTCCATGATCATGATCAGTTGTTTCTTATCGATGGGTTTAGATATGTAATCAACAAATCCCAGTTGCAGGTATTTTTCCCGGTCACTGGCCAAAGCGTTGGCTGTCTGTGCCACAATATGCATATTGGGATTAACTTCCAGTATCATTTGTGTCGCCTCCTCGCCATCCATCAATGGCATTTTTATATCCATCAAGACCAGATTAATACCTTCATGTTCCAGGAAGAGCTCAACGGCTTCTTTTCCATTCACAGCCCAAAAGATTTGTACGGGCAAATCTTTTAGAATAATTTCCAGGTACATCCTGTTAATTTTTTCATCCTCGGCTATCAGGATTTTTTTACCCCGCAAACGTTCACTGTCTGTTACTTGTTCATGTAATGGTTGGGTTTGTTCAGGTTTTGAAGGAACATAGGGTATACCAAAGCTAAATACGCTGCCTTTGTCTATTTGTGATTCCACGGAAATTTCACCGTCAAGCAAATCCAGAAGCCCCTTGGTAATAGCCAGCCCCAATCCCGTACCATCGTACTTTTTATGGGCCAGTTGTGTGCGTTTGAAACGTTCAAAAACCACCTTCAAATCTTCTTCTGTCATACCTATCCCGGTATCTGCCACATAGAAGTTCAACCGGTCATTTTCCATTTGGTATCCAAAATCAATACCGCCTTCTTCGGTAAATTTCAATGCGTTACCTATCAGGTTGATCAATATTTGCTTTAACCTGTCGGGATCCGTGACAATGAAAAATTCTTTGTCTTTTTCCGTGAGGTTCAGTTTGATTTTCAGGTTTTGCTTGCCGCGGGCATGTTTTAGCTGTTCAAACAAAGTCTCGGTTTCTTTCAATATCTTGTGCAGATCACAGGATTCTTTGTTGATTTTCAATTCACCGGCCTCGATCCTTGAAATGTCAATAATATCATTGACCAAATTCAGCAATTGCTTTGAGCTGCTTTCTATGATGTCAATATAGAGTTTCCTGGTTCCGGCATCCAGGTTTTCCCTGCGCAGCAACGAAGCAAAACCCACCATACCGCTTACGGGTGTGCGGATCTCGTGACTTACGTTGGCCAGGAACTGGTTCTTGTATTGGTTGGCCAACTCGGCTTGCAGCTTTGCCTCTTTAAGTTGTGCGTCTATGCGTTTTCTTTCAGTGATTTCTGTAACAATACCGGCTACCAACAATTTTTCCCCTTCACGGTAAACGATTTTTCCCGCATCATGAAACCATTGGTATTTGCCCCCGGCATTTTTTATCCGGTATTCGCATTCATACATAGCTGCATTGCCCCGCAGGTGGTCACGCATGGCATTCATAGCAGCATCACAATCATCAGGATGCACAATGTTCATGAAGTCCTGAAAGTATTTGAAATCTTTACCTTTCAGCCCCAGCATTCGTGTTTTGTTGTGATTGAAAACTATTTTTCCAGAAGGCAGTTCCATTTCCCACCAGGCCATGTTCCCGGCTTCCAGAGCTATTGTAAGCCGATCCTCGGTATTTAGAAACAATGAATTCATACTGTGTATTTTTTCGAAATAAAGTTACATAAAAATCACAAGCCGGGATACTGTACCCTCCGGATCCTGTTTTTTTATTATCTTTGTAAAATCTAACATATGGTGTCGGTTCTGCCCTGCTGTTCCTGCCTCACTTTTTGTTAACCATAAGTAAATAACGTTAGCACTACAGTATCAAACTGTCGGATCACGCCACTGTAACCGGTGAGAATATAAAGACTTTAAATTATATAAATGGCAAATTCAGCTTCATACAACAAAAGACAAGTAGAAAAAAACAAAAGAGCTAAGAGAAAAGAAAAACTGAAAAAGAAAGAAGAGCGGAAAAATGCTCCGAAAAGTACATTTGACGATATGATCGCTTATGTAGATAAAAACGGGGTTATTATAAGTACGCCCCCCGACGATACCAATCCTGAAGAATCCGGACCAGATGAGTCCGGACCAGATGAGTCCGGACCAGATGAGTCCGAAGAAAAAGATTAACTCGAAAACCAATAATTGAGTTTGATCATAAAAACATTTCCAGGAAAAACATCCCCCATCATTTTATATCCTTCTTTAAAAGAGAAAGGCCCTCCTGAATCGTACCCGGTCCTGTCCTGCGACCACACAAAATATAACGTTGAACCGGGACGGTATTCCCACCGCAAAACCAGGTTACTGCGGAACTGCTGGTAATTAAAAGAGGGATTGTCAATTCTCATATTATATACGCCGTCCCTGTTGCTATCTAACATGTAATCCTTCCCACTTCGTACAAAAGGGACTTCCCTGAAACGGTTCTCATACCGGGCATCCATGGGGTGAGTAACCTCCTTAATATCTGTATAATCCCCCAGCGAAATAAAAGGACTTCCGTAATACTGAATGGTCAGTTCCGGAGTTATGGCCCAGTCAATTCGCAACGTCATTCCCAGATTCCTGTTATCCACCGTACCTAAAAGCCAGCCCGGAGAATTGGATAGTCCTTCAAACCGTCCGATATACTGTAATTCATCCAGGTGTCTTTCATACACTAAATCCAGCGATAAAAGTAAATTTGAAAAAGGCCTGTAACTCATTTGGGGTGAGACTACAAAATAACTGGAATTTTCGGTAATGTGATGGGCGTAAGCCGCATACCCACCGAAAAATAATTTTTTAGAACTATTGGAATAAATTCCTCCCTGGTATTGTAGTATATCCGGTTCTTTCATGGCCGGTCCGCCACGCAACCTTTGTTCGTCCACTATCCTGAACCGGTATTCAGCTCCCATAAAAAAAGACCAGTGATTTATCAGTTCAAAATCCGCATCCAACTTAATATCCGAATAGAGACCTGTCCCCTGAACGTTCCAGACATTGTCCTGGGACAGGGTTACGTCGTAATTTTTGAAAATCCATTGCTTGTCTTTTTCCACGTATGAAACCTGCGTACTGTTCTTGATGGTATTGGCCAGCTTCATGAATCCCAGATCGTTGAATTCCAATCCGGGAGTGCGAAGTACAATTTCTTCATTGTAACGCCAATGCCCTTTGCTTCCCTTGCCGATTCTGAAATAGGCTCCCGCTCCGCTCAACCTTGTGCTTGTTGTATCGTACGGAAGCCCGCTTTCCGGCCTTTGGTAATACCTTGCCGAGGAGGATTGCAACCGGTGTATGGCTTCCTTGTCACCGCCAATGTGGCTCCCGATGGCCTTGAATTCCATGAAATATTTCCGGTCTGCCCAATACTTCGTAAAGTCAAGTCCCACACTTAACGCATCCCGTCCCAAAAAACTCAGGTGCTCATCCCTGATGGCACGGTGAGTGTGCGTAACAATCCCGCCCAGGATGGTATTACCGCGGTCAAAATCTTTCTGAAAACGGCCTACCAGGTAATTGGCCAACGGTTCCACGGTCTGAGTCGAGTCAACGCCGTCCTGGTATATTTGGGCATCGGCTGTCAAAGTAACTGCCTCCAGGATGCCCACAGATACACCGTTGGTTGTTCTTCCCGAGATTTTGGCAGCTCCGCCGATGGTGGTAAACTCGGGCATTCGCATCATTTTCTCCGCAGGATTGTAAGAAGGGGCATGCCCAATACGGCGGGAATAAAACAGATCATCTCCGTCAAAATCAAAAGAAAAAATATTGTTCCCTTCAATAAAGAACGGACGTTTTTCTTCAAAATACGTTTCAAAGGCCGTAAGGTTCATCTCGGAAGGATCGGCTTCAACCTGTCCAAAATCCGGATTGATGGTAGCATCCAGGGTGAAATTGTTTGAAAGACCAATCTTGGCGTCCAGACCGGCCCGTCCGCCAAAATGCATTCCCTTGGCATACGGATTCCCGGGTATCTTTTCACTGGTTGTAATACTGCCGGAAAGGTAAGGAGATAATTCCAAGCGACGGTTTCTGGGCAATCCTTTAAGGCCGTGCAATTCTCCGAACGTATACACTCCACCGGTCCCATCGTTGGCCAGGAGTTTCCAGTGACTCTCTTCCAGCAAACGGTTGATATACCTCCAGGAAGCGAAACCCCAGACCTGGTCATCGGAAGGCCCGTAACGCAGTTGACTCAGGGGAATTTCAAACTCGGCAGTCCAGGCATCCTCGTGGTAAGCCACTTTCACATACCAGACAGCATCCCAATTCAAATCCATGTCGTCATTGGATATCCACATATCCATCTTTTGTCCGGCCGCAGTTACCACAAACTCAAATGCAGTCTGTCTGTCATGATAACTGTCCAGCTGGATCCCCACCATATCTCCAAGATAGTTGTCCCTGCGCCCCAGTCGTTTGGTTATCTTGTCCATATCGTCATACACTCGAATGGCCACAAACAGACTTTTATTGTTGTACAAAACCTTCAATTCGGTCTTGTATGATGGCAGACTGTTGTAGACCGGAACAAACTGTTTGTAATCACTTTGCCATTCACCCACTTCCCAGCATGCGTCATCCAGTTTTCCGTCTATCACGGGAGGATTCTCTATGCGTTGTGTAGTGTAGATCCTGTCAGGTATGGTATCACTCGTAATTCCCGGATTCCCGGCATAGAGCACAGGTAAAAAAGACACGGCAAAAAGCAGAAACAGAAACGCTTTAATAACAATTTTTTTATACATCCCGGAATTATTCGAATATTTCATATTTAAATGAATACACTTATAACCGGTACCATTTCTTAAAATGAAGAATGGTTTTTTCCAGTTCTTCGGGATTTTCCAGAAACGGGAAATGCTTAACATCGCTCTTGTATAGCATCATTTTCGGGAACTTTACACCCTTGTAATGTTCAGGGCCAACAGGCCAGTCTTTGGTTCCGTAAAAGAACAACACCGGAACCTCTACTTTTTCTGTAAGAGCCCTGTAGTCTTTCCAAAAATCCTCCACAAACATCGCTTTATTTCCAAAATCGCCGTTCCAGTTGGGAAATCCACTGTAGGTATCGTTGGTTCGTTGTTCATCTTCCGGAGAGGCAAACATCATCTTCCACCTCACACCCTGTTCATCCAGGGCTTCGGATACCTGCATCATCCGGCTCATTAACGAATCGGGGTTTGCAGATTGTGAGGGTATGTATTCGGTTCCGGTAAATTCCGCAGCTTTTTGGAGCCAGCTTTTTCCAAAACTGTCCTGCATACTCACGGTACAATTGATCATGATCATGCCCATAATATTCTGCGGATGCTTTTCCCAATACCCCATTTGTAAAATGCCTCCGAACGAATGCCCTAATGTCAGCCATTGACTGATCCCCAAGGCCTCCCTAATCTCTTCAAAATCACGGACCATTCTGTCCATGCCAAAGTTACCGTCTTCCGGACTGGTAGATCGTCCCACGCCTCTCTGGTCCAGGTATATCATTTGGAAATTATCTTCCAGGAACTTCCCAAAGAATTGTTCCAGCCAGTAACTGCCAGATCCCGGTCCTCCGTGCAGATACAAACACGGTGTTCCTTTCCCTTTTACATTTACATACAAACTTACACCGTCCGAAGTCAGTATGGTTTTTTCCTGTGCCTTCAGGGCAATCCCTGTCAACAGCAGTAGCAGGGCAAATACGATCCTTTTCATAATTATGCTCCTTTATAAAGTCAGAAACGATAAAACAATCCGATCCCAAAGCTAAGAAAAACCGGAAAATTAATGTTCAGATTCCAGCCATAGGGCGGTTTTTTTCTTGACTCGGTCTTCATCAACTGGAAAAGGGTGCCGACATCTGCTGCTATGCCCACTCTTTCAGTCATATTGAATTCCCTGCCTATCCGAAGGTTCAGGTAAAAAAAATTATCGATTTTTGATTCTATTTCATCCCGCAAGTAGTTCAAACCTGCCCCGACGAACCACGGACGACTGTCGGACAATGTTGAATGTCCGGCAAAATGGTAACGAATATCTCCCAAAACAGAAACGATCTTATCCCCGGTAACGGGCAGTGAACCAATACAGAAACCCAGCTCCAGCTGATCAAGCCTGAAATTTAGTCCGACGTTCAATAATTCCGGGACCCCGAATCCGGCCCTTACTTTCCATGATCCCTGGCAAAACGCCGGTGTGAGGCTACAGCATGAAAGTATACCTGACAATACTATGTATACATATTTTTTCACCCTGTCGGCACATTCAACCGCCGGCGTTAAGACGCAGGATCTCACCCAAAACGCTGCAATACTATATTCTGGGTTTCACGATAATACGGATGATCAGAGAGGCAAAATAAATAAGGCCGCCGTAAATTACGGTGATAAGAGCAACTTTCATTCCTCCGGCCATTAGGTTAATTGAAATATCTTCCACCCTTTCAATGACAGCGCATGCCTGATGCATACCAATCAGTGTGCCCAGGATGCCTGTGATAAGAGCCATAAGCCCAATTTCCTTAACCCACGCAGGTGCTTTCCAGGCAGCTATTAATAAAAAGACCAGTTCAATGGTCAACAGGCCCATAAAAAGAGGACCTCCTTCAATGAATAAATGTAACATAATGATTTGTTTTATTTGTTGATGTAAAATTAATTCCATGAGACAGAAATACCATGGTAGAAACCATTCCTGAAGGTGTCAAATCCGCCTGTCAGGACACCGTTCTGCTGCCAGACCGGAAAATTCACAGAGAAATGCCTACTTTTGAGTATGAAAAGGTATTTCAGCATAGGCTACTGGTTGGGTGTAGTATTGTTAATGAGCCTGATCTTTGCCAGTGTCGTGGATGGTTATTCAAAAGCCCTCTTGCTGGCCATCATGTTCCTGCCCGGAGCTTTGCTGGCCAAATTTTTTATGAAAGACCTATCCTTCGAGAACAAGCTCAAAGGTATCCTGCACAGTTGCTGCCTGGCGCTGGCAACCCTGCTGATTGAGTACCTGGGTATTATTTTCACCAGCTGGTACCTGTTCAGACTCTCTCCGGGCAGCCTGCCCGACCTGATCTTCAATCCCATCCTGATCTGGTTGCTGCTGGCCGCATTTATTGGATTGGAACGTATCATAGAACATTATTTAGTAAAAGCCGTTCCACCTTTAGAGTTCATTACATTCACCTCTGAACGGAAAAAGATTTCGGTCAAAATAGATTCTATTATGTTGGTGGAATCAAGGGATTCGGAAGTCCTGATCCGCATGCCTGACCTTACGGTCTATCGCACTAAAATGAAAATTTCCCAATGGGAATCGGTCCTGGACGAACGCTTTCTACGTGTGCACCGTTCCTACCTGGTAAACCTGAACCACATCAGCCACTCAACGGCCAATGAAGTTACCGTAGGGGATCACACCATTGAAGTATCCCGCAAATACAGGGACGCTTTCCGGCAGGCTACTCAAATACGTCCCTGATCAACCGGATTTCCGTCCGGCAGGCAGCCTGCGCATTGCCGCTATTCCCTTGTAACCAGTTTGAAGTGCAGGAGTGTGGGTTTTTCGCCAATATAGGGTCCGCCCCAGTCTGTCTCGTCTCCATTGAGGATACGGATCATCTGATATTCGTCGTTTTGGTAATAACCTTCGGTAACTTCCAGATATTGCCAGGCCTTCCCTTCGTTTTCGCGTATAGGGTTGAACGTGAAACGGCAGGTAGTCCCAACAGCCATGAATTCGTCTTCATCCAGTTTGATAATCATGGCTTTTCCTGTGCGGTTTTCAGGGAGCGGATCCTGACGAAGGTCCAGCCTTTGTCCACGGCCGAATATGATTACGGCTTCCCAGTTGCCCAGGTCTATACGCTGTGTCTGTCCGTCTTCCTCGGGTTCCACAACAGATTGGATACGGCCTTCAAAACCCCATTGTGACAGTTTCCCGGTCATGGGAGCAAGCAATTTGTATTCTTCGGCCAGGGGATTAGGGCTGTCATTGGCAGTTCCGGCCCAACGGGTGTCAATTCCAAACGGGGCAAAACCAATTCCATTTTCTATGACTTTGTAAAGGTACTTCACATGGCCTCCGGTCTCGGGTACCATCAACGCGTTATCGGGACGGGAGTATAGATCAATCACTTTCAAAACCGTTTCATCTCCGCGCAAATAAATGTCCGGAGCCACAAAATCTATGGAAGGAGCTGCCGCTTTCCATATGGGGATGACATTATCTGTGGGGCCACCGCTTTCATAGTGGGTTGCGGGAGGGTTTGTCAACGGGTCACGCAAAGCCGCATTCACATACATGGGCATCGGATTGACAGCTTTCCCGGCGGCAGCCACATATTCAATGTAACGGGCAACCGACCAGGCATGGAAATATTCATCGGCATTCTCGGCAAATACCTCTTCCCACGTTCCCCGGGCACCGGCAG
>Ga0265294_10010212_pt1 | contig 10711 bp, 6 predicted proteins | sample MunlanPumphouse3_FD_192504 | JGI IMG/M metagenome (GOLD analysis project Ga0265294, IMG submission 192504) | Groundwater microbial communities from a municipal landfill in Southern Ontario, Canada - Pumphouse #3 | ecosystem: Environmental > Aquatic > Deep subsurface > Groundwater | place...
CTTCTGAAATGGGATAGTTATCTTGAAAAGAAGAAAACCATCCTAAAATTTGTTCCGGCCTCGGGAGCTGCAAGCAGGATGTTCAAGGATCTGTTTGAGTTTCTTGACGGAAATTCAGATGTGCCGGAAAAAGAGGCCGTGATACAATTTTTTGAACAGATAAACAAGTTTGCTTTTTATGACTTGTTGAATGGTTGTTGCCTGGAACATGAGGGCAAAAACATAGCAACGCTGTTGTCGGAAAAGCAATATAAAAAAATCATAGATTACTTGCTGAACAAAAAAGGTCTGAACTATGGTGCGTTGCCAAAAGGTTTGCTCTTGTTTCACGGCTATAACCGGATCAAGCGTACTCCTTTGATGGAGCATCTGGCTGAAGGTGCTTTGTACACCATGAATAAGCAAGGTGTCGTGAATATTCACTTTACAGTTTCAGCGGATCATCGTAGCTTGTTCGAAGCCCATCTCAAAGAGGTTGTGGCTGATTTTTCAACAGCCTATAATGCCGTTTATACGGTAACTTTTTCAGAACAAAAACCTTCGACTGATACCATTGCTGCTGATGAACATAACCAACCTTTCAGAGATAAAGGAGAACTGTTGTTCCGGCCAGGTGGACATGGTGCGCTGATTGAGAACCTGAATGATCTCGATGCGGATATCATTTTTATTAAGAATATTGATAATGTTGTACCTGATGCTCTTAAGAATCCCACCATTATCTATAAAAAGATGCTGGCCGGTTTGCTGGTTAAATTACAGGAACAAACATTCAGATACCTGCGGATGATGGAGAAAGGCCTGCTTACAGAGGAGAAATTATGGGAAATAGCTGGTTTTTGTGAAAGCAGTCTGAATAATATTCATCCCGGAATTGCCGGGTTGCGAGGAACAGATCTGCAGGAATACCTTCAGAGAAAACTCAATCGCCCAATACGTGTTTGTGGTATGGTGAAGAATGCTGGAGAACCCGGTGGAGGCCCATTTCTGACCGTTAATCCAGATGGTACCATTTCGACTCAAATTCTGGAAAGTTCACAAATTGATTTAAATAATCCTGTCGAAAAAGCAAAGATGATGCAATCAACCCACTTTAACCCGGTCGATCTGGTTTGTGGTGTCAAAGATTATAAAGGGAAAAAATTTAATTTACTGAAATATGTAGATAAAAATACCGGTTTTATTTCATTGAAATCGAAAAACGGTAAAGCACTGAAAGCACTTGAGTTACCCGGTTTGTGGAATGGAGCGATGTCGGATTGGAATACTGTATTTGTGGAGGTGCCGGTTGCCACCTTCAACCCGGTGAAAACTGTCAATGATTTGTTGCGCACAGAACATCAATAAATAAGGGAGCAATGGTTGAATCGTATTGGGTGTAATTAAAAAAAAAGGAGCATAATCATTACGCCCCGTTTTTTAGTTTCATTTCGTACGGATCTTATTCAACCATATTGTGAAAAACATTTTGTACATCTTCATCTTCTTCAATTTTATCTAAAAGTTTCTGAACCTGTGCTTTCTGTTCTTCATCTAATTCTTTCATGTCATTGGGTATCCGCTCGAATTCTGCCGAATGGATTTCAAATCCGTTTTCTTCCAGGTATTTCTGAATGGATGAATAGGACTGGAATTCTCCATAAAGAATGATATCTCCCTCGTCCTCAACCAATTCATCTACACCATAGTCAATTAATTCAAGTTCCAAATCATCCAGCGAAACACCTTCTTTGGGGGAAATTTTGAAAACACATTTATGCTCAAAAAGAAATTCGAGTGATCCGGTTGTTCCAAGTGAACCCCCATAACGATTGAAATAGCTGCGGATATTGGCAACTGTACGGGTGGGATTGTCGGTTGCAGTTTCTACCACGATGGCAATGCCATTTGGACCATAACCCTCATACACCATTTCTTTGTAATCGGCTTCATCTTTTGATGTAGCTTTTTTGATTGCCCTTTCTACATTTTCTTTGGGCATGTTTTCTTTCTTTGATTGCTGAATCAACACCCGCAAACGAGGGTTCGTTTCCGCATCCGGTCCACCTTCTTTTACTGCGATGGTAATTTGTTTGCCGAGTTTAGTGAATACACGGGCCATGTTGCCCCAACGTTTCAATTTGGTTGCTTTTCTATATTCAAACGCTCTTCCCATAATTTATTGATTTACCAATTTGCCAATTTGATAATGTGCCAATTTGCCTGAAATTCCTATAGATTATATAGAAATATTGGCATATTGGCACATTAACAAATTGGCAAATAAATTTATGCGTTTTTTGCTTTTTGTACAATTGCGCTGAAAGCTTCCGGGTGATTCGTGGCTAAATCGGCCAGTACCTTACGGTTCATTTCAATACCCGATTTATGCAAAGCACCCATTAATCTTGAATAAGAATATCCTTCCAGACGGGCAGCAGCATTGATACGCTGAATCCATAAGGCACGGAAACTGCGTTTTTTGTTTTTACGGTCACGGTAGGCATATTGCAATCCTTTTTCCCATGTGTTTTTAGCTACCGTCCATACATTGCGGCGACCACCAAAATAACCTCTGGTGAGGCTTAAAATTCTTTTTCTTCTTTTACGTGAAGCAACGTGGTTTACTGATCTTGGCATAATTAAAAATGATTTGTGAATGTCAGCGTTTCTTTTTCAGAAATCTTACAGCTGTACACCCTGATTTTTAAATAAGAAAATGTTTAAAAGTTTTGAAAAATTAAATGCAAAGCATATGTTTCACATTCTTCTCGTCGCAGCTTGCTATCAAACCGGTCTGAGTCAGATTGCGTTTTTGCTTTGTGGTTTTTTTCGTCAAAATGTGACTTTTAAAAGCATGTTTCCTTTTAATTTTTCCTGATCCGGTAAGGGCAAACCTCTTTTTGGCACCGGAGTTAGTTTTCATTTTTGGCATTTGTTATTATATTTAGTTGTTTGAAAAAAATTATACTTTTCCTTTTTTAGGAGCAATCGTAATGATCATGCGTTTCCCTTCAAGCTGAGGCACTTGCTCCGGTTTTCCGAGGTCTTCCAACTCCTGGGCAAAACGCGCCAGCAATATTTCTCCCTGATCTTTGAATAAAATGGAACGTCCTTTGAAGAACACATAAGCTTTTACCTTATTTCCTTCTTTTAGAAACTCCTTGGCATGCTTCAGTTTAAAATTGAAATCGTGTTCATCAGTCTGAGGCCCGAAACGTATTTCCTTGATGACTACTTTCGTAGCATTGGCTTTCTTTTCTTTTTCTCGTTTCTTTTGTTGGTAAAGGAATTTTTGATAATCAATAATTTTGCAAACCGGAGGTGTTGCACTGGGTGAAATTTCAACCAAATCCAACTCCAGATCGTCTGCAATTTTCATGGCCTTTTCGAACGAATAGATACCCGTTTCGATATTTTCACCTACCAATCTGACTTCTGATACGCCTTTTATCTTGTCATTAATTCGATGGGGCATTTCTTTGACTGGTGCTTTCCTTTGTCTGATAATCAATTGTTTAGCTATTGTTTGTTTCCTCCCTTAATTAAAATGATGAATACTAATTTTATTTTAGACTTTTGAGCGCGCAAATATACGAAAATTATTTTGAAATATCATTGATTGACAGTAAATATTTTGTGTTATATCGTCCCCAAAAGTGACTGTTTTTATCTGTCAATCCTTTTTAGTAAGTTTGCAGGAAATTATTTATATATGAATATTATTAGCAACAGATTAAATAGATTACGCGATGCCATGCGTAAACAAGGCATTGCGGCTTATATAGTTCCCGGGACCGACCCGCATGCGGGGGAGTACATTGCTGATTACTGGAAAGAAAGGGAGTGGATATGTGGTTTTGATGGCTCGGCCGGTACGGCTGTGATAACGCTAGATAAGGCTGGTGTTTGGGTGGATTCCCGCTATTTTATTCAGTCGGATGTCCAGCTACAGGATACGGGTTTCACATCAATGAAAATGGGACTTCCTGAAACTCCGGATATATTACCCTGGCTGGCTGTCGTGCTGAAAAAGGGTGATAAGGTGGGGGTGAATCCACAACTTTTTTCAATGAATGCCTTTGCTGCTATGCAGGACACGCTCGCTTTGAGTGACATTGAACTGGTTTCGGCAGACTTGATTAAACCAATCTGGGAAGAAAGGCCGTCATTGCCTGTTCAGAAGATTTTTGTGTATGATGTATCTTATGCCGGTAAGTCGAGTACGGAAAAGATTGCTTTACTCAGGACAGAAATCCGAAAACTGCATGCTGATGTCTTTGTTATGAATGCTCTGGATGATATTGCCTGGCTGTTTAATATCAGGGGTAATGATGTGGCCTATAATCCGGTAGCAACAGCTTATGCGCTGGTTGATATGACGACGGTTGTGATCTATGTGTCACCGGATAAGTTGACAGAGCAAGTCAGACATTATTTCGCGATGCAGGGTGTTGTGGTAAAAGATTATTTGACGATAAATGATGATCTGGTTGCTATTTCTCCTGATAAAAAAGTGTTGCTGGATGGAAATAAAATTAACCGGTCTTTATTTGAAGCTATTCCTTCTGCTTGTATAATCATCAACCGGATGTCGCCGGTAACCTTGCTGAAAAGTTGTAAAAATGAAACCGAACTTGCCGGTATGCGCAAAGCCATGATCAAAGACGGGGTTGCACTGACCCGATTTTTTATGTGGTTGGAAGCAAATGTGACTTCGGAAAAGCTGACTGAATTGTCGGTTGCCGACAACTTGTATAATTTCAGGGCTGAACAGGAGAATTTTGTCGGAGAAAGCTTCGGTACAATTGCCGGATATGCAAGTCATGGTGCTATCGTGCATTACAAAGCCGATGAAAAGAGTAATGCAAAAATTTTACCGGAAGGTCTTTTGTTGCTTGATTCGGGCGGTCAGTTCCTTGAAGGTACCACCGATATCACACGAACGGTCAGTCTCGGAAATCCGACTTCCCAACAAAAAACAGATTTTACTTTAGTGTTGAAAGGGCATATTGGTATTGCAATAGCTGTTTTTCCAGTGGGTACGCGAGGTTCCCAACTGGATGTGTTGGCTCGTAAGGCAATGTGGGACAGGGGGTTGAATTACGGACACGGAACCGGTCACGGAGTGGGACATTTCCTGAATGTACATGAGGGTCCTCAAAACATCCGCATGGATGAAAATCCGGTACCGTTGCAACCCGGTATGTTTATCTCCAATGAGCCGGGTTTGTATCGCAAGGATGAATATGGCATCCGTACAGAAAATTTAATTCATGTGGTTAAAGATCAACAGACTGAATTTGGCCAGTTCCTGAAATTTGAAACCCTGACACTTTTCCCGATTGATGTGAGCCTGGTTGATATGAGTTTACTTACTGCTGCTGAAATCTCCTGGTTAAATGCTTATCATCAGGAAGTGTATGATAAAATTGCGCCTCACCTGAACAAAGCGGAAAAACAGTGGTTAAAGAATAAAACAAAGATTATTTGAAATTTCATGGCATCTTTAAACAATTCTCAATTAGGAAAAGAATCTCTTTATCCTGAACAATATGATAAATCGGTTTTATTCCGTATCGACAGGACTGAAAACCGCATCAGATATGGTATTGATCCTGAAAATTTGCCATTTAAGGGAGTAGATGTGTGGAATGCATATGAAATTTCGTTTTTGACGGATAACGGGTTACCGGTTTCGCGTGTGATGAAGATGAAATACGATGCCGCCAGTCCTTATTTGGTTGAATCAAAGTCGTTGAAGCTTTATCTGAATTCTTTTAACATGGAAAAATGCGGTAGAAGCCAACACGATGCTGAGAAAAAGGTAAAGATGTTGATTCAGAAAAACTTAACTGATTTGTTGGAAACTCCGGTTGAAGTCAGTTTTTTCTCTGATTCGGATCAGAAAAGATTTGCATTTCAGAATTATCAGGAATTGAAACAACTGGTGCCCGAAGATTCGCTGGATGCAATTGAATTTACGCATTTTTTAGAAACGCCGGAATTATTGCATGGTAAACGGACTCAAACCATCAGGAATTATGTCTTTCGTTCCGATTTATTGCGTTCCAACTGTCCGGTTACCAACCAACCTGACTGGGGTGATTTATTCGTGAAAATGGATTGCCGTTATGATGTTGACCTTAAATCTGTGGTAGCATACCTGGTTTCTTTCCGGAAAGAAAATCATTTCCACGAAGAAGTAGCTGAAATGATTTTTAAGCGTTTCACGGATGTTTTCCAACCAGCTTCGCTAATGGTGGCTGCCATGTACACCCGTCGTGGCGGTATCGACATCAATCCGGTTCGTGCAACAGATGAAAGCCTCATAGAAGAAGCATTTACGGATATGAGTAAAAGGTTGGGGAAAACTTTGAGACAGTGAAAATAGTGGTTAGTAAATAATTGAGACCACTAACCACCTATCTTGTTAACATGAATTTAAAGCTTACCCCAAAATTGCTGGATGAAACCGGGAATGAAGAGGAAATAAGTGGTGTGCTTATCTGTTTGTCATAAAACAGTTGGATATTGACTTTTGAACTAAATACATAATCGGCCATGATTTTCATTGTCAGTAATTTGTTCCCGCTCGATGCCTGCGTCAGGTTCTCGTCGATCTTACGTAAAAGTGATTTGATATCTTTATAAGAAAAATCCGCATTAATTTTTAGATCGTTTTTTATCCTCGACTGTGAATTGTTTTTTAGCTTCAGGATAACATCAAAGTCTTTCACCACATAACCAAATCCGATAACAAACTCATCAGTCATGGCATCGATTAACTGTGTGTTTGATAGATTCAAGGCAAGGTTACGCTGTTTTTTATATTCCAGTTTCGTGGTCATACTGTTTTTAAGTGCTGCATTGATGCCGATAAGCGGACTGAATTGTTCTGTCAGCGATACAGATGAAATATCATATGGCGATGCCGGAATCGGATTGTTAGTTTGCACATCACGGATGTATCCGAGTGCGTTGTCGTCGTTGCCCATAGCTACCCAAGTGGAGTAGGAGGTGTACGAACCAATGCTGTAACGACAAGTGTAGGCATGCGTAATGCTGATGGAACGGAATTTATCCTTTACCCAGGGGATGCGTGATAAACCATCGTAGTTGGCACGCCAGTTTGGTAACATGCTGAGGAAAGACAAAAATGGTTTTGTCTCCATCTTTTCAGGATTTCTTCCGGTATAAGCTGATAAAAACGCCGGAATCAGTACTTCAGATGAATTGAGGCTGAATTCTTTTTTATTGGGGTCATCATCATAAAATTCTATGGGATAATCGCTTAAAAATCCTGTTGTAGGATAACGGGTGCCTTTATATTGGGCGTTTAATTTATTTCTGAAGAAAGTTCGATTATCTAAAAACTGATTGAATACATCCGAATTGTAATTGTTTTCAGCTGTGCCTATGGGCTTGAAAGCTGTCGCCAGCGCGACCTGTGTGATATTGAAACTTCCATTGAAGGTTGTCGGCATGCCCGGGAACATATACTGAATCGTTGTATTGGAAGCTTCATAACGTTTGGCATTCAGGTCGATTTTGAGTCCGGGAATGGGTTCCAAGTTCATTTTTAAATCGAAATCGGATGTCATTGCTGTATTAGCAGGGTTGATAATGGAATCGCTCATAAATAACCACCCCTGGTCAATCGCGTTGCTAATCGTGTTGTCGTTGTGCAAACCAAAGGCAAAATCCAGTCCCGGCGCATATATCCCGTTATCCATTGCTTGCTGACCAAAAAATTCAGCATCAGGCAAAAAGCCGGGTAACACCAGGCTATTGGTCTTTCGGAAGGTGATAGAAGCCCTGCGTACCGACATTAGCAAGCGTGAGGTGATGTCGGTGATGTTTTGCGCAACCGAACGGTCGTTTGGATCAATGGTTACTAAGGTGACAGAAACGCTATCGGCATCGTACATCCCTGCTATTTCCACATCAGAAGGGTTGATAGTTTTATATTTCAGTTTAATTGGTTTCCCATCTTTACCGGTAGCTTTCAGGTTGAAATATAAACTTCCCAATCGGTGTCTTACGGTCGTATTTTTGCCTTTTTCAAGTTTGATGACTTCGTTGTATGTTTTGGGCTTAAAATTTGGATTGGGCATTTTTCGCTGGCTGCCTGTAAACCGCGCATTTACTTCCTTGAGATAGGCAGATTTGTTATACAGTGTTTCCATGTTAAACTGACCGTCAACCTGATAAGAACGGATACTGGTGGCCGTATTGCCAAAATCAGTCATGTTTTTCAGTCGTGCTGAGCGATTCCAGTTATAATTGGCATTGTAAGAAGTGTTCACCGAGTTGATCCAGTCAAGCAGTGGAATCTTATTAACCGGAATATTCCAGGATGCATTGAAAACCTGTTGGTATGTGTATGGAGTGCCTAATTTCCGGATGTTTGACCAAACCGTATCCCGCCACTGTTCGTAATATTCTTTCCCAAATTCAGGTGTATAATACGGTTCTTCGATAATTGCATTGGTGGCGGTTTGCAGACTGAATCTCAGCGAACGGGTAAAATCCCATTTGATGTCAAACTGGCGATTCCATATGAAATCTTTGCTGAAGGTGATATCCAGGGCTTCATCTCCTCCATCACCTGTTGTGAAACTGGCATTAAAGTCACGTAGTTTGATTTGCGAATATTGTCTGTTCATGTTTGTATTAAAACCGATGGAGCTAGGCAGATAGTTGAAATTCAGTTCTTTGATTATTTTAAGTGCCGGTTTGTCTAATGCCCTGGTTTCTTTAAATGGTTCAAAAGGTTTGTTCTGAAAACTGTAATTATAATTAATGGAAGCTCTTTCCTGTTTGATAAGATTTTGCTCCACTTCGGCACTGTGTTGATTGCTTTCTGAATAAGAATAGGAGAAAGAAAAATTCGCCGGATCGTAGAACTGCGGAGTTTTACTTTTAATATTTACCTTGGCAGATGAAATCGTGAAATTTTTGGAAGTATGTACAGTCTGTGAAATCATCAGTAAGGAATCTTTTTCGGTTTTCGTGTTTAAATTATCCAGCGATTCTTTGAGAGTGACGTCCTGATCCAGAGGATTGTATTTTGGACTCAAGGTTTCATTGGTGTATGAGAAATAAGCCGGCAACTGCACCTTGGCTTCTTTAGGTAAAAATCTTCCTAATTCAAGTGAGGTTGAAAAGTTCATCTGATATAAATCATCGTTTCTTCTCTCCATCACGTTGCTTTCCAGACTACCATAACCTGCTGTCTCCATTCGTCCGGCCAAGTTGATATTACCCAGGTCAGAAAGTCCGACAGCCAGATTAGCCATGGCAGCCCAACCGCTTTCTTCGTTAAACTGTGACATGCGCAGCTCGTTTACCCAGATTTCAGCTGATTTGATGTTATTGCTCTTGTTACGGATACCTACCATGATGTTTTCCACTTCAGAAATAGTCGGATTACCAACCACCGTGATGCGGTTTCGGGGTTTTTGAGGATCAAAAACAGTAAAGGGTTTTAAATTGGATACATTTTCAGAGCTTCCTTTCTCTTTGTTTCTCCTGAGTTTGACTTCTGTCAACGCTTCAAAAGGGAAATCAATCATGTTGTCGGGATGCCATACTGTTTCACGGTCACGGGTATTGCTTGAACTATATATACCATGAGGGGTTAGGATCAGTGGGACTTCATATTCATAATAATTATTGACCATATCTGAACCTATGCGGATAAAGCAGGTCAACTCATTGTCTGCCAGATTATACTCATCGTTGATGAGTTGTTCGGCGTGTACAAACATTTGCAGGCGTTTGTATTGACGCATGTCGTAAGATGTGTTTTTATACACAGCCCTTGCATCGCCGGGAGCCAGGTTGGTGACCTTCATCAGCATAGATTGTTCATTTTGCTGCAACACTTGAGGCTGTCCCGGATCTGTTGCTCGTGTAATGCCTGGAGGCAGGATATAATTAACCGGTGATTTTTCCGAGTTTTCTTCAATATTTACTGCCTGAACATCTAATTTTCCTTCTGATACAGGCGTTTTGTTCGGTTCATGCAATGCCTTGGTATAGTTTCTCCATTCTCCTCTTACCAAATCCAACGTAGCAAAACGCAAATGTTTTTCTTGCTCAAAGCCGGTCATGAACATACGGATAAAGCGAATTGACTTAAAATTCCGGATATTGCCTACTTTATCTTTCTCATCAAATTCTCTCAGGGGTATTTTGAACTGATACCAGGTTACCTGTTCGATGTTGTTGTTTTGTAATTTTACATTGGAAGTAATTTTATCGGTGATGTAGTTTGTGCCTACTACCATTTTTTCCGGTTTTATTTGAACGCGATATTGGAAATACCTTTCATACTCATTCAGGGTGTTGTCGTTGTTTATATCCTCATTGTCGGGGATAGAAGTGGCGGTAGTTATATAGGTCAGGTCTGTATTAGTGGCATCGGGAGAATTACCTTCGGTACCATTAAAACGTTTGTAACGTGTTAGAATATCCGCTTCTTCCCGATCGTATTCGGGGTTTTTATAGAAACGATAATTGTCGCCAGCCGGGTCGTTCAGGGGTGAAAAAGGATCGGCCTGCATCCGTTGCCGGGTAGCGGTATTTACTTTTGCCAGCACAGAATCGACATAATTCCGGTATGTCGGGAAGATAAATTCTTTTTCTGTCGGAAGGCCGTTAAGTCCCACATCCTGTTTGGCTCTGGCTCCTGCTGTGTTGTCGAATGCAGTTACGGTTGACTGTA
>Ga0265294_10010214_pt1 | contig 10710 bp, 10 predicted proteins | sample MunlanPumphouse3_FD_192504 | JGI IMG/M metagenome (GOLD analysis project Ga0265294, IMG submission 192504) | Groundwater microbial communities from a municipal landfill in Southern Ontario, Canada - Pumphouse #3 | ecosystem: Environmental > Aquatic > Deep subsurface > Groundwater | place...
CTCCCTCGTCAGTAATCATAGCGCAAGGCACATTTTGAGTGTGATAAATGGTGTTAAGTAATCTTGTTATTTTGGCTTGAGAGCGCGATAATCTACTGTATTGCCTTATACATATAGTGTCACCTTTGACAACGAACTCCAACTGCGAGTTGGGTAATATGCCCAAATGTTGCCTTATGCCCTTGGGAATAACTACCCTGCCTAGTTCGTCAACCTGTCTTATTGTTCCTATCAATTAATGTATCCCCCTTCTATGGGATAAGCACATTGTCTTGCTGTTAATCCAACTAATTTTTGCTCTCAATTCAAGTATCCCTCTGCTGTTAGTGTGAGAGGCTATGGGAATAATTATGCACGAAAAAACCGACTGCATATACACAGTCGGTTTAACAAAACAGTATAGATATTATTGATTATCGGGTACTTCGAAACCGTTGGCCTTTATCCATTTAATGAAGTAATCACTGAATATTATATCGTCCTTAACTTCGTCAAGCGCTGTTGTGTAATACAACTCATATGCGCCCTCCGTTATACTACGGTAGTACTCGTGGAGTAAATTGTATTCTTGTGTGCCCTTAGTATAGTACAAGTTATTAGTCGTGTCAAAATCGAATGTGTGTGCAGTAACCTTACCGACATAGTAAATGAAGTGTACGCCGAAATCTGTCACAGCAATGGCAATACCACCGGTACCGGTAACAGTATCATTATCAACAAATAGGTCTCCATTATCATATAAGAGTTCACAGCCTTCTTGGAACTCTGTCACCCATGCGCTCTCGAATCCGGATTCTGGATCGCCGTTGGCTACATAGTCGAATGTGCTTGTATGCTGAGCAGTGTCGGTGTTGTACTTGTACATTAAATCTAGGAATTCGTCCGCATTACTAACTGATTTGAGCAAACTATCAAGTGTTGGGTTAATCTGTAGTTCTCCAGCATCAATATAGAAAAACTTCTCTAGTGGTGCATTCTCGTCAACGAAGTTCTCGGCCAATATCTCACTAGCCATTCTCAGTCTATACTGTTGATATGCATCCTTATTAACATCGGTCTTGTATGCAAATCCATTATTATCTGTAGATATAGCACCTATGGCCTTGCCTATTGCAGTCAGTTGGGCTTGTTGCTCGCTTGAGAATGGTATCAACAGATTCTTAACGAATATGAATTGGTCTTCGCCGTCAGGTACGTATGATATATAGGAGTCATTGGTAAGTCCACCTACTATGCTCTTCTTAGTGCCATCAAGCACTTTACTACTCACTACGCTTCTTCTGTAATTATCAATGTCTAACGTGTAGGATATCTTCTGCATATCAATAACTTCGGCAAGGTAAGTATTGAGACGAGTAATCATCTCACTCTGGTTGCCCTCAAGTAGGTTAAGGCAGAACTGTCTCTCTATACGAATAAGCAGTGCATTCTTGAGGTTATCATCAATTAGATTCTTAATAAACTCGTTAATTGTACCATTAAAGTTGGACTTAATGGTCAACTCAAGTTGATTGTATGCCTTAGTTCTGTATGCCACGAATTGCTCAATGGTAAACACGGTCTGTGTATCCTTCAGTTCAATATGGTCTACCATATATTGATACTGCTCAATAAGTGAGGTATTGTCAACAGGTAGTAGGAAATCGTCAATAAACGTGGTATAATCTAGGTTGAAGTTACCAGTAGTATCTGGTGAGTACTTAATCAAGAACTCATCAATAGACTCAGTGTCTAGACCGTAATCCTCCGAAACGAAGGAATCTATAACAACGGTAGGTTGATCGGCGCGTATGTTGGTCTCGTTGTCGTCGTCATCATCGTCATCATCCTCAATAGTATATCCTTCTTCCTTAATGATTGTAGTGAGGTTAGATATCAATGCTGACAATAGAGAGGATTTGGATGCCTTAAGGACATACCCTATCTCGTCTATAACTCCAGTGGCACCATCGGTAGCCTCTACTAAATACTTGGCGTAATCAAACTCGGCAGAGAGCGTATTATTATAGATAGTGGGTGCATTCTTCTTATATAATGCTATCAAAGAGTATGCATTAAGAATCTGATCATAAGTATAATTGAATACTTCCTCATAGACCATGTTATATATTTCGTCCATAGTAATGTAACCGGCACTGATATATGAAGCATACTGTTGTTGATATGACTCGTATAGCGACTGACCATAATTATTAACGTTGGCACTGAATGCGCTTTGGAAGGTATATAAACTGATTGATTCACCTGCAATAGTGAAAGCCTCTTTACCACCGACCGTCTTAGGATTGTCGGTAAAGAGTCCACAACTGCACAGCAAAGTTATTATCAGTACTAGCGCTGTCAACATACCAACTATTCTTAACCTTTTGCTCATTTTATGTCTCCTATAGGTTGTAACGAAGTGTATCGTTACAGATACCAAATTATTATACAAGATTATTGTGGAAAATGCAATTCTTTTTGTCTGCTTTTTTGCTTTTTTGGATAATTGCCAAGCTATGTGTATGCGTATAATATTACGACTCTGTGTTGCCAGTACCATCCTGTTGTATAGACTGTAACAGCGCTATCAGGTCGCCAAAAAAGGCTAGTTTATTGCCTGATTTAGAGTAGGTAATTTCCGGCAGAATGGATGAGAGTTTAGCATTGTTCTTCTCCCTATCCAGCGCATCGAACACGCACTCGCGCAGTAGATATTCCCTGTTAACGAATGTAAGTTGAGCAACCTTACCCTTAATTACAACCTGAGTAATGCCTGCACCACTTGCCAACAGTTTAATTGATAAGACTGTGAGCAGATTATTCACCTCAATTGGTGGCGTACCATATATGTCTACTATCTCTTGTCTCAACTGTTCAACCTCTTGAATAGTTGAACAGTTGGCAGATTTTTGGTAGAAATCCATTCTTTGTTGCGAGGAAGCGATATAGTGCTCAGGTGCGTAGGCTGACACGTCAATGTCTACTGTTGCCTCTATTGTACGCTTCTGGGGAACACCTTTAAGTTCGCTGACGGCCTCACTTAACAGTCTAGCATACATATCATAACCGACTTTGACCATATTACCATGTTGTTCTGCGCCAAGTACGTTTCCTGCGCCCCTTATTTCTAGGTCTGCGAGTGCAATCTTGAATCCACTACCCAGTTGATTATATTGCATTATTGAGGACAGGCGATTATAAGCGTCACTATCTAGCACTTTATCTTTGCGATAGACGAAATATGCGTATGCCAGTCTATCACTGCGCCCTACTCTTCCCCTTAACTGATATAGTTGAGATAGTCCCAGTTTATCTGCGTCATATACAATAAGAGTGTTGGCATTAGGCATATCTATGCCGTTTTCGATGATTGTCGTGCTTATCAGGACATTACTGTTGCCCTGGGCAAAATTAAATATGGCGTTCTCTAGCACCTCACTATCCATTTGACCATGCGCAACAGTTATGCTTGCCTCGGGCACTAATTGTCTTATTTTGGCTGCGAAATAGTCGATAGTCTCCACTCTGTTATAAACGAAGAACACTTGACCGTCTCTCATTATCTCTCGCAAGATAGCCTCTCGTATCAATGTGTAGTTCTCTTCAGTAACAAATGTCTCTACTGCTATGCGTTTACTGGGTGGAGTGTTAATAGTCGAGATATCCCTTATACCACTTATTGCCATGTACAGTGTACGTGGGATGGGTGTGGCAGACATAGTGAGCACATCCACATCTGCCTTAATATTCTTAATTTTTTCCTTATGTTCAACACCGAATCGTTGTTCTTCATCTAGTATTAACAAGCCTAACTTACTAAAGTGCACATCAGCAGACAGTAGTCTGTGCGTACCTATTACGAGGTCTATATTGCCACTAGATAAGTCCTTGAGTATCTGCTTTTGTTGAGTCGCATCGCGAAAACGGTTAAGACAGGCAATCTTGATACCGAACGCCTTCATACGATTGAAAGCAGTTAGATAGTGTTGTTCGCTAAGAATGGTTGTAGGTGCTAGGAATGCAACTTGATAACCATTAGTGATAACCTTGAATGCCGTCCTTAATGCAACCTCGGTCTTGCCATATCCGACGTCACCAACAAGTAATCTATCCATTATCTTGTCGCTAGATAAGTCTTTATCTATCTCGGCTATACTGGTCAACTGGTCGGGCGTCTCCGTGTACTCGAAACTCTGGTCGAAACTCTTACATAGATAGCTGTCAATGTTATATTTTCTGCCACGCTTGTGTTCTCGCAGAGCATATAGTTTAAGCAGGTCGAAGGACATCTCCTTAATCTTCTGCTTAACTCGGCTCTTGACTCGCGTAAAATCTGCACCACCGATAGTAGATAACATGGGTGCCTTATCGCTACCAGAAAACCTAGTCAGTAGGTTACTTGCCTCAACAGGCACATACAGTTTATCACCGTGCTTATACGTTACCAGTACGAAATCCTTAGTGCCCCAACTACCGTTTAAGGTGGTTATGCCTTGACATAATCCTATACCATGCAACTCGTGTACAACATAGTCGCCTGCGTTAAATGACAGGAAAACCTGCTTTCTGGCGGGCGTAATTTGTCGAGTTGTGGCGCTTTTCCCAACATCTTTATTGCCGACTATAACTATCTTATTGGAGTGGCTTATGAATCCCTTGTCGAACGGTATTGGCAATATAAGGGCGTCATTTAACTCATGTTGGCTAGTACCTGCCACATCAACACTTATACCGAGTAGATTAAGTTGGTTTTGTAGGGCGTGTGCAAACTCCTCATTTATGGCATAGAAGTGTACCTTGTAACCATTCTTGCGCCACCCTTCGAAGTCTATATAGAGTTGCTTAATGTTGTATTGATAGTTATACAGTGCCGAGGTTGTAAAGCCAATTATATCCTTAGGATTGAAGAATGTCCCACCATAATTGAGTTGTTGTAGGGAAATCTGGAATTGTTTATCAGTAGCGAAAACCTGACTTTTTGGGATAATTAAATCCTTGTGTTGAGGTAGTATCTCGCCTAGTTTAAGCAGTCCATCGAATCTATTGTCAAAGTCCTGATATATTCTGTTGACACGAGCCTGAAGCAGTTTAGGTTCATCCCACAGTATGATAGTATTATCGCCCAAGTAATCTAATAATCTACTACGGGTGTTATAACAAGATAGCCAGTATGAGTGTCGTGCAGTTGTCAACTCTTGCAGAATAGTATCTATTCTTGAACGACCGTTACTGTCTAGTTGTTGTGCAAATGCCGACCGTTGCGCTTTTTCTAGCAGATTACTATTTACTCTGTCAACTAGTGGATATACTACAACGCCAGATAACTCGTCAACACTAACGTAGTCTTGCCCAACTGTCTTAATACTCTCTAACGTATCCCAATTCCATAATAATCTAACAGGAGTATCTAGGCTAGGTAGAAAAACGTCCAGTATATCACCCCTAACTGCGAACTCACCGACATTGGATGCACTTTCGCAACGATTGTAACCACAGTAAATTAGTTTGGCAATAACCGATTGCACGGACACATCTTGCCCTTGATATAGTCTAAATACACCTTGACAGAACGTCTGTTTATCCTCTATGGTGTAGCATAGGCTCTCCACACAAGTTACTACTACATCTACACCACTGACGAGTCTATATAGCGCGTTGCCCATTCTGGCTACATAATCGTTAGACAGACTCTTGCGATGAAGTAATATCTCATCCTTATATGGCATATATATCGCATCTACTCCCAGTCCACACAATTGAGTAGTTATGCTCTGAGCGGAGATATAATCATTAGCAACATACAGTATACTACCACCTGTTCTGCTGAGAGCATTACTTGACAGTTGTTTAATTATGGTGGCAGTGATATAGATCTTTTCGCTTTGTTGCAAGCCAAAAGCCGTGATAAAACGTTTATCACGGTCAAACAGCCTAGAATACTGGCTATATTCGGTTATTCTATCTATACCTTGCGACATGCTCTTTGCAATCAATATAGTGTGTCAATATCACTGTTGACATAACTTGACCTAATCCGTTACTGCCAACATGATAATTGACTAATTGTACTTCTGCATAACGTTATCTAGCGTTGCGCCATTTACGAAGTCAATACATGCGTCACTTGCTCTGTCGAATACTTGAGATAATGCTTGCCTGTCCTTATCTACAATGTGCGATAGCACATAGTCATATAACTGCTCTGTGTGAGGCTGTCCTATGCCTATGCGTATGCGATAAATATCCTCGGTGTTTATTATGGCTACTATATTGCGCATACCATTATGCGTGCCTGCACTGCCCTTGCTACGAATACGCACAGCACCTAATGGAATATCAACATCATCATAGATAATTATACATTTGGACTGCTCAATCTTATATTTATGCACCAGTTCTCTGACTGACTCACCAGACAAGTTCATATACGTAATTGGTTTAGCAAGAATCAATCTATAAGATGCAGTCTTATATGTGGCAGTTATGGCACGACACTCTCCCTTGATGAACTTAACGCCCAGTTTATTAGCTATAGTGTCTACGCACATATAACCAACGTTATGAAAAGTGTCCAGATACTGTTTATCCGGATTGCCTAGGCCGACAATTAAGTATGTAGTCAACGTGTTTCGTAGCATATATTCATTATACAGCCATAGGTAAAGAAAGTAAAGGTTATGTAGCACAAAATACTCATATGTATTCTAGAACTAACGCATTTTGTCAAGATAAAGGACTATTATTACAAGCATGCTAGGTAATAATATGATGTACTAAATGAGGGTTATCACATCGTATAAAGAAGAATTGAATTATATTACATAAGAATTGCCCCAGTATTCTGGGGCAATTCGTTATAACGTGAGATATTAATACATTATTTGATAATCTCAACTAATACCATTTCGGCAGCGTCGCCACGACGTGGTCCTAGTTTATGAATGGTTGTGTAACCGCCCTTCTGTCCTTGTTCCTCGTTGCGCTTGTCGAATCTGGGTGCATAGTCGTTGAATATCTTCTCAATCAATGGATGTCTAACGTCTGTTGTGCGAATACGATATGCAGTGCGTGATTCTCCATCGTTCTTGGTCTCCAGAATGTCATAGAGGTTGGCCATAAGCCTTCTTCTTACCGCTAGTTTCTTGGCTCCGTCATTAACAACTTCGACCTTGCTCTTGGCTCCCTTAACTACCTTGGTCTTGTCAACAGTAACAACATCCTTATAGGTGTTAATGGCTAATGTAATGTATTTTTCTGCCAACTTGGCAACTTCCTTACCTCTGGTGTAAGTTGTCTCAAGCTTCTCATTCCAAAGCAGGTATGATACTTGATTCCTCAGTAATGCCATTCTTTGGTCTGTTGGGCGTGATAATCTTCTTTGTTCTGCCATTGTTCTTCTCCTTATTAATCATCCTTGTTTTTGAGCGACAGACCGTGCAATGCCAACTTGGCGATTACTTCGTCTAGTGATTTTTTGCCCAAATTACGAACTTTGAGCATATCATCCTCGGTCTTATTGGTTAAGTCCCCTGCTGTGGTAATGCCAGCGCGCTTCAAGCAGTTGTAACTACGGACGGATAAATCCATCTCCTCTATCGTAGTGGCTAGGGCAGTCTGGTGAGTATCAGGCTTAGGCGTAGTTAGTAGGCTCATGCCCCCCATACTCTCAGATAGATTGATGAACATTGCTATGTGTTCATTAATAATCTTGGCTGCTAGAGATACTATCTCTCTGCCAGTGAATGCTCCGTTAGTCGTACACTCTAATGTCAGTTTATCAAAACCGATGTTGTGTCCAACGCGTGTGCTCTCTACATTGTAGTTAACTTTTTTGATTGGGGCGTAGATAGAGTCAATCGGTATATAACCTAGCGGTCTGCTAATCTTGGCCTCCTTATCAATCTCTTTATTGCGATCAGCAGATACATAGCCTCTGCCTCTGTTGACGAACAGTTTACAGTTAAACACACCACCGTCATCTATGGTACAGATTAACAAATCTGGATTGAGTATCTCTACCTCGGCGTCTGTCTCAATATCGCCTGCATATACTTCGCAAGGACCGACCTTTCTTATTGATAGTGTTTTATTAAAATCTTTATCTAGATTCTGAGATTTGAGTGCAAGGCATTTAATGTTGAGAATTATCTCGGTAACATCTTCCTTAACTCCGTTGATGGTGGAATACTCGTGGTCAACTCCGTCAATCTTGATGCCTACTGTTGCTACTCCGGGCAGAGCAGATAGCAATACTCTACGAAGCGCATTCCCGAGAGTTATACCAAAACCTCTCTCTAATGGTTCGACAACGATAGTTATCGAACTGCCATCACTGGATTCTTCTACCGACATTCTTGGCTTTTCAATTTCCATCATAAGCAAAACAATCTCCTTTTATTATTTATTTGGACTTGTTGTTCTAGAGTAGTCCATAGAAACTCTTTTTTTGTGCTAAAAGTAGTTGTCTTTTGATTACTTGGAATATAACTCAACAATCATATGTTCTTGGATACTCATATCGATATCTTCACGCTCAGGCTTTGCTAGTACTTTACCCTTCAAGGTAGCGTTGTCGAACTCTAACCATTTAGGGAATACTGCTGGTTTCATTTGCTTGAGTTCAGTAAAGAATGTCAATCCTGTCTTACTACTCTTGACTGCTATCTCATCGCCAGCGTTAACTTGATATGAAGGTATATTGACAACATTTCCGTTGACGGTAATGTGTCCGTGATTGACCAGTTGTCTAGATTGCGAGCGCGATGCGCCTATTCCCATACGATACACTACGTTGTCCAGTCTCTGTTCGAGCATTATCAACATATTGGCACCGGTGATACCACGCATTTTCTCGGCTTTTTCGTAGTACATATGGAATTGATTCTCTTGAAGTCCATAGAGTCTCTTGGTCTTCTGCTTCTCACGGAGTTGCATGCCATATTCTGTGATCTTCTTACGACTGTTCCAGTGTTGTCCAGGAATCTTGCCACGCCTTGTTAGTGCACACTTGGTTGAATAACATCTGTCACCCTTTAGGAACAATTTAGTCTTCTCTCTCCTACATTGACGACAATCTGCACCTGTATATCTTGCCATTTATATTCTCCTCCTATAATCTTCTACGTTTAGGTGGACGACAACCGTTGTGGGGTATTGGTGATACGTCTTTAATCATGGTAACTTGGAGTTCGGCTGTCTGTAGTGCTCTAATGGCTGCCTCTCTGCCTTGTCCGGGTCCTTTGACGAACACTTCAACTGTTTGAAGTCCGTATTCCTTGGCTTTTTTGGCTGCTACTTCTGCTGCTTGTTGTGCTGCGAATGCAGTGCTCTTCTTACTGCCACGGAATCCCAGTGCACCGGCTGAGCATTGACTTAATGCGTTACCGTTGGCATCTGTTATGGTTACTAATGTATTATTGAAGGAAGCGTGAATGTGAGCGGCGCCTTTTTCAACCTTTCTTATTTCTCTTCTTTTCTTAGTTGGTTTCTTGCCTGCCATAATATTACTCCTCCTTACTTCTCAGCAACTTTCTTGCCACGAGATACGGTCTTCTTGGGACCCTTTCTTGTGCGAGCGTTCTGCTTTGATGATTGACCTCTTACTGGTAAGTTTCTCCTATGACGGATACCTCTATAAGAGCCTATATCTTTCATTGACTTGATATTTTGAGCAACTTCTCTGCGTAAATCACCTTCTACATGTAGGTTTTTTTCGATGTAGTCCCTGATTTTACTAGTGTCGCTCTCCGACAAATCTTTGACGCGGATGTCAGGACTGACGCCTGTCTCTGCCAAAATCTTGTCGGCTGTGGGGCGACCTATACCATAAATATAGGTCAGACCAATTTCTATGCGTTTCTCTCTTGGTAAATCTACGCCTGAAATACGAGCCATTTAGTTTTCTCCTTATCAAAATTATTTTACTGTACTGTATATATAACGGAAATACGACACCGAAAAAGTTGGAATGTAATCTCGGCACCTCAATCCCTATTGTTTTTTTGGCTTGTTAAATTAACACTAGCCTTGCCTTTGCTTGTGTTTTGGGTATTTGGAACAGATTACCATTACTTTGCCGTTTCTCTTGATTACCTTGCATTTGTCACACATAGGTTTTACTGAAGGTCTAACTTTCATTTCTCTTTTCTCCTTTAATTTAACTTTGCTGGTTCTTACCACGCCATACTATCCTGCCCTTGGTCAAGTCATAAGGACTCATTTCTACTTTGACTGTGTCGCCGGGCAATATCTTGATATAATGCATTCTTAGCTTACCTGATATGTAGGCTGTAATAACATGATTATTGGTCAATTTGACTATAAAAGTCGCATTTCTCAATGCCTCTGTTACTATACCTTCTACCTCGATACAATCGTCTCTCGACATTAACTATACCTCCATACCTTTGTCGTTGAACTCTCTAAGAGCGCTGTTAACTTCGGTATCAAATACCTTCTTGCCTGTATTAAACTTGTCGGCGATGGTGGTGAGTACCCTACCACTGCTTCTAAGGTGTTTCATGTTCTTTTTCTTGGGGTTCTTAAGTTTTCGTAGATTACCGTCTACAATATAAGCGTAGCCATCCTCTAGTTTAACGATTACATAATACCTGCCACTATCTCTGCCCGAGAGGGAATATACTACGCAACCGACACTTATTTCGTCCATATTAACTCCGTTATCTGTTAGATTGATAGAATATCAACACCATTGTCTGTGATTGCCAG
>Ga0265294_10010215_pt1 | contig 10709 bp, 10 predicted proteins | sample MunlanPumphouse3_FD_192504 | JGI IMG/M metagenome (GOLD analysis project Ga0265294, IMG submission 192504) | Groundwater microbial communities from a municipal landfill in Southern Ontario, Canada - Pumphouse #3 | ecosystem: Environmental > Aquatic > Deep subsurface > Groundwater | place...
CTTCCCCGCAAAGTTCGATGATGTTCTGGGTTTCATAACATCAAGAGTATCGCCGGTTTTTGTCTGGTTGGCAGCAAAATTGATGCGCATGCCCCCCCATCCGGGTATAATCGAGGCGGCAAGAAGGGATCACGCCATGACGCCGAGCCCTAACAGCGGATGGCCGATGACAGCCGTCGCCGCCGCATTGGGCATATCTATGGAAAAGAAAGATGTCTACATCATGGGAGTTGGCAGTCCCATGCCGACCATAGATGACGTCACAAGATGTTATCATCTTGTTGAATTGACATCGATATTATTCATGATAATAGTCACAATACCATTATTCGTATTCATAGGGATACATGTTGAAATATTCGCCGAGGATCTGATTCGTGGTCTGTTTGGAGGATTAATATGAAATATGTAAGAGACACCAAGATATTCGAGCATGGAGGATTGGCTACAGCTGTCATCTATCTTACAGAAAAGATGGAGGTTCTTAGCAGTGCGGTCCTAAATGGAGGACACATAATAACAGATACGTTATTCATAACACAGGTTTCTCATGGTTACAGATCAGATGATCCATTAGGAGATATAGTCACAGTAAGGAATATGCTGGAACTTCCGATGAATTCTGTGGGTTTCATGACTGCGGCTGAAGTGAAATATGTATTCACTGGAATCGAATCCGAACATGAAGGTTGCATCACATATGCTGCAGTTACTGCAGGACTGAGTAATCAGGTCATTGCAGGGGAGCTCTTAGAACATTGGGAAGAACGTTTTAAGCTCTCGCAGGAAAGATATAGGATTCTTGTAGGTGGAACGATAAATATCATCGGTGTATCTCCTGTGCCTCTCACAGATGTTGCAAAAGTCAATATATTCATGCCTATGATAGAGGCAAAAACTGCTGCTCTGGCTACTTTAGGATACAAGGAGACTGGAACAACTTCAGACGCGATCGCCATCGTTTCTCCGATCGGGGAGAACAGAGTGGAATACGCAGGGACAGGAGTCCCGTTGGGGATCTCCATGGCAAGGTCTGTAAAAGCAGCCGTCATCTCCAATCTCGTGAAGCGCGGGGATCTTCCTGCAATGGGAACATTCGTTGACAGATTGGATGAGATTGGAATAACAAAGGATGAGATGTGGAACGCAGCGATGGAGATCTATCTTCCAAATCCGGCGTGGGATATCAAGGATATGCGTTCAAGATTCGATAGGAAATTGAGTGTCCTTTGTGAAGATATCAATATATCGTCATTGGTCCAGGGTGCTATCGCATTGGAGGATCTGGGTATCAAGGATTGTATATGTGCCATGCCAAGAGGCATGTTCTCTGAAGATCCCATACATCTGATAGCAGACGAGATAATCGGAATGCAGATCGCTCAATATATTTCAGGTACAAGAGGGATCTTTGAGTTCCATCGTTTTGACAGACACAAGCCTGGCATCATCGGTAAGTTGGGACCATTCCTTGATGATATGGTATGCGGATTGGTTGGCGGGATAATGTCTGCAATATATACGGATTTGTTCGACAGCGAGATTCAGTAAATCACTGTGATGTTATGGGACTGGGTCTTACCTGAATTTTTCTTTTTGCATGGTTGTAAGAGGTATTATATTGTCTGTTTCCTTACCAGACTCGATAATGATGTCTGACGATCATCAATCTGATTATTTCGGCGAAGACATACTGCCGTCTATACCTGAGGGTACACCTACTGTTGTGGCTTCCGGAAAACCTCTGAAAGATGAAATAGCTGAAGAGAAGAATACCGAGTCGGCGCAGGAATCTTACAGAGAGGAGCTTTCTGATGACAAGAAAGTACCAAAAAAGGAAAGGAAGACATCCAATCTTTCGTCTGGTAGTGTATCAGATGCAATAAAGGGAATGCTTTCGTTCTTCACGATATTCCGCTTGAATGTCGGAGAACGTGAAATCAAGACCATGGAGAAGAAGTTTTATCTTGTTCCTATTATAGGTTTCATTATCGGTTTCATAGTTGCGATCTTTGCTTTGATACTGTTTGAATTGGGATGCACTTCTCTGTTAGGGGCGGCACTTGTTCTTGCAACAATATTCATTATTACCAAATTCCTTCATTTCGACGGTCTGACCGATTTCGGTGACGGAATGATCGCTACAGGCGACAGGGAAAAACATATTAGGGCCTTGAAAGACACCAATATAGGTGCTGGGGGATTTGGTGTTGCATTTATTGTTACACTTATCTCGTTCGCGGGACTAACAGAGATGGGTTGGATGCTCGTTGTTCTTATATGGCCTATAGAGGTCATTGTGAAAAATGCAATGGTATCCGCGGCATATTTCGGAGAACCCGGTAACGGTATGGCAGCAGATCAGGTCCGCAATACCACTTCTGATTCAATGGTGATGTCGGTCATATTCACTCTGATGCTAGCATTCATCGCACTATCTATAAGCAGTGGATTGGTCTATTTATTCGAAGATATCAATTATTTTACTTTACACGCAATGTCGATCATCAGTGTTGCAATATTAGTTGCGATTGCATTGTCACTGATAGTAGGTATGTTCATGGCAAGGACAGCCAATAAGACATTCGGATATGTTAATGGAGATATATTGGGGGCAACAAACGAGATCGCGCGTGCCGTGATCGTTGTGTTCTCACTCATAATTTGCGGAACGATATAATGCAAGCACTTATCAATGCAGGAGGAAAAGGATCCCGTATGGGAGAATGCGGTATTGAGAAGCCCATGCAGATCATCGGCGGAAAGCCTGCGGTCGTGCGTGTGGTAGATGCACTCATGGCTTCCAAGTACATTGATAAGGTCCTAGTCTCCGTAAGCGATCATACCATCGAGACTGAAAGGTGTCTTATGGAGTACGGTGTCGAGACAATAAGGACATCAGGTGAGAGTTTCATGGATGACCTTCACGAATCATTCAAGAAAATGGAAGGGGAATATGTTCTCGTGTGCCCTTCTGATCTTCCTCTTATCTCTACGAATGAGGTGAATATATTCATCGATTCTTTCGATCCTAATAACATGGAATCCCTCATTGCACTGGTAAAATGCAGTACAGTTAAAAGCTTGGGGATAACGCCTTCGTACACTGTTGATAGATACGGTCATCAATGGGTTGTTTCAGGAATATCCATAATGAGCAGGAACAGGACCTTGAATGGAGAATATCTTCAAGAATCATACTATCATACGGAGTGTCCGGAATTCGCTGTAAATGTAAATACTCAAAAAGAGTTGAAACTCGCGAAGGACATGTTCATCTGAATTGTTTTATAATCGTATCGGCATCTATTCATAATGATAGTAAATGCAGTTACAGAAGTCCTGTCTGAATTTGAGATATCAGTTATTGGTATAACAATATTCGACGGTGTTCCGGAAGGTATCATCTTCTATCGTGAAGGTAAATTGGTAGCTGCAGAATTATCCGATGAGACACGTTCTGGAGTTCCTGCGAAAAAGAGTAAAAATCCTGTAGGGTCGACCATAAATGCGCCTGAAGGAATGAAAGCAGTTGTTTCCGAGATAAAATTTACACGTAACAATGTCAAGGATTTTCAAGTGAGCCGTGACACCATAATTTATTACAAAGTGACTGAATTATCATATAGATACTAATAATGTAAATTATAAGGTATTTAGCTATAAATTGAGTAGGCTGTCTTTATATCGAAGAGTAGACCAGATGCTATACAGCACTAATAAATTCTTTTTAAAGGATATAAAAAGGAATATTATGATGTTTTACTCAATCGAAGTTCATTATATTTTTGTAGATCTTGTGAACTCTTTCGAGGAGGTCATCACATGTGATCTTTCCTTCACTTTCGATGATAGCTGCAACAGAAGCTCCTCCGCATCCCACTCCTTCTTTGATATATCCCCATTCATAGGCCTGAAGTCCTTCGTAAGGGCTTGAACTGTAATCCATGTTCACATTGATTATAGGTATATCAGGAGAAATTGAATCCATGATCTTTATCATATTGGAATTTGGATCATTAAGTAGCCATCTGGTTGTTCCCTGGAAGATATTTCCGATAACGGAAGGATCCAATATAACAGCAGCCGCGATCACAGCCGCCATTTGAGTTCCTCCGCCTACGATAACCGGTATATGTTTTGCGGCTCCTATCAAGATACCTGCGTTCACGGGTATCATGGGGTCGCCGACACATTCTATTGCTTTCAGAGGATCGTCTTTGAGATCTCCTATGTTTATACCTGCCGCTTTCAATCCTTCGAGGACAGTATTAGTTTTCAATTCCTTTGGATTGTTAGGTGAACTGCTGCTTACGAGATTTTCCTTAACAACGCCCATCGCCATAAGGACGGCAAGAGCGGTTGTTGTTCCGCCTGCACAACTTTCGCTGATGACGATAAAATCGTAACTTTTTGCAAGTAATTCTCCGAAGATCTTTCCTTTTTCGAAGACCTCTTTTACATGTTTCACGGCATGTCCGGTGGTGACCTTTTCTCCGTATTCTCCGCCAACTTCTATACAGGGGATGTTCGGGATGACCTTGCATCCGCCGTTGACAATCAGATAAGGTATCTTAGATAGTTCAAGTGCCGCTTGCGTCAGTGTTGCAGGCGTAGGGATTCCTCCTGGATTTATAGGAATGCCCTTCATACAAACGGTCTTTCCCAAGACCAACAATTCTGCATCTGCTGCGGGAGTGAACATTGTAAGTTCAGGTGTATCACCAGCATCAGAAAGACCTGGGATAGTAGATGTGAGCGTGTTAGCGACAGTACAGGTGAACATGCCTTGTTTTCCCCAGATCCTGGATAAGATATCCTTTGCGATCTTTTCATTGCCGTTAATACTCAGTGATGGCGGTAATTCGAAGTTTTTTGACATTTGTTCACCTTAGTTTTGTTTTAGAATCCTTTTTACTATCTGATCGAGCGGGATCATATCCCCATCTTTCATATCAGTCTCTATACTGGTCCAGAAGGGGACTGTCATTAATATGTGTTCTCCGGTGACACAGGATGTTCCGTGGTCAACGAAGTAAACTATGTTATCTTCATCTGAGAAATATTCCGACATCAATTCATCGGTGTGTTCAAGGATCTTTATTTTCTTGTTGTGATCCTTCTCATGACTGTATTCGTCAACTTCATCGATATGAAGGAATACATGGCCGTGTTTCAATGCTTCTTTGGCGACAGGGAATCTTTCATCAACGTTATTGATAAGATATGTTTTGTGACCTAACGCCGCTGCAACACCTAGTGCTGTAGGGCTATCGGATACGGCGGTCATGTTCTCTATGCAGGGAAAAGGAGGATATTGTTTTCCTAATTTTCCGACACCCCATGGATTGTAGGTAAGTCCGTTCATGTCTTTTGCGATATTATCGAAAACGGTCTTGAGTTCTCCTGGAACCTCTTTGTAAGGGGCATCTACAGGAGGGGCGGGATAATCTACAGAATTATCACACTGTATAGTGAGTACGGCTCTGCCGCTTGTGAAGAATCTGATATCGGGATCGTATTTATCCAGAAGATGAAGATGTTTCTTCATGCTGATAACGATGTTCTCTACATCTGCATCATTCATGCCGTACGCCCAATGGATCATTCCATTGTTGATATAAGCGGGACTAAGACGGTAAGCGGTACGGCCATTCTTCATGTCAAGGCCGAAACCCTGTGCCTCTAATGCCGCTCTTGAAGTGTCGGGAGGATATCCGGTGAAGAATTCGTTAAGGTAAAGTTGGGTGTATCCACGTCCTGTTGTGTACATCTTATGTTTTGCTTTCGAGTATAGGAATGGCATTTTTGCCACTTCGTATGGTTTTTTACCGTTCAAATGAGGATTGGGGTCATCTTCCATCCCATCTAAAAGTACGAAAAGCGTATTCATTCGATCATCTTCAGTGCGATGGCAATCTGTCCTGTTGATATTCCGCCATCACCATTGGGAACGTTGTTGTGGAATATATAGCCATGTCCACTGCCAGAAGTCAGTTCTTTGAACATTTTGCAGATTGGAATATTGTACGATACTCCGCCGGTGATGCCAATATTGTCTATACCTTTGGAATCTGCATAATCAATCGCATTCCTGGTCAATTCCTTCATCACGTTGTATACGACGGAATATGCAACATCGGCAGGTTTCATATTGGGTGTGATGCGCGAGAACAAATTGGTGGTCTTTATCACACCATTTATTGTTTCGGTTTCGAATCCAGGAATAAGTTTTCCGTTATTCAATAGTGTTTCAAGTTTCATTGCAGGTTCACCGTCATAAGTACGATGCGTGCATACGCCGAGAGTGTATGAAAGGGTATCAAGAAGTCTTCCCATGGAAGAGCATTTCACACTTGTGTTCATCAGTTTGTTAAGGACTGCTGCATCTCTGTCGTTGAATTCTGTATTCTCTGTTCCGTTCATGGAATCGACTGCAAATTTCAGTCTCTTCAGATCATATAGTGCTTTCTCAGATCCCAGAAGTGGAATATATTCTAAATGTGCCAGTCTTTTGTATGATGTTAGATCTGCACTGAGTACTTCTCCACCCCACGCGTTGCCATCATTTCCATGACCTGTTCCGTCAAGAGTTAGTGCGACTACGTCATCAAGATTATTTTCAGCAATAAGAGATGCTGCATGAGCCCAATGATGTTGCACCTCGATTAATTGTGAATCATATTCATTTGCTAACTTTTTTGCGAATTTGCGGTTTATATAGTATGGATGGAGGTCCATTGCAATCGCCTGAGGCCTGCAGTCTACAAGAGACATCTGGAATCTTATCGCTTTTTCGAGATATTCTACAACACCTATACCTTCAGCGTTTCCTATATGCTGTGTAGGATAGATCCTTCCGTTCTTTGCGATCGCACCTGCAAGATTTTCTTGTGCTCCTACTGCTACGGCAGATCCTTTGTATTTTGTCGTAAGATATGATGGGATATGCCCCCTTGATTTTCTGATGAAGTATGTATTGTCTTCGAACATCTTCATAACACTGTCATCAGCCCTGTTCAGGATAGATTGTGTATGCAAGAGATACATGTCTGCCCCCAGTTCCATTACGGCCTCGTCATCGAGTATCATGGGCTCTCCGGGAATGTTTGCGGATGTCATTATGAGTGCATCATTTTTCAGACAATCGAATAGGATATGTTGCATCCCGGTGTAGGGAAGGAATATTCCGATGTTATTCAATCCAGGTGAAATTAGTTCGGTCAATTCGGATTCTTTTTTCTCGATTAGTACGATAGGTTTGTGGGGAGAAGTGAGCTGTTCGATCTCTTCCTTAGTGGGTGAACCATATTTTTTCACGGTTTCTATGTCTTTTACCATTATTGCGAATGGTTTCTGTTCTCTTCTGTACCATTCTCTCATGTGGCATATATTGTCAAGAGTGCAGCAGATATGCATTCCGCCCCAGCTTTTCGCAACACCGATTCTTCCTTTCTCCAACATTCTGGAAAATGTTACGATGGGGTCCCCTTCGATCTTTTTCCCTTCTTTGTCGATAAGGTAGTAAGAGGGTCCGCATTCTGGGCAGCAGATCGTTTGGTGATGGAATCTTCTGTCTTTAGGATCCTTGAATTCCATACCGCATTTTTGGCATATTGGGAATTGCTTCATTGATGTGAGGTCTCTATCATACGGGAGTCCGGATAGAAGTGTGAAACGGGGCCCGCAATCCGTGCATGATGTGAAGGCATAGTTCCCGCGTCTGCCTTTGGATTTAATATCAGATAGGCAGCTGGCACATATTGATGTATCTGTCGGTATGGATATGCCGTTGGAATTCTTCTGCGAAGGGATTATCGAGAAATCTTTTATATCATCGTTCAAACGGTATTCTATCTTCTCAACGGATTCTATATTTGCAAGAGGAGGTATATTTTTCTCGAATTCTTTAAGAAAATCTTCTCCATTGTTTATATCGATTATAACATCGGAACCGTCATTCCAAACTCTTCCGAAAAGTCCTAGGGATACGGCAGTGCGATATACTGCGGGACGGAAGCCGACACCCTGAACGGTGCCTTTTATGACGATCCTCATGAGACCGCGATTGTTGTTAACGGTTTTTAACTATTGGTTAAAGTTTGTATTAATCAAAATTCTTTTTCAAAGATTTTTTGTTCTATAGGTCTTTTGTTGATTTTTAGAAATTTCTATATAGTAGTCATAAATTGATAAATTTTTGATATTTTCATATAAAATTCATATAATTTCATATATGAATCATAAAAAAGTAAAGGTCTCAGGAGGTAATCCCGAGATAAAGAATTTAAATTGAACCGCAGCCTTTTGCGGCTTCGATACAATCACAATCTGATTTCTTGATCTTCGGAAGTCCGAGTTCGAGGAGTTTCAGAACTTTTTCGAGACACTCGTTCATGGTCTTGATGACCATGTCGATGCTAACCGGTTCATCATTCCACATGTCGTAATCTGTTACGGTGGCCAGACTGCAGTAGCACATTCCGAGTTCTCTTGCGAGTTGAGCTTCAGGTACGACGGTCATTCCGATGATATCAGCGAACTGTCTGAACATGTGGCTTTCCGCTCTAGTAGAGAACCTGGGGCCTTCGATACAGAGATATGTTCCACCTAAATGGTAAGGGATTCCCATGTCTTTGGCGGTGTTTGCAAAGATATTGTTTAGATAAGTACAGAATGGATCTGGAATCGCTATATGAACTGTTTTGTCCATGAAATATGTGTAGTCTCTACATTTTGTGAAGTCTATGAATTGATCGGCGATGACAAGTTCTCCAGGTTTGTAGTCGAGTTTTAATGAACCGACGGCGCAAGCTGAGATGACATATTCAACACCTAGTTCTTTTAGTGCCCACATGTTTGCCCTGTAAGGAACACTTGACGGCGGGTGTTGGTGATTTTTTCCGTGACGGAAGAGGAATGCGACCTCAACGTTTGCGATCTTTCCGATAAGAATCTCATCGGAAGGTTTTCCGTAAGGTGTATCGGGGAAAATTGTCTTGATAATTTCGAAGGAATCAGGATTGTATATTCCGGTTCCGCCGATTATTGCTATCTTTGGCATAGAGCGGAGATTATTGTGGAAATATAAAATAGGAATGATACTTAAACTCGTTGTAATGCCCCACATCAATATAATTCAGGGCGTCTTCTTTGGAAGAATTTTATATCGCACATGTTGCCGGACATTCCATCATCATGATCGAACCCTTCTAATTCCATTATGTTCATAGATTCGATCTCATTAAAATTTTCGAAGATAGTAATACCCTTTCTGTTAAGGACAATAGATCCGCCTCCGAATTTAGATCCCTGCATATTATCTCCTATTGCATTGCATGCGACAATATACATATCGTTATCCCAAGCTCTGGCAGGAAGGTATCTCAGCCATGTTTCTTTCCTTCTCATGCCTCCAAGATTAGATGCATGAGGTATGAATATCAATTCTGCACCCTTTCTCCTGAGAACTGTGAATATGTCCGGAATATGTGCTTCCCAACATAATGCGACACCGATGACAGCTTTTTCTGTTTTGAGGACATCTATGGAATTCCCTTCTGTGAAGTGTCCGTCCTCTCTTGTTCCCAAGTGTGTTTTGCGATACTTCATAGAAGTTCCGTCGGGACATACGGTCAACTGTGTCAGATATGGCATATCTGTATCGTTTTTCTCCATGAAACCGAATATGATGTTGATATGCTTAGTCGAAGCGAGATCCTTTATTGTTATGATGCGGGGGTCATCATGAGAAAGGATGTTCTCTGGACCGTATTTAGATGAATATCCTGTTAGAGACATTTCGGGGAAACATACGATATCTGCCTTCTCTTCGGCGGCCTGTTCGATGAATGCGATCATTTTTTTCAGATTTCCGTCTATATCTCCTACAGACGATTGCATACAGACCAGAGCCAGCTTCAAAGTTTTCAAAAGATATCACTTCAGATTTTTCTTCACGATCATGGTCGTAAAGTAACCATACTCTCTCGAAAGATCTATAGGTCCGATGTATTGATTTTTCATGCCCACATTGCTTATGATCGTGGCACAGTTCTGATCGATGCCTCTCTCTGCCATCTTATCGGAGATATTCTTAACATTGTTACCGACCTTCATGAAGACCATGTTGTCGAATTTGTCCAATGCCTCATCAACAAGAGGTTCATTCTTGTTTGCGGGAACAATAGCAAGTCCTTCGTTACCCAATGTAAGGGGAAGGCCCGCCAAAGCGGCTCCGCTGCAGAATGAAGGTATTCCTGGAATTATCTCGGTCTTGAATCCGATGCTGTGGATGTACCTTTGAAGATACATGAATGTACTATAGATGGAGACATCTCCGAGCGTGATCATCGCAACATTCTTTCCATGTTTCAGCTCTTCAGCGATTATATCTCCGGCGACCTTTCCGCAGGCCATGTATTCGGGATCATCACCGGACATTGTGAAGACGACTTCAAGGATCTTCTTTCCTTCAATGTTTACTACAGGTTTGATGATCTCAAATGCTGTGCTTTTCTCTCCGATTTTCTTTATAGGAGCGACCAGTACTTCGCAGTTTTCGATTATCTTCTTTGCTTTAAGAGTTATAAGTTCTGGATCTCCGGGACCTATCCCAACTCCGTATAGGATTCCGTTCATTATATCAGTCCTTGGAGATTTTTTCTATGTTGTATCCACGCGGGGTTATCATCCTTCCGTTCTTTACA
>Ga0265294_10010216_pt1 | contig 10708 bp, 7 predicted proteins | sample MunlanPumphouse3_FD_192504 | JGI IMG/M metagenome (GOLD analysis project Ga0265294, IMG submission 192504) | Groundwater microbial communities from a municipal landfill in Southern Ontario, Canada - Pumphouse #3 | ecosystem: Environmental > Aquatic > Deep subsurface > Groundwater | place...
GGCGCGGGTGCGGCAATTGTCGGTGTTACGAATGATAAATCCGAAGCGATTATCGACGTCCATACGGGGGCAGACGGAAGTTTTGCCGATCTGCTTATGACGCCAAACGGCGGTACGGGTTCTCCGCACGACTCTTTGGAGCAAGAGGCGAGTTCTTGCTATATGCAGATGAAGGGGAACGAAACCTTTAAGGTTGCCGTACGCACCCTTACAAAAGACGTCGAAGATATTTTGGCGGCGAATAATATTGCAAGCGAACAGGTCGATCATTTCGTACCCCATCAAGCGAACTACCGCATCATTAAAGCGGTCGGAGATGCACTTGGCATGAGCGATGCTCAAGTGGTGCTCACGGTACACAAATACGGCAACACATCGGGAGCTTCGATCCCTATGGCGATCAACGATATTTACGAAGAGGGGAACCTCAAAGCAGGAGAACTTCTTTTGCTCGATGCTTTCGGCGGCGGGCTTACGTGGGGTTCGGCGTTAGTGCCGTTTTCACCTTTACGCTAATGTTATTGCACATGCCATGGCATGTGCGTCTTACAACTCTTTTTTCTTACTAAAATCTCTGTTTAATACCTCAAACAACTCTTTGTAAAACAACTCTTGGTCTTTGAGTTTGACGTTTCCTTCACGAAGTTTTTCTCCCCACATAGGATTGGGAAAATAGCTATCCTCTTCAAAACGTGCCATTATGTGGATATGTACGCGCGGAAGCATATTGGCAAAAGATGCCATATTGATTTTTTTTGGACTAAAGTAGCGCTTCATCTCGAACTCGACGATATCGTATACCTCCCAAAGTCGCGATCGCAACTCTTTTGGCATGTCGCCTAGCTCTTTATAAGGTTTTTTGGTAAAGATTTTCAGCCACGGTATTTCGCTTTCGTGGACTTCGATATAGAGTTCGTCCTCTTCGTAGATAAGCACGTTGATTCCTTTGTTTTTAGGAAATTATATCAAATTGTAAGGGGAAGGTAAAAGAGGGTTTGGCATGTAGCTTTCTACATGCCAAGGGGGATTAATATTTTTTGGATCTTGATTGGGAATCGCGTGAAGGTCTCGAGCTTCTTTCGCGCGGTGCGCCGTCGCGGCTGTCGCGGGCAGGGCGGTTTCTTGAGCTTGAGCTACGGCTTTTGTTGCCTCTAAAGCTTCCGCTTTTGCCGCGTGAATCGTTTCTTCTTCCTGCACGCTCCAAGATAGCTTGGAGTCTCTCTGCAGGGATACCGATTGTGTTCGGTCCTTTGATCTCTTGTTTGTCGAGAATCATCGAAATAAGCTTGAAGATGATCGTAGGCTCGTCGATGTCCTCTTTTAAGATATCGAGGATTTTATGCGCCTCATCGTAGATATGTTGGTCTTCGATATTTTTTACGATCGTATCTAGGTTAAGTTTTCTAAGATCGTTTTTGCTCGGAACATAGGCATGCTCCATCGTAGTTCCCACTTTTGCTTTGATACGTTGGAGTTCTTTGAACTCTAGCGGCGTCAAAAGAGTGATCGCTTTTCCTTTCGTACCTGCACGCCCCGTTCTACCGATACGGTGAACGTACGACTCAGGGTCAAACGGAATATGGTAGTTAAATACGTGAGAGATGTTATCGATGTGGATACCGCGCGCGGCAACGTCCGTTGCTACAAGCACTTTCACCGAGTTGCTTTTAAATCCTTTGATAACGGTCTCACGTTGGCGTTGTTCCATATCTCCGTGTAATCCGTTTGCAAGGTACCCTGCGCTTGAAAGTACGTTGGATAAACGATCAACTTCGCTTTTTGTTCTACAAAATACGACCGATTTTTTTGTTTTTTCCGCATCCATCAAACGGATGATCGCATCGTCGCGCTCCGACTCTTCGATTACGTAGTAGAGCTGCTCGATATCGGCGTTGGTCGTCTCCCCTTTCGTGATAGAGATAAACTTAGGGTTGTGTAAAATTCTCTCTGCAAGCACTTTGATCGGTGCAGGCATCGTTGCGGAGAATAAAAGTGTTTGGCGGTTTGTCGGAAGGTAAGAGAAAATCTCGTTAATATCGTCCAAAAATCCCATATCAAGCATTTCGTCCGCTTCATCGAGAACAACCATGCTCGGCGCAAAATCGGGGATCATGTTCTTTTTAAGAATATCCAAAAGTCTACCCGGCGTTGCAACGACAACACTAGCACCGCGCTTAACGAGGTCAACCTGACGGTTGTAAGAGCTTCCTCCGTAGATAGTTACGGTTTTGATACCGAGGTTTCTGCCGTATTTAAAAAGCTCGTCGCTTACTTGTGTTGCAAGTTCGCGTGTGGGCGTGATAACTAAGAGCTCTACGCCCCCTTTGAGGTTCATGTTGTTGAGCGCGGGTAATCCGAACGCTGCCGTTTTTCCGGTTCCCGTGTGGGCTTGACCGACCATATCGTGTCCCGCTAAAACGACTGGGATTGCTTCTGCTTGAATCGGGCTTGGAACCGTGAAACCTGCTTCCTTGATACTTCTGAGTATCTCTTTTTTCAATCCTAAGTCTTCAAAGAGGATTGCTTGTTCTTGTTGTGCATTTTCTTGCATCATCTACCTTTAATTGTAAGGAGATGATACATAAAATACCTTCTCCTTGAAATATAAACGGAATTATATCTAAAAAATACACTGTTTTTATTAAAATTTTATATATTTCGAATTAGTTAAGTTTATAATATGCCAAACGTTACATATTATTAAAAATGATATTTTGCAATATGCAATATTTTGGGTACATGCCATGGATGATAGCGTATAATTGAATTTTTTAAAGTGAGAGAAAATGGTAGATTTGAATATGGTTTTGGTTGTTGCGAGTTTTATCGCTCTTTTGGTTTTGCTCTATCTTTATTTAAAACAAAAGGATATTGCACTACTTTTAAAGAGGGAGAACGAGAATCTTATTGCACGTTTGGATACTCTTGTAAAAGAGAAAAACAGTTTGGAACTCTCTTATGCGGTGCTGCAATCGAAATTTGAAGCGGAACAAAAAGCGTTCGAGGAGAAGATACGCCTTGTAAAAGAGGCAAAAGAGGAGCTTTCAAAAGAGTTCCAACGCCTCTCTCATCAGATATTCGAAGAGAAAACAAAACAGTTTTCCCAAACCCAAAAAAACCAGTTCGAGATCCTTTTACAACCTTTTCGAGAGCAGATCAGCAACTTCTCCTTGCAATCTAAAGAGCAGTTTCTAAGCGAAACCAAAGAGCGTCATCTTTTGCGCGATGAATTGCAGCGCCTTAAACAGATGAATGAGCAGCTCTCCCAAGATGCGCTCAATCTTACAAAAGCACTCAAAGGGGAGAATAAAACACAAGGAAACTGGGGCGAAATTATCCTAGAGAGGGTGCTGGAGCAGTCGGGGCTGCGCGAGGGGGTCGAGTACGAGCTGCAAAGAAGCTACAAAAGCGAGGAGGGGAAAACCTACCGTCCCGACGTGATCGTGCATCTGCCCCACGAGCGCGACGTGATTATCGATGCCAAGGTCTCTTTGGCGGCGTACGAGCGTTACGTGAGTGCTAGCTTGGACGTAGAAAAAGCGCAAGCACTCAAAGAACATATCGCCAGTGTTGCGTCACACATCAAAGGGCTCGGCGCCAAGCGCTATGAAAAACTCGAAGGGGTCAAAACACTCGATTACGTACTGCTGTTTATGCCCATCGAGGGGGCGTTTATGGTAGCACTCCAAGAGGACGGCTCTTTTTTTAAACGCGCTTACGAAAACAATATTTTAGTAGTCTCACCCGCTACCCTTTTGGTAACGCTGCGCACCATCGAGCACATATGGCGCACGCAGCGCCAAGAGGAATCGGCAAAACAGATCGTCAAAGAAGCCGAAGCGATGTATGAAAAACTTGTCCTTTTTGTCGAAGATATGGAAGCGATCGGCGCAGCTTTAGCCAAAACGCAAAGCAGCTACGAGAGTGCCATAAAGCGTTTAAGCTTCGGGCGGGGCAACGTTATCGCACGGGCGCAAAAGCTTAAAGAGTTGGGGATAAAACCTACAAAAGAGCTCCCTTTAACTTTTTCTGAATAAAAAGGAGGGGTGTGCATTTTTTAGAATTTTCTTAAAAGATGTAGCTATAATTGCCGCTAAAAAAGAAAAGTTTTGTCGTGAAAAAAATAAAAAATTTTATTTTCGTGTTTGTTTTGTTTTCTTTTACCTTCCTTGTCTTTCACGACGTAGTGATTGAGACGGGGGAGTTTCCTTCCTACGGCGTGGTTATGGATGAGAAAACAAAGCTCGATACCTCCGGAGAGATCCACAAAGCTTTGCATCTTTTTGTGGCTCTTAGCAATGTAGAGTTTGATTTTTTAGCTTTTGAACTACCCCGCCAGCACCCTTTTTCCACTCTTTGCTCTCTTACCTCCTTTAAAAAATTCGTTTTGGAACGTCCCCCTCTCGCATAATTTTTTTCCCGTTATTACTGATTGATGTTACGCACTTTATGAGCAAAGCTCATAAAGTGGCAGGGACAAATGTCCCTACAACCCCCTGAAGCTACCCGTATCTTTCCGATACGGGAGAAAAACTGACAACTTACACCCTTTCTAAACGAAAGTGCGTAAGGTCAGTTACTGAAAAAAATAGAAAGGTCGGTTATGAAGAAAAAAATAGTTTTTTTGCTTCTTCTGCCGTTTGGATTGCAAGCAACATCTCTCGATGAGATCCTTGCAAATGCGCAGAAGAGCCGTTATATAGAAGCATTGAAGCAAAACGATCTTGCTTTGAATGCTCAAATAAAAGCCCAAACGGCGTTTGAGCCGTTACAACTGAATTTAGGAATCGCACATGCCAAGAACCCCGATGAAAACGGAGCCGAATATGCTCTTGGTTTCTCTCAGTCTCTTGCGTATCCGCTTGAGGGCAATGTAAAAGAGAACCGAGCGGAACAACTTGCAGCGGCATCTCAAAAAGAGACGCACTATAAAACAAACATCTTTTTGCTTGAGATAAGCGAAAAATATTATATGGCATGTAGCTCCATAGAGCGCCTAAAAATACTCAAAGAGTTGTCGGCGCAACAAGAGGAGCGCCTTGCAAAGCTCGAAGAAGCTTATCGTGTCGGTGAAATTTCAAAAAGAGAACTTCTCGTGCATCGTTTGGATTTGGCAACGTTGCAGCAAGAGATACGCGCGTATGAGCGGGAATCTCAAACGAAGAGGGCGGGTTTGGATGCTGCGGTCGATTTTATGGCGATTGACGCTTTGGCATGTAACGATCTCCTTACGCCGCGCGAATTCGAAGTGCGTACAAATGTGGGGGAACATACCCGTTTTAAGACGCTGCAACACCGCATAAATGCCGCAAATGCGTCGTATGCAATGCAGGATACTTTTTTGAGTGCGCTGGGGTACGAACTGATGTACGAAAAAGAGCTTGATACCACACGCTACTCGTTTGCACTACGTATTCCCCTTGGAGGGATGAGCGAGCAAAAAGAGCAAAATCGCTTGGAAGCTTTACATACAACCCAAAGCTACCGCGAGGAGCAATCGCTTTTACAAACACAAATCGCACATGCCGTAGAAACCCTTTCCCTTGCGATAGGTACACTCTATCAAGAGTATAAAACGATGCAAGAGGAGATTCTCCCCCTTTCCAAAGAGCTTTTGGATTTGGAAAAGCTCTCTTACGCGCAAGGGGAGAGTACACTTTTGTCGTATTTGGATGCGGGGCGTTCGTATAAATCCCATTTGCTAAAAAGTATGCAGTTAAAACAGGAATATTACGAGAAGCTTTTTGAACTTTATAAAGAAGCAGATATATCGATTGAGGAGATACAATGAAAAAATTACTAGTTATTTTTACGCTACTTTTGACGCTTTGCGATGCAAAGCTTATACAGATGAGCCAAAAACAAAAAGAGGATTTGGGGATAGTCGTTGCAATGCCCGCTTTGGTGGAGTTTATGCAGTATGGACCTTTTAACGGGCGCATTATCAAAGAGCAAAAAGATGTCGAGGTGCTCGGTTTTGCGCAGGAAGGGATCGTCGAAGAGATTTATGTCAAAAAAAATCAGCCCGTCAAAGCGAGGGATAAACTTCTGGTTTTGGCAAGCGAGGAGCTTTTGATGCTGCAAAGCGAGTATCTTGATGCGCTGACGTCGTTGGAACAAGCACGAAAAAATCTCCAAAGAGACGAGACGCTTCTAGCCAGCGGGATAATTTCGCAAAAAAGATTTTTAGCCTCCCAAAAAGAGGAGAGTGCGCACCGTAACAAAGTCGCACTTCTAAGCGAACGTCTCTCTTTAAGCGGCTTTGGCGCCCATGATCTCTCAGAGCTTCAAAAAACGCACATGCCAAAAAAACGGGCGGTGGTTTATGCTCCTGCCGATGGGGTTGTCGAAGAGATTTTCATAATCAAAGGGGAGAAAATTTCCCAAGGGCAACAACTGATCACCTTTGCACGTAAGGGGGCGTTTTACGTAGCGTTTGAGGTGCCGCTTGACGTTGCAGCGCGCATCTCATACGGAGACGTTTGCTCTTTTGGGAGAGAGGAAGCAAGCATCGTCTCGATTGCAAACAGCGTTTCTTTAAACTCCCAATCGGTAGAGGTGCGGGCTTTAGCGACGTCGCGTGATTATCGGCTTAATGAGATAGTCACGATACGCGTGCGCAAGCAGATTCCATCGGGGTACAGAGTCAAAAAAAGTGCCGTAGTGTTTTATCAAAACAAACCTTATATTTTTGTCGCAAAAAAAGAGGGGTTTGAGAGTGTTGCCGTGGTGATTATAAGCGAATCGCAGGAGCACTACACGATTGATGCGCCGATCTACCCGCATGATGCCGTTGCCGTAAAAGCAACGTCGGCGCTTCTTGGGGCTATGGAGGAAAAAGAGGATGAGTGAGCGTTTGGTCTCTTTTGCGCTGGGGCAAAAGTTTTTTATTCTGCTTCTTAGCACCGTCGTATTACTCTTTGGCATCTACTCGATGGGGCAGCTTAAAATCGATGCCTATCCCGACATAGCGCCCAATCAGGTCAAAATCATTCTCAAAGCATCGGGAATGACGCCCTCCGAGATGGAATCGCGCGTCACGATGGTCGTCGAACAAAATCTGCAAAATATCCCCAACCGGCAGATCGTTCGCTCTATCTCCAAATACGGTTTATGCGATATAACCATAGATTTTGAAGACGGCGTCGATATCTACTGGGCGCGTCAGCTGGTATCGCAGCGTCTGAGTGAGGTTATGGACAAGCTCCCCGAGGGGATTAGCGGAGGGCTTGCACCCATTACCACGCCGCTTGGGGAAATTTTGATGTTCACCATAGAGTCGGATAGCTTAGACCTTATGCAAAAGAGAAGTTTGCTTGACTGGGTGATAGCAAAACGTTTACGCGGCGTGGACGGTGTTGCGGACGTTAATGCACTCGGCGGTTACGTAAAAACATACGAAATAGTACCCGATCCTTTAAAGATGGCGCAGTACAAAATAAGCTTAGAGCATCTGCGCACACTTTTGGAGGAAAATAATAAAAACGACGGTATCGGGCGTCTCTCTATCGGTGAGCAAAGCCTTTATGTGCGCAGTGAGGGGCGCCTGAAAAATATCGAAGATATTGCCGAGCTTATCATCAAGCATGAATCGGGGCGAGATATCCGTGTAAAAGATATCGCCGATGTGCGTATAGGTTCGCTCACGCGTGCGGGTTTTGTGACCAAAAACGGTGCAAGCGAAGCGGTGCAGGGGCTTGTGCTTTGCCGTAAGGGGGAAAATACCTCGGCGGTGGTTTCTAAGGTAAAAGAGGAGATTGCAAAAATCGCAAAAGAGCTTCCAAAGGGCACGAGTATCGAGATCTTTTACGATCGCAGCGACCTTGTTACAAAAGCTATCGACACCGTCACAAAAGCGCTGCTTGAGGCGTTGGTGCTGATTCTCATCGTGTTGTTTTTATTTTTGGGGAATTTTACTTCGGCACTGAGCGTAGCGATCATTCTCCCGTTTGCGGCGATGATGACCTTTATTTTAATGAACTTCTTTGGCATGAGTGCAAATCTCATGAGTTTGGGCGGGTTGGCGATAGCCATAGGGATGCTTGTCGATGCGGGGGTGGTGATGGTAGAGAATATCACCACCTATCTGCACGATGATACATATAAAGACAAACCCAAATACCAACTCGTACTTCAAGCCGCAAAAGAGGTTGCAACCCCTATCTTTACGGGGATATCTATTATTATCATAGTCTTTTTGCCTCTTTTGACTTTGGAAGGGTTGGAGGGGAAACTCTTTGTTCCCGTAGCGCTGAGCATCGTTTTCGCGCTCGGCTCTTCGCTGCTGCTTGCACTAAGTTTGATCCCCGTTGCGAGCTCCTATTTGCTCAAACAACAATCGCAGGAACATCCCAAGCTTATCGCCTATTTGGAACACAAGTACGAAAAACTTTTGAAAGTTATTTTGGCACATCAAAAAACCGTCTTAACGCTTACGTTTCTCTTATGGCTCAGCGCGTTTTATGCGTACACCAAGGTGGGTAAAACCTTTATGCCCGAGCTTGACGAGGGGAATATTATCATCGGCATAGAGAAGAACCCTTCGGTTGCCCTAGAAGCAAGTCGCGATATCGATTTGAAGATACAGCAGGCACTTATGCGGGAGGTTCCCGAGATTATCTCGATCGTTGCACGTACGGGAAGCGATGAGATAGGACTCGACCCCATGGGACTCAACGACACCGATACGTTTTTGGTACTCAAACCCAAAGAGGAGTGGCGTGAGCCCTCAAACGAATGGCTCTTGGAGCAGTTTAGAGACGTTTTGGATCGATTTGTAGGTATCGAATACGGATTTACGCAGCCCATCGCGATGAGGGTTTCGGAGATGATCAGCGGTTCACGAGGCGATATCGTCGTGAATATTTACGGCCTAGAACCGCTTGAACTTGAGCGTATCGCCAAAGAGACGGCAGAGATAACCGAATCTATCGAGGGGAGCGTGGATGTCTATAAAAAGGCAAATGAAGGGGTTGCGTACTGGGAGGTTTATTTCAAACATGAGGCGATGGCGCGTTACGGGGTAAGTAAAAACGATATTACGACCTATCTTAAAACGGCGATTGACGGCTTGGAAGCGGGAGTGATACAAGAAGATTTGCGCCGGATACCGCTGATGATAAAAGGGGCAAAAGAGCAACAAAGCGGTATGCAAATCAATGAAAATCTTCTTTATGTCCTTGATAACGGTGCGTCGGTACCGCTAAACGAACTGGTCACTTTCGTTATGCATTCGGGTCCCGTGCAGATAGACCATGAAAACGGTCTGCGAAAAAGTATCGTGCAAACAAATGTTCAAGGACGCGACCTTGTCGGGTTCGTGGAGGAGCTGCAATCGAAGATCGAAGAGAAGGTTCACTTAAAAGAAGGGTATTTCATAGAGTACGCGGGTGAATACCAAAACCAGCAGCGTGCATCCAAACGACTTTCTATTATTGTTCCTTTGAGTATAGGTCTTGTATTTATTTTGCTTTACATGACGTTTAAGTCTACTTTGCAGGCTTTTTTGGTTTTGTTAAATATCCCTTTTGCCCTTATAGGGGGAATCTACGGTTTGTATCTTAGCGGGGAATATATGAGCGTTCCTGCGAGTGTAGGTTTTATAGCACTGATGGGGATCGCGGTCTTAAACGGCGTGGTGATGATAAACTATTTCAACGCTTTGCAAAAGAGTGTCAAAAACCCTTTGGAAGTGGTAACGCTGGGTGCCGTACGAAGATTGCGCCCCGTTTTGATGACCGCGTTTATTGCAGCACTGGGACTCTTGCCGATGCTTTTTGCCACGGGACCCGGTTCTGAGATACAAAAACCTTTGGCGATCGTGGTTATCAACGGGTTAGTGACGTCAACCTTTCTCACACTCGTGCTCCTGCCTATTTTATACTACAAGTTTGTTTTGAAAAAGTAGGTCTCCTTGGCATGTGCCACATGCCAAGGATTTAGCCTATTTCGTAACGGTCGCGCCCTAGCTCTTTAGCACGGTAAAGCGCTTCGTCTACCCGTTTTAAGATGCTCTCTTTGGTATCTTCGAGTTTATACAGGGTGATCCCGAAACTTGAAGTGATGCGGGGAACAGGGGTAAAATCTGCCGTATCGAAATGCTCTTGTATCTTTTTGACTACGAGGATCAGCTCTTCTACTTTGGTGTTTTTAAGAAGCAGCATAAACTCCTCGCCCCCCCAACGTGCAAAGAAATCCTCCTCGCGCAGAGTCTCTCTGGCGATGCGGCTTACTTTGACGAGCACGTCGTCCCCCGCCTGATGCCCGTAGGTATCGTTGACTTTTTTAAAGTGGTCGATATCGAACATCACAACCCCGAAAGTTTTGTTGTGTTTGAGTGCATCTTCGAGCATCTGCTCAAGCTTCGATTCGAAACTTCTGCGGTTGAAGGCTTTGGTAAGCTGGTCGTGTTCGGAGATAAATCTGAGTTTTTGTTTGTCGGTCACGTCTTCGCGCGTCGAGATATATCCCGTTTTTTTGCCGCTGATATCGTAGCGGGGTTCAATGAGAATTTTTACCCAAATCTCCTCTTTCTCTTTTGTAAGCACGCGCAGTTCGGTGCGGAACGTTTTGTCGGCGGTGATGCTCTCCCACATCTTTTTATAAAGCGAAGCGGGGGTTTTTGGAGATTTTAACATGGAGTGGTTGTGCCCTAGAAGCTCCTCTTTGGAGTAGCCCGTGAGGTTGCAAAACGCTTCGTTGACGTAGG
>Ga0265294_10010220_pt1 | contig 10705 bp, 9 predicted proteins | sample MunlanPumphouse3_FD_192504 | JGI IMG/M metagenome (GOLD analysis project Ga0265294, IMG submission 192504) | Groundwater microbial communities from a municipal landfill in Southern Ontario, Canada - Pumphouse #3 | ecosystem: Environmental > Aquatic > Deep subsurface > Groundwater | place...
GACATAATTTGTGCAAAGATTGTTTTTCCTTTATTCATAGCCTGCAGAATGTGGCTCAAATGCCGATTCACAAAACTATGATTTCTAATCGAAAAATAATTTTATCCTTGTAATATATTGAAATTTATATTAATAAACCATGTCTGAGAATTTTTCTCCGGACAGCAATGAAGATAAAAGGAAAGGCGGAAACTAATTGTATCGTTGTTTTGTCTTGTAGGAAGTGAACCGTACTGGATTCGAACCAGTGACCTCTGCCCTGTCAAGGCAGCGCTCTAAACCAGCTGAGCTAACGATTCGGGAGTGCAAAAATAGCAATTATTCCGATACATCCGGCATCATCGGAGAAGAAAAATCAATTTACAATTAGGGTTAATTTGATTACTTTTGCGTTTCTTCCGGCGAAAAAGCCACATCTCCCCTCACCGGAGGGTGCCCGCAAGGGTGGTCGGCCGGGAAGAGAAGCCGGAAAAATAAACCGAAACCAAACATTAACAACCGATGTCAGAAATATCTTCTGCAGCATTCGCAGACTCCAAACCTCACTACCGCATACTGGACGGATTGCGCGGCGTGGCGGCCATCATGGTGATCTGGTACCATATCTTCGAAGCTTTTGCTACCAGTCCCTACGACCAGAAATTCAACCACGGCTACCTGGCAGTGGATTTCTTTTTCATCCTCTCCGGCTTCGTGGTGGGGTATGCCTACGACGACCGCTGGGGAAAGAGGATGACAATGAAGGATTTCTTCCGGCGGCGACTGATACGCCTACAACCGATGGTGGTGATGGGAGCCCTGCTGGGGACGCTCACCTTCCTCATCGCGGGCAGGGAGATGTGGGACGGCACCATCGCACCGCTCTCCATGGTGATGCTGGCCTTGCTGCTGCACATGTTCCTGATCCCTGCACTGCCGGGAGCAGGGGCCGAGGTGCGGGGCAACGGCGAGATGTTCCCGCTGAACGGTCCCAGCTGGTCGCTCTTCTTCGAGTACATCGGCAACATCCTCTACGCGCTCTTCTTGCGCCGCCTCTCCACACGGGCACTGAAAGTGCTGGTCCTCCTCTCCGGAGCGGCTCTGGCCACCTATGCCATCGGCAGCTTCTCCGGCTACGGACACCTGGGCGTGGGCTGGTCTCTGGCAGGCACCAACCTGCCGGGCGGCTTCCTGCGACTGCTCTTCGCCTTCTCTGCGGGCCTGCTGATGTCGCGCATCTTCAAGCCGGTGCGCATCAGAGGTGCCTTCTGGATCAGCAGCCTGGCCATCGTCATCCTGCTCTCAATGCCCTACATCGGCGGCAGCAGTACTCACTGGATGAACGGTCTCTACGATGCCGTCTGCACCATCATCCTCTTCCCCATCCTGGTATGGCTGGGTGCCTCGGGGCTGACGACCGACAAGGCTACCACCCGCGCCTGCAAGTTCCTGGGCGATATCTCCTACCCTCTCTACATGGTACACTACCCCTTCATGTACCTCTTTTACGCCTGGATATGGAAGCATGAGCTCACCTTCGCGCAGACATGGCCGGTGGCTGTGGGATTGCTCTTCGGCAACATCCTGCTGGCATGGCTCCTGCTGAAGCTCTACGATGAGCCGCTGCGCAGGTACCTCTCCAAACGGTTCAAATAGAAGACCGCCACAATGTTTGACAACTTGTACCATTTGCATCCATTGTTTCGAAGATAATGGCCGCCTAATTGGCTATACAAAAGCAAGGAATCGGCCTCTCCCACTCCCAAAAACTTGGGAGCTGGGTGGGAGGGGCCTGGGAGGGGCATGAGAGTGGCACCAGCCCAGTCCTAGCCGAAACGTAGCCGAAGTAGTTTTCCACCGGGTGGTCATCATATTAGACAGCGACCAGCCTACGATGTAACGGATGCGCTTGGGGTTCACCTCGTAGCCCAGGCCACGCAAGTGATTTGTCATCCAATCTTTTTTCGATGATCCTTTCTCAAAGACCTGATCCGCATGGGATAGAATCCCACTTGATAGATGAATGGGAGCGAACAAATTATTCCAATCTGACCTTTTTGTACTTTTTAAAGTTTGTGGCAAACAATAAAACATTTTCATTAACTTCGCATCAAAGTATAAATTTAACAACAATTGACACCGGTGTCGTTTTAGACGACTATCAGAATTTAAATAGCAAATGAACAATTTTAAAGAAAAAGCCGATCTGATATGGCGGGTGGCTGATTTATTGAGGGGCGACTATAAGCAGTCGGACTACGGAAAAGTTATACTTCCCATGACCGTAATCAGGCGACTGGATTGTGTGCTTGAGCCAACAAAACAGAAGGTGTTAGATCATCTTCCGAAAGTTCAAACACTTAATGAGATAATTGTAGAAAATACCTTAAACAAATTTGCCGGCTACAATTTCCATAACAATAGTTAAAGCACCCTGTAAAAATCGGGTTTGTTCCCTCTACCCCTAAAAATAATACCCGGTACTAATGAATGGATCCAAAAACCGGGAGAGGCTCGAATACCCCAACTCAAAGGCTATGGGTCCAATAATAGAGTTATAGAAATATCCGATGCTTCCGCCAAAAAATGATTGCCCCTCATGAAGTTTCAGCCATTCATCATGATGCATTGTAAAGTTCAGGTTGGCATATATGCCGCGGGTGGAGGTAAAATGATAACGAACATTGGTCTGGGCCACACCAACCGTATTTTTAAATAGTTCCATACTCCGTGTGCCCTGTAATGCTATTTGCTGAGGGACATAGTGACCATTATACTGCCCTCCTGCGAAATTGTCGTACATCATCGGGACGCTGTCATTCGCATTGAAGATGGTTCTTACCGACAATTCAGGAGTGATGTAGAGTTCATCGGATAATCTGATGGGTTTAAGGAACCTCATATCCAATATATTAAGAGGAGATTTCCCGTTCATTTGGTAAAAATTATCGGTATGCAGCGCATATTGGAATGAAAAATACTGTCCTGAGGCAGGGAAATTGCTTTTATTCAGGTTATCATATGTTCCGTTAAAAAAGTAATTCACATACACATTATTTTTCAGTTTAAAATCAAGGTTTTCTTCTTCGGCATTGACCCGGAGTCTGGTCATAAAATAAAAGTGATCGAACTCTGCTCCCACATGCAGCTTCATATTGTGTAGGTAAAATTCCGAAAAATTGAAATTCAGGGAATTTCGTAAAAAATCGAGGTTATACATGGATTCTCCCCTGTTATAAATTTTGACTTCGTTTCGACTAATTTTGCCGGAAATACCGCCCTTGTAAAAGACACCCCTGTTGATGGAGTAATTGAGTAACAAATAGGGATTGCGGCTTAAGCGTATTGCGACATCCAAACGGGAATCCTGTGATGCGTTGATCCTGATGGGAGTGTGCGCCAGAATTGCGGCCATATCATTGGTGTCGAAGCGTATACCGAGATCCAACGTATTGAAGTCTTTTTCCTGCACCGTGAATACCAGGTCAAAAGGATTCTCTCCTTCCAACCGGTAAAAAACCTTGGTAAACAGCCCACTTGCAAAAATACGGGAAGTGGAGATGTCCAGGTCTTTCCGGGTGATTTTATTATTTTTCAGATCCAGTTTCTTTTTTATCTCAACTTCTTCTATCCTTTCAAGCCCTTCAAAACGGATACTCTTGATCTCCAGTGAATCCATCCGTATGAAGGGATTTTCAATCTTTTTCCGGATATCAACGGAATCCGCCATTACCAATATTTTTTTCAGCGCTGTCAACTCGTCCCATTTTTCCCGGGCTGCCTGCTCACCCCGTTGTATAATGGAGTCGATGGCCGAATTCTCAAAATCCATCATTTTGTATGGATGAAGATCGGGGGTGATAAGAATATCTGTGTCGGCTATGTTCATTTTTCGTTTTTCCTCGCCTATAAAAAGGCCGAGTTGTTCAATTACTTCGATCACAGTACCGCGGTTCTTTTCGATACTTTTATAATCGTGGGGGAAAAAAATGCCAATCACTATATCTGCTCCCATTTTCCGCACGACATCTACCGGAAAATTATTGATAATCCCTCCATCGATCAGCAGCATACTGTCTTTTTCAACAGGAGAAAACATACCGGGAATAGCCATGCTGGCACGCATAGCTTCTGACAGGATGCCTTCCCTAAGAACGACTTCTTTCCCGGAACGCGAATCAGCGGCTACACATGCAAACGGAATAGGCAGATGATTAAAATTCATGGTGTCCTGATATCCGATAGTAAGGTTCTGGAATAAGCCATAGATATTCTGTCCGCTGATCATACCAGGAGGTAAGCGCACTTTACCCCTCTTCTCTTTTATTTTTAACTCGTAGGGAAGAGAAAGAAGGTATCCTTCCTGATTTTCTTTGAGGGAAGAGGGGCGGTTTTCCCTGTGGATCTCGTCGCTTAGCAGATACCTCCAGTCCTGCTCTTTAACCAGTGAGTCTATTGTATGCGCATCATATCCAATGGCATAAAGTCCTCCCACTATGGCACCCATACTTGTTCCCGTGATATAATCAACGGGTATGCCCGCTTCTTCTAATACTTTCAGTGCGCCAATGTGTGAAAAACCTTTGGCACCACCGCCACTTAGCACGACACCCACTTTAGGCCGGTCTTTTTTCGTTTCTTGTCCAAAAGTCTCTTGTCCAAAGACAGATGAAACGAATAAAAGGGGGATCATTAATAAATTCCACGACACAACTTTCAATTGTTTAATTATAAGAAACTTATAGTTACGCTTGAGCTTGATTCCTTTTCATTTGATGGAGCGTACCGTTCTCTTCATACAATGCGATGGTTTTCCTCGCTTCAGTGCGTCCTTTCTCAATTAATTCCTCCGCTTTGTGGAAATCAAATGATTTCGCGCAATTTCGGGGAATATGAATTGTTATATCCGGTTTGTACATCTCAAGGGCATTGTCTACATTGCTTTGCAGTACCAATGCCACCATTTCTTTAAAAATGGAAATATAATTCATGCTTTGTTTATCACCATTGGGGAATGAAATCGTTTTTCCACTTGCAGTCGCAATGATTTTAGCCGGTATACCGTATAGGGCACCATTGAATGTGCTTGCGTGAAGTGATTTTTGTTTCTCTCCTCCTTCATCCTCCGGACCGTAAAGATTGACAGCTACAAGGATATCTCCCGGATTCCGGTAAACCTGCTTTATGGGGAGCGGATTTAATAGCCCTCCATCGACCAATACCCTATCGCATTCCTGAACCGAGGTGATAACTGCCGGAATAGCAATAGATGCCCTGATCGCCTTATAAAGGCTTCCTGAAGTGAAGGCTACTTCCTTTCTGTTGACAAGATCGGTGGCCATTGCCACATAGGGTATCCTCAAATCTTCAATAAGCACATCGGGGATTTCCTTTTCCATTTTCCTGAAAGCCCTTTCGGCACTAATTACGCCATGTGTGTTCAATGTAAAATTCATTAGATTCAATATTTCCATCCTGTTTAATGAACAGACAGATTCTGTAAAGTAATCTAATTCCCCCATGGCATACATACCTCCGATCCATGACCCAATGGACGTGCCTGCTACAGAGGTTATGCAAAACCCTTGTTTTTCCAATTCTTGTATTACTCCAATATGAGCTAATCCACGTGCTCCTCCGCTTGACAAAACTAATGCAACTGATTTTTCCATTCTTTATTTAGCTTAACGAAAACGTTTATTAAAATTAGACTATTTGAGTCGCCTTTGCTCCTCGATTGTTAATTGAGTCGCCTTTGCTCCTCGATTTTCAATTCTCGCAATGGCATTCTCAAGCAAGCTTGGATCTGCTCATATTGCTTAACGAAAACGTTCAAATACTTTAGGCGTTTTCTGAATTATTGTTCTATATGTGTTTAGTAGTTGTTTTCCCTCACTTGTTCACTTGTTTTTCCAAATCTTTTTTCCCTGCTTTGGTATTCTATGATAGCCTCCCGAAACTCTTCCTTGTCAAAGTCGGGCCAAAGTGTCCGGGTAAAATAGAATTCGGTATAGGCAAGTTCCCATAAAAGAAAATTACTGATCCGGTATTCTCCACCCGTCCTGATCAATAGTTCCGGATCGGGTATATTTGCCGTTGAAAGATAATTCCGTAAGAGTTCAGCGGAAATATCCAAAAGAGATATTTTCTTTTTCCGAATATCTAAATTTATTTTCTGCACTGCATAAATAATGTCCTGCCTTCCACTATAACTTAAGGCGAGAACGAGTGAAAGTCCCGTATTGCGTGAAGTGCTCCTGATCGCCTGACGAAGTGTTTCCTGAACATCATACGGTAATGATTCTATGTTGCCGATAGCCAATATGCGTATGTTGTTGCTCTTTAATCTCTCTATTTCTGAATTTAACGCAGTGATTAAGATGGACATCAGCGCTTTTATTTCTGCTTCCGGCCTTTTCCAGTTTTCCGCGGAGAATGTATAAAGGGTCAGGTATTGAACACCCATGCTGGATGCTTCATCCACGATTCTCTTTACTGCATCCACACCTTTCTTATGACCAAGAAATCGTGGTTCACCTCTTCTTGCCGCCCATCTGCCATTTCCATCCATGATAATAGCAATATGCGCAGGTATTTTATTTTTATCAACCATGATTATATTTAGTTATTAATTTGATCGTTATTTGTTTTGGAGATACTCCATTTCTCACTTTACCGGCAAATAATGCTGATATTTGCAGTTTTTGACCCTATTTGGCCGGGAAGTGCAATTGGGAACCGCCTCTCTACTTTCATAAAGAACCTCATATTCGTTGCTCTTTTAAGCAATGTGCTCCATCTTTCAGCGATTGTTTTTCTTCTTTATCCCGTATATCAGCGGCATTAAGGAGTTTACGGGTGTCAAGGATATTTGCGATAAACAACACTACGCAGGCAATTCCCGATAAATAAATAATTGATCCATCCAGCAGCACTTCGGATACTAAAATCAACGAGATAATAATGCGTACTTCAGTGGGGCCCAACAAACCGGAATCGATGGAATATTTACCGGTGATTTTATATCGAAGCTGGGCAGTAAGAATTTCCCAACCATACAAAACCACAAACAAGAAACCGATTATTTTATAGGCGCTGCTTACATAAATGACAAATCCCAATCCCATAAGAATAACACCGAGCCAATCGACAGTAACATCGAGTACAAATCCATACCATTTCCGCGGCTGTTTCCTGTAGTATGCAACTCTACCGTCAAGCGAATCGCCAAACCAAGATATTATATAACCAAGAACGCCAAACAAGAGATAACTCTTACCGAAATAAGCCGCCAACACAAAACCGGAAAGAACAATTATACTTCCGGAAAATCCGATTACGGTAAGCATATCTGAAGTTATCCAGTACGGAATCCGCTGAACCAGAAAAGTCAATGCTTTTTGTTCCTGTTTTCTCAATATATTGCTACGTTCCCTATCCTGAGAGATAATTTTTAATATATTAGTAATAGATTTGTTTTTACCCGAATACATGATTTTATTTACTCATTAATCAATTATTTATATTCAATTTTTATATACAGACAATAATTGTCTGATATCGCATATTGTCAATCGTGAACCATCGTGAACTGTTCTTCGGGATGGCTTTCTCCCCATAATTTATAGGAAACGATACTCCATTCCTGGGCGACATGAAAACATTTGCCACACAATTGGCGGACGTTTTCAGGATGTTGCATATCGGTTGATTTTGCGCCTGATTTTTCAACCATGTCTATAAGCCTATGCGGATTATCTAGCAAGGGACAGGGCCTGAGCATGTTTTCATTGAAAGGCTGGTTTTGGTGATACTTCATAAACAGGGGCGATTTGCATGCTTCGAGAATGGTCTTATCCTTAATATTCGAGTCGGAATAATGGATGAATGCGCAGGGTTCGATATCGCCGTTAGCGTTGATGTGGAGGTATTGTCGTCCTCCGGCAAGGCATCCTTTTGAATATTCCCCGTCGTTCCAGAAATCGATAGTGAAAATAGGTTTCGTCTTCCGGAATTGGCGGATCTGGCGGTACATAAATGCGCGTTGTTCAGGCCGGGCTATTAAATCGGTAGCCGCATCTACCCCGACGGGGATATAGGTAAAGAACCACGCGAACATGGCGCCTTTGCCTATCATGTCGTCGAAATAAGCCTCGCTGCCGATCACATCGACATTCTGGCTTGTGTAACAGCAGGAAATTCCAAAAAGAAGTTTTTTCTCTTTTAAAATATTCATTGCCCGGACAACTGCCGCATAACATCCTTCTCCACGACGGGCATCGGTTTCCTCGGCATAGCCTTCCACACTTATAGCGGGAATAAAATTTTTTACCCGAAGCATTTCATCAGCAAATTTTTCATCAATCAAGTTTCCGTTTGTAAAGGATAAGAACATACAATCGCTGTGTTTTTCGCACATTTTAATAATGTCTTTTTTGCGTACCAGGGGTTCCCCTCCCGAGTAAATGAACCAGTGTACGCCCATGCTTTTGCCTTGTTCAATGATCGAGTTCCAAGTCTCAAGGGAGAGGTTCTGCTTATTGTGATAGCCGGCAGCCCAGCATCCGATGCAATGGAGGTTACAGGCACTGGTGGGGTCCATCAGAATAGCAAAGGGAATATTGCAATTGTGCTGTTCTTGCAGTTCATTGCGGATTACCCTCCCTTTTATGTTAGTATTTATAGCAAAATTCTCGAAGATTGTCCGTCGTACTTTAGGATCTATCTCTGTAAACAGCTTCATGATTAATTGATGCCAGTTACCGTTTTTATCCTGAAATGATTGGTGAATACTTTCTAACTGTTTTTTTAGCGATTCATTTTTGTCTAATTTCCGTAAATATTTCAATAGCAGTGGAATATTTCTTTCCGGGTTTGAATCGACGTAATCAAACAGCCTTCTTAATCCGAAACTTTGCACGGATTGCTTGATTGTTCCTTTTTTTACTGTGTTTGTGTTTGTTTTCATTTTCTTATTGTTATACTTTAGTTGAATTATAAATTTGGTCTTGTTGCTATTGAGTATCAGTTGCCTGCTAATTATCCCCACATTAAGTTATCCTAACTAATTTGCTATCTGATAAATGGTTAATGAATCTTTTGGAGTATGCTTATACCTTTTGTCGAGTGAAAATTTTTCGGGATATTTCCCTTTTACTCCCTGATACAGGTCATTAATTGTATCTATTGTGGCCTGATAATCCGAAATATTGGTAATGACGCCTTTTATGCCAATTTCTTTCCGTTTATAGTCAATATAACCTACAACTATGGGTACACCCGCACCTGTGGCCATATAGTAAAATCCTTTTTTCCACCGTTCTGTTTTTTTTAACTGACCTTCGGGTGATATAATGATATGTAACTGGTTGTGACCGTTAAACAACTCAACGATATGACGGATATAATTATAATTTTTATCAACGGGGATTGACCCGTAAGCCTTAAATAAAAGGTTCAGGGGAAACTTAAAGTATTCTTTTTTCGATAGGAACTTATAATGAATACCTAACGTCATCATATAGAGTTTCCCGTATAGACCGTCGCAATAACTGGTGTGTGGGGCGAAAATGATTACACTTTTCGGTATGTTCGGAAAATCACCCGTTATTTTCCAACCGAGAACATTTATCAATATAAATCTGGAAATAATCTTCATATTTTACTTATTCTATTCATTAATCCGAAGAATTTAAAATCCTTTCGACCAAATTTGTTTTATGGTCAATGCAAAAGTAGAAGAATATATTGACTAAAAAACCATTTTAGTCAATAATATTTCTTAAAAAAAAGAACTTTTATTTTTTATTGCTTGATAAACTGTTAGTAATCAGTGATATTAATTCATTGATAGTATTTTCATATTCTTTGTATCTGTTTTGGAGAAAGAGGGGAATTTCAATGCTGTTGGCAATCATCATAATAACATCAACGGTTGAGTTTACATTCGTCACATTAAGATAACCTTCCCTCATTCCTTTTTCAAGAATAAACGTTATTTGATTACGTTCAAATAAATGAAAATCATTCCTTACGTCTTTAACGAATTTATATTTGTCAAAAAAATCGGCTTTTAGTGTTTCGTGATAATTTAATGAATTGTTTAATAATTCCAATCGTAAAAGCATGTATTCCTTAAGAGCAGTCAGAGGGTCTATATTACGTCCCGTCACTTGTCTTAGTTCTGCCTTAACGTTACTCAATTCCTGTTTTAGTACTTCATTAAAGAGTTCTTCTTTACTTTTAAAGTAATAGTAAATGCCACCTTTGGCTTTATGTATATGCTGTGCAATCTCATCCATTGTGGTCTTATAAAAACCATATTTTGAGAAAAAAAGAGTGGCTGACTCTACAATAATATTTTTTACTTCTTTTGCTTCGATATCCGACATGTTAATTGACCACTTTAGTATATTGGTCAAAGTTACTCAATATTCTTCATATAACAATAGTTCGTTAAAAATATAGTTTCGAGTCACGCAGCAATGGCTGCAAACTCAATGAGTTCTTTTACAAGTTTATCCATAACTGTCCGGAGAAATTTCACCATAATGAAAGTTGATCAACGAACTCTGCCTCCGGAGCATTAACACAGAGCGCAGGTTGATTGAATATATCACGGATATTTCCTCTTTTGAAGAGGATCTGTCCGATAGAGTTTGAGATTGTATGAAGACTTGGTTCCAACATAAATCGCTTCTTTGCTATGATAAGCAAAAGATAATCA
>Ga0265294_10010221_pt1 | contig 10705 bp, 8 predicted proteins | sample MunlanPumphouse3_FD_192504 | JGI IMG/M metagenome (GOLD analysis project Ga0265294, IMG submission 192504) | Groundwater microbial communities from a municipal landfill in Southern Ontario, Canada - Pumphouse #3 | ecosystem: Environmental > Aquatic > Deep subsurface > Groundwater | place...
CAACGATATTCATTTTGGGCGTTATTTATTTTATCAGCTAAATAACTTGCCTTAGCAAGCGTGCGCGACATTGTGCCTATTAACTGATAATTTGGCAGTAAGCCATCTATCATCGCATCTACAACTAAATTGGCTAATTCGCCACATCCGACGATGGTTAATGTTTTTGTTTTCATAATTTTGAAATAGCAAAAGGCATAGAGTTAATCCTTGCCATTACGCCTTAACTTTAAATTTAACACTGTTTATCAATTTATTATGGTAACAACTCCCGATCTCCAGCATTACCAAATCCCAATACAGGAAAGTCTCAATACAGATTAGTTAAGTTAGAATCACATATCTCTTTCTTTAGAAGTTACAACAAATTTTATGGCAGACGAATTCCTAAAGAGATTCTTTATAGGTCGAATTTTATTTTCAGATGTATCAAGGACATTAATCAAAATTTTATTTTCGATATCTTGAATTGACCACGAGACAACATTATTATTGACTTCATTTTCATTACTTTTACGTATAAATTGATCGATTTCAGATAGCATTGTTTGTAATTTTTCATAAGAAAAATTTCCTTTAATAAGTCTTATATTTTTAAACTTGGTTCTTTCTTCGAACTCCATTTTATAGTTTTCGGGATTATCGTCAGTTATCAGGATGACGAGCGACATGTCAGATTCATTAATATAATGCCCTCCGTAATATTCAGGAAATTTTTGTAATTCAGAGACAGAATTATCCTCAAAAGATTTGTTCAAATTGTAAATTCCATCAAAGACAGATAGTTCTTCATTAACTCTGGAAATAGTATCATTGAGGTTTTTGTTGGTTTCAACATTCTCTTGATTTTTGAATTTATTTATACACGAGAAATTCAGTATTCCCAAAATAATAAACACCATAAAAAATAATTTTACAGAATGTTTCATACTTTAAATATAATATTCACTGTTTACTGTTTACTGTTTACTGTTTACTGTTTACTGTTTACTGTTTACTGTTCATTCTTCATTCTTCATTCTTCATTCTTCATTCTTCACTCTTCACTCTTCATTACCGCTTCCTGCAAACTTTCGTACCACTCTTCACCAAACTTCCGAATCAACGGTTCTTTCAAGAATTCATAAAGTCTCACTCCCTCTCTTTTCCCAAACTTTACAGCCGGATTGCAAACAGACCATTTGTGATAATTTACCGCTGTGAAATCGCGGTATTTTTGCAAACGAATGGGATATAAGTGACAAGAAATTGGTTTTTGAACAGAAATCCTTCCTTCGCGATAAGCGCCATCAATAGCGCATTTACAAACTCCGTTTTCATCGAAATAAGTAAAGACGCATTCATTACCATCAACAATTGAAGTCACTAATTCACCGTCGTAATCTTTGTAGGATATTCCTTGTTTATTTATAAGCGCTTGCGCTTTTGGCGAAAGATCATCCCAGATAATTGGAAGTATCTCGTTCAACGCATCATTCTCTTCTTTTTCTAACGGAGCTCCCGACTCACCGTCCACACAACATTGACCTTTGCATTGGCAAAGATCGCAGATAAAGTGCGACTCGATAACGTCGTCGGATATAATAGTGTCATCTATTTGTAACATAATTTTTATTTAAAATTGTGTGTCTACTGTTTTTGTCATTTTAGATGTTTTGTTTTTAAACATCCAAAGTAAGAATATTGTCAAAGTTAAACTTAAAAGCCCAAAGATAATAAAATTGAGCGTGATTGAGGGATCTTCCAAAGATTGATAAAAAGCACTCTCTTTAAAAAAGAAATTGAATGTAATTACCAATGCGTTGTTTAGAAAATGAATCAAAATTGGAAGCCAAATATTTTTTGACCATACAAAGAGGTATCCTAATAACAGCCCCAATATAAGACGTGGCAAAAAACCATAAAACTGCAAATGCATTGCGCTAAAAATTAGAGCTGTTAGCCACACACCTGCATTTTTGCTTTTGAATAGTTTTACCAAAAGTTGCTGTAGAACACCTCTGAAAAAAAACTCTTCTGCTACGGCAGCAAACACTCCAACAAACAGTATATTGCCCATATAATCCAACATAGATTTGCCGGATAAAAGTAAAAGAGTTGTTTTTTCAGCGGAATCCTCCAAAGCCCGCATCATAATTTCCAGACTACCCAAAAACTCGGGTAGCCTCAAAAGTTTATTCAACTGTGTCAGTAAAGATATGAAAGGCATGGAAACAAGCAAAATAAGAAAAGCGAGAAGCGATAAAACAATGCCATCATCTAACTTTTTCACTCCCAAAAACTCCATAGGCTTCTTGTTGCTCCATATTAGAAGCGTTATTGCCGGCATAAAAAACATAAGAAGCATCTGAACTGCGGAGCTTATACGAACTCCCCAAGCCGATTCCATAAACTGTCCCTCTAACATCAATTCATTAATGAGAGAAACCAATGTTGCCGCAAGAAAAAGACCGGCAAAACAGAATATAAATAGATAAACTATTTTTGATTGCTCACTTGAGTTTTCAAACGCTTTCATTATTGATCTTACTTTTTGTCTTTAAGAAGGAACTTCATGTCTGGAAGTTTTAAATAAGAAACGGAGATTTAAAGCCTCATTTCTATGAATAATTAGTCTGATTAAAAAATCACTTTTCTAAAACTAAAACTCATTTTCAAAGTGTAGTTGAGCTATATCGCTTCTTATAAATATTCTGATTGCAAAGATACAAAACATTCGCAAAAGCCACAGATAGGCATGGTAGAATTAATTCAATCAGAATTGTTATTAAAATCTTAAACAAAAACTAAAAGGTATGTTTGTAGATAAAATTATTTTCGCTATCTTTGCAACCGCTTTGCGCAATCTCTGTTGAGACGGTCTCTGACATATTGCGTTTTAGAAACGTTAAACATTAACATAAAGCTTTGTCAATCATGGACTTAATGAAAGTAGCAGTGGATTCTTTCGATGCAACAAAGAAAGAACATCCAAAATTTAAAAGTGGTGATACAGTAACGGTTGCTTACCGCATTGTGGAAGGAACCAAAGAACGTATCCAGCTTTTCCGGGGAGTAGTATTAAAAATTACCGGAGATGGAGAAAACAAACGTTTTACCGTACGTAAGATGTCCGATAATATTGGAGTAGAAAGAATTTTCCCCATGCATTCTCCTTTTATCGAAAGCATTACTATAAATAGTGAAGGTAAGGTACGCAGAGCAAAAATTTATTATCTTCGTAAACTTCGTGGTAAAAAAGCACGTATCAAAAAGAAAAGATTTTAAATCTATTTCTTCCTTTCAAATAGTAAACGTCTTATTAATAAGGCGTTTTTTTTTGTTTTGCATAAAAGCACATTACGGATACCGCCAGCATTGTGCGTAGCAAGACAGATAATAATAATTATATGGACATTACTCCGATCGTGCCGATAATTGGTTACTGCTTACACTGCACCGAATATCTCGCAACCAATGACACTAATATATTTGTTTTTTATCGCTTTACCTAATTTTCCTCCTCAAAAAATAAATTTCGTATAAACAAAATTCGTACATTTGTTTTGTGAATGAATCGATTAAATGAAAATTGCTAATAAAAGCACCAATTCTTACAATCATAATTGACTGTTTAATTAAATATAGGCAAACACTCAATTATAATTGAGGAAAATATTACATATTAAAAATCACTAATAATATGATGAAAAAAAGAATTTTAATTATCCTCATTGTAGCATTTAATATGCTGTTTCTCCAATCAATTATTGCAGAAATTAAACTTCCCGCAATTGTATCTTCAAATATGGTTTTGCAACGCAACACTACTATCAAACTATGGGGTTGGGCTGATGCCAAAGAGAAAATCACAATTAAAACTTCCTGGATTAATCAGGAAATGAGTGTTGAGGCCAATAATAACGGAACTTGGCACATTGAAGTAAAAACGAACAACAGTAAAGAACCTCAGACCATTAAAATTAAAAGTAATGCATCGGATATTACATTAGAAAATATATTATTTGGAGAAGTATGGTTGTGTTCAGGGCAATCGAATATGCAACAACCGATAAAAGGCTACGATGGGCAACCTACCTTTGGTTCTGTTATGGCAATTGCAAAGTCCAATAATCCAAAACTACGTTTATTTACAGTTGATAGAGTTGGTTCAAAAACTCCTTCAGACGATGTAGAGAAGTACACAGCATGGCAACAAGCATCTCCGGAGAGTGTTGCAGACTTTAGTGCTGTTGCCTATTTCTTTGGACAACAACTGCAGGAGATTTTGGATGTTCCGGTTGGTTTAATCCATACTTCCTGGGGAGGAAGTACAGTTGAAGCATGGATGAGCAGTGACGCGATAAAGCAATATCAAACTGTCAATCTTGATGAAGTAGATATTACAAAACAGACAAATCAGATTCCAACAGCATTGTTTAATTCGATGATTAATCCTCTAATTCCTTATACAATAAAAGGGGTGTTGTGGTATCAAGGAGAATCTAATCGTAATGAACCTGAGAAGTACAAAGAATTTTTTCCGGCAATGGTAAAAGATTGGAAAAATCGTTGGGAAATTGGTGATTTTCCGTTCTATTACGTGCAAATTGCACCTTACATGTACGGCAACAATAAAGCATTCCAAACCGTTGACAATTCAGCATTTATGCGCGAAGCACAATTGCAATGTTTAGACTTGATTCCAAATTCGGGAATTGCCATTACGATGGATGTTGGAGATGACTATAGTATTCATCCTCCAAAAAAGAAAGAAGTAGCTGACCGATTATTATTCAATGCACTTAACCAAACTTATGGTTACAAAAGTGTAGATTACGCTGCACCGATTTTTGATTCGCAAGAGATAAAAGATGGCGGGATAATTGTGAAATTTAAAAATGCAGAGAGAGGACTTTATTCGTACAATGAATTGGAAGGATTTGAGATTGCGGGAGAAGACAAAGTATTTTATCCGGCTAATGCCAAAATCGTGAATCACAAGGATATATTAGTTAAAAGTGAAAATGTGTTGAATCCGGTGGCTGTAAGATATGCTTGGCGCAATTGGATAGTTGGAACTCTTTATGATGTCAATCTTTTACCGGCTTCATCCTTTAGAACAGATAATTGGGACGAGGCAACTCAGGTTGAAAGATAAGTTATGTAGATAGTCTTTGTAAGAAAACTTACACCTTTTTCCCAACCTATTTCCAAAAACTTGGAATAAAAAGTGACAACACCGTAAATATCTCCAAACGCCCAATTAGCATCAACGAGGACATATAGATTTTTGCAAAATCTGTAAGGTTGGCAAAATTACCGGCTGGTCCGTTGGAACCCAATCCCGGACCAACGTTGCTTATGGCTGTAATGGAGGCACCAATTGCTTCGTCAAATGTCATGCCGGTGAGGCTGAGAACTAAAAAGCTGAAAAATATAAGCAGTACATACAGAAACATAAACGCCAGTATTTTGGAAACTACGTGCGTTGGCACTACAGATTTGTTCATTTTAACAGGCAATACTGCATTTGGGTGAACCTGTCTCTTGAATTCCACAAATGTGTTTTTTACCAAAACAACTAACCTGGAGATTTTAACTCCTCCCGAAGTTGAACCCTCGCAAGCACAAAAAATCATCAGTGCTAAAAAAAGAAACCAATAGAATTGTCCCCATTGCAAATAATCGTACACGGCAAATCCACTTGTCGTGATATTTGATATCACTTGAAATAATACGGTTCGGAAGGTATATTCAATTCCTGTCATTTTCCCTGTAAGGAGCAATGTAGTTGCCATGAAAACAGTGAAAATTGAAACAATGAAAAAATACCATCTGAACTCTTCGTCACGAAAAATTTGAAATGATCGTTTTTTGAAAAGGAGATAAAGAAGAATGAAATTGGTTCCACCCACAAACATCAACAACGCCATAATGTATTCCACATATGCCGAATTGAAAAAGGCTACGCTCGTTTGTTTGGTTGAAAAACCTCCGGTAGATATACTGGTCAGCGTATGACAAATAGCATCAAACGCATTCATCGGTCCTGCCCAAAGAAGGAGAAACCCTACAATAGTAAACCCCAGATAAGTTGCGGAAATTAACTTTGCTATCTTACTTATTCGTGGTGTTATTTGATTTTGCATGAAACCTGTCACTTCGGCATCGAAAAGTTGAATTGCACTCCCCCCAAAAAGTGGTAAAAAGGCCATTACAAAAACCACAATCCCTATACCACCCACCCATTGCGTTAGGCTTCGCCAAAAAAGCAAGGATTTTGGGAATCCTTCCAAATTCAATATAACGGAACTTCCGGTCGTAGTAAATCCGCACATAGTCTCAAAAAAAGCATCGGGTAAATGTGAAATAGCGCCGCTTAAGTAATAAGGAAGCAATCCGAAAACCGTGAGAAGAATCCACACCAGCGTTACGGTTAAAAAACCCTCACGTTTTGTAATTGCTTTCCCTTTCTTACCGAAACTAATAAAGCGCAAAATCATTCCAAAAACAAACGTGATAGCTACTGAAATATAAATAGTGGAAGTAACCGATTCTCTATAAAACTCGCCGATAATTGCTGATGCAAGCATCAGAAATGATTCTACGATAAGCACGAAACCAAGTATGTTTGATATGAAATACGTATTTATCGTTTTCATTCCTGTTTTTTTAGAATCGAGGGGATTAGCTGAAAAAATCTTCGATACTTTTCATGGATCGGTTGAGAAAGAAAACTACAACCTGATCGTATGGCTCAACAAGAGTCTCTCCATCAATAAGCATGGGCTCTCCATTTCGGATAAGAGCTCCGAAAGTGATATCGGAAGGAAGGTTGAGGTTTTTTATTAGTTTTCTTGTCACTTTTGAGTTGGGATGTGCAATGATCTCTCCTACATTTGCATTTGCAAAAGCCAGGTTTTTTATATTCGATGCATCTGCCTTTAAAAGCAACTCATATATTTTGCTTGCAGCAATTAATTTTTTGTTGATAATGGTACCAATATCAAATTTTTCGGCAAGACTTATGTAGTCTAAATTTTCAACTTCGGCAATTGTTTTTTTCACTCCGTGTTGTTTTGCAGCAATGCAGGCAAGAATGTTTGCTTCCGAATTTCCGGTTAATGCAAGAAAAGCATCTGCTTCGTTTATACCTTCGTTCACCAAAAGCTCGGTGTCGCGCCCATCTCCTAAAAATACGGTTACATTGGAGGGAGTTTTTTCAACTAAAAATTCGGCTCGTTCGCGATCTTTCTCCACAATTTTCACATTGATGTTATCAGGCAAATAGTTAACTGTTTGCAACGCAATCCGACTGCCTCCCATAATGATAATATTCTTTGTTTCGAAGGAGGTTTTCCCCATTATTTCGGGAAGATCGGCTAAATTTTTTCGCAACGTGGTGAAATACAAAATATCTTCAGGCAATACCTGATCTTTTCCGGTAGGGATAATAGTATAATTGTCTCGTTTAATAGCAACAATATGAAACTTTTTATTTTCGCGTGATAGTTCGTGGATATATCGGCTGGATATAGGTGCATTTTCACGGATCTTTGCTCCGGATAGAATGATAGAGCCATTGCTCAACTCCCACCAAGCACGTGTCCATGGATTTTTCAAAGCCGATTCTATTTCGCGCGCTGCCATCATTTCGGGATATATCATGGAATCTATCCCTAATTTTTGAAAAAACTCTATGTTTTTTGGCAAAAGATATTCGTAATTGTCGATACGCGCAAGGGTTTTGCGTGCACCCAAGTTGGAGGCGAGCATACATGCTGTAATGTTTTTCGATTCTTCGGGAGTTACAGCAATAAAAAGGTCTGCGTTTTTGACGTTGGCATCGGAAAGATCTTTTAATGAATTGCAATTACCTACTTGCGCCAACAGTTCAACATTGTCTTTAATGTTGCTCAAACGCTCTCTATCCTCATCCATTAAAATAATATCGTGATTCTCTTGTACTAATAATCGTGCAAGATGTGTACCCACTGCACCGGCGCCAGCAATTATTATTCTCATATAGTTTTTATATTTCTCCTTCGTTAAGTTTCTGCACTTTTATTAATAACTTTAAAATCCCTTCTTCATCAAGTTCACAATAACGCAATAAATCCTTGGTAGAACCGTGAGAAATGAATTCATCTTTAATGCCCAGGCGATGGATATTTAAATTATTGTATCCGTTATCTGCAAAAAATTCAATTACAGCACTCCCCATTCCTCCTTCAATTGATCCGTTTTCAAGCGTAACAATTGTTTGGTAGTTTTCGGCAACTTCTTTCAGAAGTTCTTCGTCAAGAGGTTTTAAGAAAAGCAAATCGTAATGAGCAACATTCAAACCATATTCCTTTGCCTTTTCGATGGCAGATGCTCCTGTATTACCAATTGAACCTATAGATAACAGTGCAATGTCTTTTCCGTCTCTCAATTTTCTTCCCTTTCCGATAGGAATAATTTTCATCTCGTTTTTCCACTCAACAAGTTCTCCTTGTCCTCTTGGATAGCGAATTACAAAGGGACCTGAATTGCCGTATACGGCAGTATACATCAAGTTGCGTAAATCGTGTTCGTTGTAAGGTGCAGAAATAATTAGATTGGGTATAAAACGCAAGTAAGCCAAATCGAAAGCTCCGTGGTGAGTAGCCCCATCTTCACCCACCAAGCCCGCTCTATCCAGGCATAAAATTACTTTTAATTTTTGAAGTGCCACATCGTGAATCACCTGATCATAAGCTCGTTGCATAAACGAGGAGTATATGGCACAAAACGGAATAAGTCCCTCCTTTGCCATTCCGGCAGAAAAAGTAACCGCGTGTGCTTCAGCTATTCCTACATCGAACACTCGCTTAGGAAACTCTTTCATCATGTGTATCATGGAAGATCCTGTTGGCATAGCAGGCGTAACGCCTACAATTTTTTCGTTGACAGCTGCCATTTCAGTCAAAGTGTGCCCAAAAACATCTTGGTAGCGCGGAGGCTGACCGTTTGATGATTTGTTTAAGCGTTTACCGGTCTTTTTATCAAACAATCCGGGAGCGTGCCATATTGTGGCAGCATCTTCAGCCGGTTTATAACCTTTCCCTTTTACCGTTCGTATATGTAAAAGTTTCGGTCCTTTCATGTTCTGGATATTTCCTAAAATTCGGATCAGAGAAGGTAAATCATGACCATCGACTATTCCGAAATAGCGGATATTCAATCCTTCAAAAATATTTTGTTGACGTATAATGAGCGATTTGAGGCTATTATTGAACCGAAGAATGAAGTTCTTTCTGTTGTCGTTTAGAATATTACGTCGCTTAAACTGTTTGTACACACCATAACGCATTCTATTATACAGAGAAGAACTGGTCATTTTTACCAAATACTCCTTTATGCCGCCAACGTTGGCATCAATCGACATATCGTTGTCATTAAGAATAATGAGCAGGTTATTTGGTTGAGAAGAGACGTTGTTTAAACCCTCAAAAGCAAGACCTCCGGTCATGGCACCATCACCAATAATTGCTACTACATGTCGATCTAATGTGTCGTTTAAGTTCGCTGCCACTGCCATTCCCAGTGCAGCCGAAATAGAAGTAGAAGCATGTCCTGCAATAAACGTATCGTACTCGCTTTCCTCCGGATTAGTGAATCCTGAAATGCCCCCAAATTTTCGGTTTGTATGAAATTGATCACGTCTTCCGGTCAATATTTTATGACTGTAAGCTTGATGTCCTACATCCCACACCAATTTGTCGTAGGGTGTGTTGTATAAGTAATGGAGAGCTACTGTTAGTTCAACCGTTCCTAAACTCGATGCAAAATGTCCCGGATTGTGCGACAAATGGTCGATAATGAATTCTCTTAATTCATTGCAAACAGCAATGAGTTGATCCATTGAAAGATTTTTTAAATCGTCAGGACTATTTATATTCTTAAGTAATTCCATTTTATTTTTGTTTCACTCACTAACCATGTAAGGTTAAAAAAATGGTTCTCAATTCGATATTGATTTTGTTTTTTTCATATGTCTAATTCCTGAATTCATCTACGCAATATAACAAATAAAATAATTCTATGAATCTACTCTAAAAAAGGTGAAACCTCCTACATTTACCTCTAAATTCCCTCGTAGGGGACTTTGGTTAAGTGCTAATTAATAGGCTTTTCTTTTTAAGAGCAAAGAGTATAAAATACTAATATCCAATATCTTATATTTTAAGAATAGATTCAATAATATTCTCATTTAAATCAAGTTTAATTAGCGTCTGCCAGAAAGCCCCTTGTTTTTGAGTCTTTGATAAGAAAAAAGCAAAGGACAACACTTCGACAACGCTCAGTGACTCTTTCAAAAACGAGAGTAACGTGTTACATTGAGCTTGAGGTACCTGAGTGAAGTCGAAGTGTCGAAATTCTCGCATTGAGCGGAGTCGAAATGCACTGTTTGCCGTTTTCTTGCAAAGACTAATTGGCCATATCCGACAGAAATTTAATACGTATTAATCTGATCTCAGTTTCTTCATATTCTGATAGTTCATGAATGGCTTCTTCAATATCATCTGTTTGTGCTTCTTGAAAATAATCATAAATATCTTGTAAAACGTCCTGATCCATTACTTCATTTACAAAATAGTCTATATTTATTTTTGTTCCTGAATATACAATTGCTTCAATCTCCGAGAGTAGCTCTTCAAATTCTATTGCTTTCGATGCTGCCATGTCATCCAAAGCAACT
>Ga0265294_10010222_pt1 | contig 10705 bp, 7 predicted proteins | sample MunlanPumphouse3_FD_192504 | JGI IMG/M metagenome (GOLD analysis project Ga0265294, IMG submission 192504) | Groundwater microbial communities from a municipal landfill in Southern Ontario, Canada - Pumphouse #3 | ecosystem: Environmental > Aquatic > Deep subsurface > Groundwater | place...
TAGAAGCTTCACTTTTAAAGGAAAAAACAGGTAATGCTCTTTTAGAAGAAATTTATGCTAACAAGAATTTCTTCGTTAAACGTTCCCATTGGATTTTTGGCGGCGATGGCTGGGCTTATGATATCGGGTTTGGCGGTGTAGATCATGTGTTGGCTTCAGGCGAAGATGTAAATATTATGGTCTTTGATACTGAAGTATATTCCAACACCGGAGGCCAGTCTTCTAAAGCAACGCCAACTGCGGCTATTGCTAAGTTTGCTGCCAGCGGTAAAAAGACAAAGAAGAAAGATTTGGGCATGATAGCGATGACCTATGGATATGTGTATGTGGCGCAAGTAGCCATGGGTGCGGATAAAAATCAAACATTAAAGGCTATTGCCGAGGCAGAAGCATATCCGGGTCCGTCAATTATTATTGCTTATGCTCCATGTATTAACCACGGTTTAAAATTGGGCATGGGTTGTACGCAATTGGAAGAAAAACGTGCTGTAGAAGCTGGTTATTGGGCTAATTTCCGTTACAATCCAACACTAAAAAATGAGGGTAAAAAATCATTCTTCTTAGACTCTAAAGAACCTACAGCAGATTTCAGAGAGTTTTTATTAGGCGAAGTTCGTTATTCATCTTTGCTTAAACAATTCCCTGATACTGCAGAAGCGCTTTTTGAAAAAACACGTAAAGACGCTATGGAGCGTATTGCTGGGTATAAGAGATTGTCTGAAGAAACAATATAACAATGACATAGTTAAGACGCACCGTATATTTAGTATGCGGTGCGTTTTTTTTATGGTATGCTAAAGGAGCATATGTTATAATATACGAGTAAGTTTTGGGGTAGGCAGCAATAAGAAGTAAATTTAAGGAGAATGCAATGTTACTATATTTTTTTGCCTTTCTTGGAGGCCTAGCTCTTTTCCTTTATGGTATGCAGCTTATGGGAGAAGGACTACAACAAGCGGCCGGTGCACGTTTACAAAAGATACTGGAAGCTTTAACAGGTTTTACCATTTTGGGTGTCGCCTTGGGAGCCGGCGTTACTGCTGTTCTTCAGTCTAGCAGCGCTACTACGGTTATGACAGTTGGTCTTGTTAACGCAGGACTTCTTACCTTGAAACAAGCTTTTGGCATAGTTATGGGAGCTAACATTGGTACAACTATTACAGCCCAACTAATTGCTTTTAAATTAACTGATTATATTACCTTGATTTTAGCCATTGGTTTTGTTTTGCAGGCTTTTTGCGTGCGTAGAAAAATAAAATATTTTGGACAAGTGCTTTTGGGCTTTGGTATTTTAATGTTGGGCATGAGCATGATGGGCAGTGCGGTTACTCCGTTACGCAACTATGCAGGCTTTGTTTCTTTTATCCAAACCTTTGCTGTGCACCCAATATTAGGGTTAGGCGTAGGTATTGTTATGACATTGCTTATTCAGTCTAGTAGCGCCACAATTGGTATTTTAATTGCCATGGCAAGCCAAGGACTTATTCCTTTGGAAGGGGCTATACCGGTACTGCTGGGTGATAATATTGGTACTTGTATTACGGCCATCATGGCGACTTTAAGGGCTAATATTAATGCTAAACGCGTGGCATTGGCTCATGTGCTTTTCAACCTAATAGGAAGCTTAATATTTTTAGTTTTCATGGATTATTTTATGAAATTTGTTTTGGCCATTTCACCGGAAAATAATATTGCTAGACAAATTGCGAATGCGCATACGGTTTTTAATGTTATTAATACATTAATCTTCTTGCCTTTTGCCGGAAAATTTACTGATTTTATTCAAGTTTTGATGCCGGGGAATAGTGAAGAAATTCCCTGTAAACCACAATTTATTAATGAGGATATGCTAGGAACGCCTGCAATTGCTATGAGGCTTGCTACCAAAGAAGTAGTACATATGGGTAATATGGCGAAGACAAATATAGAAAAAGCGTTTGCTTCTATTGATGATTTTGACAGCCACAAAATAGCCTATGTTTTAGAACATGAACCTGCTATAGATATCCTAGAGGAAGATATTACCAGATATTTGACTAAAATGTCGGAAAAGCAAATGGGAGAGGAAATGTCTGCTCGCCATACAGGGTTATTACATGCGTGTAATGATATTGAACGTATAGGTGATCACGCTGAGACTATAGCTAAAAAAGTTCGTAACATGCATGAGGACAGCATCACTTTTTCTCCGGCCGCCCAGCAAGAATTACAGCAACTTAGAGCCCTGGTGCTTGAAGCATGTACTAAGTCTCTGGCAGCATTAGAAAATGATGACAGAACTATGGCGCAAGAGGCGGTTAATATAACGCATCAAGTTAAACTTAAACAAAAAGAAATCCGCAAAAATCATGTTACAAGACTAAACGAAAAAATATGTGATCCTTTAAGTGGTTTTGTTATGCTAGAGCTTTTAATCAATATGAAAAGGGTATCGGACCACAGTAAAAACATAAGTCAGCTGGTTTTAGGAGAGTTTTAATTCTACAGTGTAAAAAGCGTTTTTGGATATTTTATTCTTGACAAAACTTGTTTGCTTAATTTATAATAGCGAAAGTGGCGCTTTAAGTGCGGAAATAGCTCAGTGGTAGAGCACCTCCTTGCCAAGGAGGGGGTCGCGAGTCCGAATCTCGTTTTCCGCTCCAACAAAATATAATCCTATTCTACTTTGTAGAGTAGGATTTTTTATTATGGGAGGCTTAAAAATATTTGAGACAGTTTTTTTTAGAAAATTCAAACCTGAGGCTGAACAAGAGCTGCTTTATTAAGTAAAAGTGGCCATAATAGCTATATTTGCTATATATAATGAGAGAAAACCATACACAAGTTGCCAAATATTGACCTTTATGATATGATATACAAGCAGTTTTTATGGATATTTTTCAAAGCAAGCAAATATAAAAAACACAAAATAAGTATTTCGCATAGCGAAATAAGGAGGATTTTTTAATGAGCATTTCTGTAGAAAAACAAGGCAATGAAGCAACAATCAAATTGGTGTTATCAGCAGCTGAGGTAAACAAAGGATTTAATAAGGCTATTGCTAAAATAAACAAACAGGTTAATATACCTGGATTTAGAAAGGGTAAAGCTCCTCGTCATATTTTGGAAAATCATGTAGGCAAAGATGCCGTTAAGCAAGAGGCTTTTGAAATATTAGCTAATGAATGTTACACAAAGGCATTGACAGAGGAAAAACTAATTCCTGTATCAGATCCTACGATTGCAGATTCTAAGTTTGAAGAAAACGAGGATATGGAAATAACTCTAACGGTTACTTTGAAGCCGGAACCTGAACTAGGTGAATATAAAGGACTTTCCGTTGTTAAGAAGGTTGTAGAAATAACAGATAAAGAAGTTGACGAAGCTGTTGACGACTTACGCAAGAGAGCAGCAAAAATGGTAGTGGTGAAAGACGCTGTTATTGAAAAAGGCGACTTCGCTATAATTGACTTTGCCGGGACTGTAGATGGTGAACCATTTTCAGGTGGCGAAGGAAAAGGCTATCCTTTGGAAGTAGGATCGGGAAGTTTCATACCTGGGTTTGAAGAACAATTAATTGGCTTAAAAGCAGGTGAAGCTACTGATGTTGATGTAACTTTCCCTGAAACATATTTTGTCAAAGAATTGGCCAACAAGGAAGCTGTGTTTAAAGTTAACGTGCAAGATGTGAAACGCAAAGAGTTACCGGAATTAAACGATGAGTTTGTTGCGGCTAATTCTGACAGCAAGACTGTAGAGGAATTGAAAACTACGACCAAGGAACGTTTACAAGCAAGTGCAGAGCAAAATTCGCAAGCTGAATATGAAAGAGCATTAGTAATGCAAGCTGTTGACAATGCAAAATTTGAAGTTCCTGAAATCATGATAGAAGATCGTATTTCTAGAATGGTTGAAGAATTAAAAATGAGCTTGGAAAGCCGTAAAATGAATCTAGATATGTATATGAAATATACTGGGCAAGATATGGCAAAAGTACGCGAAAACCAAAAACCAACTGCTGTGGAAAATGTGAAAACAGATTTAGTTTTGGATGCCATTGCTAAAGTTGAAAAGATTCAAATTTCCGAAGAAGAAGTTAATGATGAAATGGCTGCTATAGCATCTCAACACGGTGCTAGCATTGAAGACGTAAAAAAAATCATTGCCGGCAACAACAACATGGGCTTATTGCTAGCAAATGTCTTGCGTAAAAAAGCAGCACATATTATTATTGATAGTGCTAAATAATTTTGTGGTGTATAATATTAATTAAGAAGTGAGGTGTGAAAGATGGGTTTTGTACCTATAGTTGTAGAACAATCTAGTAGGGGCGAACGTTCCTATGATATATATTCCCGTTTGCTAAAAGACAGAATAGTCTTTGTAACCGGTCAAATTGATGATTATATGGCTAACCTCATTATTGCGCAGCTTTTATTTTTGGAGGCTGAAGATCCTAGTAAGGATGTTCATCTTTATATTAATAGTCCCGGCGGTAGTGTGAGCTCAGGTATGGCAATTTATGATACCATGCAGTACATTAAGCCTGATGTTTCTACTATTTGCATTGGAATGGCTGCTTCTATGGCGTCAGTGCTCTTAGCCGCAGGTACCTCAGGAAAACGTTTTGCCCTGCCATATTCACGGGTAATGATTCATCAGCCATTGGGTGGTGCCCAAGGGCAAGCTAGTGATATTGAAATTCATGCTAGAGAAATATTGCGCATTCGTGAAGAAATGACAGATATTCTGGTAAAACATACCGGACAGGCAAAAAAGAAAATTCAACAGGACACGGAAAGGGATCATTTCCTTACCAGTGCGGAAGCTAAAGAATATGGCCTTATTGATGAAGTAGTAACAAGAGCTGCTGATAAGGTTGTAGAAAAGTAATATATGTTGTAACAAACATCTAGTTTTTTAGTGAAGGGGGAATGACATATGAATTTTGGCGATGGAAACGATAATAATTATACATGTTCTTTCTGTGGCAAAAAACAAGGGCAAGTCAAGAAATTGGTTGCTGGTCATAATGTCTTCATTTGCGATGAATGTATTGAAGTGTGCAATGAAATGCTTGCAGAGGAGTTTGCTAAGCCTACAGAAGAATTCCGCAGTGAATTGCCTAAACCCAAAGAAATTAAGGAAATCCTTGACCAATATGTAATTGGGCAAGAGGAAGCAAAGAAAACATTGTCTGTAGCAGTCTATAATCACTATAAACGTATTCATTATGAAGATCAAAATAAAAATAGTGACGTGGAGTTGCAAAAATCAAATATTTTAATGCTTGGGCCCACCGGCAGTGGTAAAACATTATTGGCTCAGACCTTGGCTAAGATTTTGCAAGTACCTTTTGCCATTGCCGATGCTACTGCTCTTACAGAGGCTGGTTATGTAGGCGAAGATGTGGAAAATATTTTGTTGCGCTTAATCCAAAATGCTGACTTTGATATTGAACGCGCTGAACGAGGCATTATTTATATTGATGAAATTGATAAAATTTCCCGTAAATCTGAAAACCCTTCTATTACTCGTGATGTATCAGGAGAAGGTGTACAGCAAGCATTGCTGAAGATTTTGGAAGGGACGGTTGCTAGTGTTCCACCTCAAGGCGGACGTAAGCACCCACATCAAGAGTTTATCCAGATAGATACCACTAATATTTTGTTTATTTGTGGAGGGGCTTTTGCTGGGATAGAAAACATTATTAGCTCACGTGTTGGTAAGAAAAACATGGGTTTTGGTGCTGACATTAAAACTAAGAGTGAGCTAAAGTCCGACGCTATGCTCAAAAAAGTATTACCTGAAGATTTAATGAAATTTGGTTTGATCCCCGAGTTTGCCGGTCGGTTGCCGGTACTAGTGACGTTAGATTCCTTGGATGAAGCAGCTCTTATTCGCATCTTAACTGAACCTAAAAATGCTTTAACTAAACAATATGAGCATTTCTTAGCTATGGATGATGTGGAACTTAGCTTTGATGAGGGGGCACTAAAAGCTATTGCGCATGAAGCTCTTAGTCGTAGTGCTGGTGCTAGAGGGTTACGGGCAATAATAGAAACTATTATGCGTAATGTCATGTACGAAGTTCCTTCACGAAGCGATGTAAGGAAATGTGTGGTTACGGAAGATGTCGTTAAAACTCACAAAGATCCCACGTTACTTTTAGAAGAAAAAACGAAGGAAAAACGTAAAAAAGCATAATTTGAGGGGGAAAAGGGGTTAACCTTTTTCCCCTTTTTGTCTATAATGTAATTAAAGAGGACGTAATTTACGTCAATGTATTGGATGGGAGGATTCCACATGAGTGAGAATAAATTAAGAATGCCCTTGTTGCCTTTGCGCGGCATGATGGTGTTCCCAGGTATGATTATAAATTTAGATATAGGTCGTGAGCGTTCCATTAAAGCAGTTGAGACCGCAATGAATGGTTCGCGTAAAATTTTCCTTGTTGCTCAAAAAGAAGCGATTACCATGGATCCTACTGCGGCAGATATGTTTAATTATGGTATTATTGCGGAAATAAAACAGTTATTAAAACTTCCTAACGGAGCTTTGCGGGTGCTGGTAGAGGGATTGAACAGGGCACAGATATTATCTGTGGAAGATATAGAAGGTTCTAATTTTGAAGTTATTGTCAATAGTGTTGAAGATATAAATGATCATAGCAATGAAGTCGAAGCTTTGAAACGCATGTTGGTAGAAACATTCGAACAGTGGGTTTTGGCTAGCAAAAAAATTACGTCAGAGGTGCTAATCACATTTAAAGATCAGGCTGACCCTGGTCGTATTGCAGACATGATTGCAGGTTATATTGGTATTAATATCAGTGAAAAAGAAAAAGTTCTAGAAGCAAGCGATGTTAAAGTACGCATGAACTTACTCTATGGATACTTATGCAAAGAATTGGAAATTGCTAATATTGAAAAGAGTATTTCCCAACAGGTTAGCAAACAAATAGAACAGAATCAAAGGGAATATTATTTGCGCGAGCAAATGAAGGCCATTAGCAAAGAATTAAATGATGGTGATGAACGTCAAGCAGAAGTTGATGTATATAAGAAAAAAATTGCGGAATTAAAATTGCCGGAAGACTTAGTTGAAAAACTTGATAAGGAACTGGATCGCTTGTATAAGATGCCACCTATGATGGCAGAAAGTGCTGTGATTCGTAACTATTTAGATGTGATTTTAGCTTTACCGTGGAACACATTTACTGAGGACAACTATGATTTAAAATTGGCTGAAAAAATTTTGAATAAGGATCATTGTGGTTTAGAAAAAGTTAAAGAACGTATTTTAGAATACTTAGCTGTGCATGCATTGACTAAACAAAACAAAGGACCCATTTTGTGTTTAGTTGGACCTCCTGGCGTTGGTAAAACATCTTTAGCTCGTAGCGTCGCACGTGCTATTAATCGTAAGTTTACGCGTATTTCTTTAGGTGGGGTACGTGATGAAGCAGAAATACGTGGACATAGACGTACTTATATTGGGGCTATGCCAGGACGCTTGATTCATGGAATGCAGATTTGTGGCAGTTCTAATCCTGTATTTTTATTGGATGAAGTAGATAAGATGAATGCAGATTTTCGTGGCGATCCTGCTTCAGCACTGCTAGAAGTTTTGGATCCGGAGCAAAATTGTAATTTTAGCGATCATTTTGTAGAATACCCTTTTGACATGTCCAATGTATTTTGGATTGTTACTGCCAATAGTGTTGACACGATTCCTGCAGCTTTGTTAGATAGAATGGAAGTGATTCAACTATCTAGTTACACTGATGAAGAGAAAATAAAGATAGCACGATTGCATTTAATCCCCAAAGAGCGTAAAGCGCATGGACTGACAGCTAAAACGTTTTCTGTCGTGCCAAAAACTATAGAGCAAATTATTCGTGATTATACTCGTGAAGCAGGTGTGCGTAATTTAGAGCGTAAAATAGCTAGTTTGTGCCGCAAGGCTGCTCGCAAAATTGTGGCAGGTGAAGTTAAAAGCGTTAAAATAACTTCGGCTAATTTAGCGACATTTTTGGGCCCTATTATCTATTTAGAAAGTGATTTAAAGGCGCGTAGTGAAGTTGGTATCTGTACAGGATTAGCGTGGACCAGTGTAGGTGGTGAAATGCTGAAAGTAGAAGTTATAGCTTGTGCCGGCAAAGGGAAATTGCAATTAACCGGTCAGCTGGGTGATGTTATGAAAGAATCCGCGCAAGCAGGTTATACGTATATTCGTTCTAGAGCGAAGCAGTTAGGGTTACCGGAAGATTTCTCCGAAAAAACAGATATCCATATCCATTTACCGGAAGGGGCAATACCTAAAGATGGACCTTCGGCGGGTATAACTATGGTAACGGCCATGGAATCCGCTTTAACAAAGCGTAAAATTAAGGCAGGCATTGCTATGACAGGAGAGATTACCTTGTCAGGACGTGTGCTTCCAGTAGGCGGTATAAAGGAAAAAATGCTTGCCGCAAGTAGATATCATATTAAGAAAATTTTATTGCCGGCGCAAAACATGCAAGACCTAGATGAATTACCCAAAAAGGTGCGCGATGCTATTGAGTTTATTCCGGTTGAACATATGGACCAGGTCACTAAAATAGCATTGGAGGATTAAAAAATGAATGTAAAACAATGGGATTTAATTACAGCAAAATACGTAGCTTCAGCGGTGAAAAGTGAACAATATCCCTTGCCGGCCTTGGAAGAGATTGCTTTTATAGGCCGCAGTAATGTTGGAAAGTCTTCGTTGATAAACTCTTTAACCCGTTGTCGCAGCTTAGCTAGGGTTAGTGGCTCGCCAGGAAAAACACAAACGCTAAATTTTTATGAATTGTGTGCTAAACGCATGCTGGGTGAAGCAGAAGAGCGCCGTATATTTCATTTGGTAGATTTACCGGGTTACGGATTTGCTCGAACGGCCAAGGATAATCGAGAACAGTGGTCGGCGTTTATTAGCAAGTATTTAGAAAACTCGGAGCATTTAAAATTGGTCTTTCAGTTAGTAGATATTAGACACAAACCGATGGAGAGTGATATTGCTTGCTATCATTGGCTTATGGATTGCCATCGTCCTACCATAGTTGTGCTGACTAAGGCTGATAAGTTGTCAAAGAGCGCAGCAATGGCACAAAAGGAACTATTTAAGCGAGAATTAGGGTTGGATGATAGTCGTATTATTACCTACTCATCCACCGCTCATACTATGCGTAATGAGCTTATTAATAGGTTGATGGAATATATAGACTAAGGTAAGGAAGAAGGCGCTCCAGAGGTGATAAAAACTCTTTTGTTTTTGCTGTCTGCTATTTTAGGTTGGGGATTGCATTTTATAGGAATGCCGATACCATGGATGCTAGGAGGTGTATTTGTTTCCCTGGGGATGAAGATTTCCGGCATAAAGGGTGTTAAATGGCCTAGGATGTGGCGTAATTATGGCTTAATTGTAGTTGGCTATGGTATAGGCAGGTATGTTACGCCTATGGTGTTAGATCAAATGTTGCACCAAATACCTGGTATTGCAGGTGCAACTCTTATTGCGGTTATGGCAGCGTTGCTTATTTCTATATTGATGTCCAAATATGAAAAAATAGATTTGCATAGTACCATTATGGGTATAATGCCAGGTGGATTTACACAAATGACGGCAATGATTGACGAAGATTCGCGTGTTGATGCTAATATAGTAACTGTTCTCCAGAGTTTACGGTTAATTACTATTGTAGTGAGTGTTCCTTTTTTGGTTACCCATTTTTTAGGGGCTGAAGTAACTAAGACGGCGACTAGTTTAGCAGTAACCAACGCCGTTTCCTTTTGGTTGATTTTGCCTTTTGCAGGAGTAACTGGGCTTATAATGGAAAAACTAAAAATTTCTACTCCCTATCTTTTAGGCCCAATTATCCTAGCCGCTTTAGCAGCGTTATATACTGGCCTTCTAAACACAGCTCCAAACTGGCTATTGGCAACGGCACAGCTTAGCATTGGAATTTATGTGGGATCGGGATTGGAACCACAAAAGGTTAAAAAGCTGGCTAGGGTAATGCCTTCTGCTTTTTTGGGAATTTTTTCAATTTTAGGTATTAGTATAGTGGTTGCTTATGTATTATCTTATTATTATGGCTTTAGTTTAATTACAGCTTTTTTAGCCATGGCTCCCGGTGGTTTGGGAGAAATGTGTTTGGTTGGTATGTCTTTAGAAGAGAATGTGGCAATTATTTTGACCTATCAGATGTTTAGATTCTTATTTTTAAATTTGGCGGTACCTTTTGGTATTTACAAATATTTTGGCAAACCGCTGTCTTTGCCTAGTGGTAAAAAAATCTAGCTAATCTTTCAGAAGAAATATTGACATTACTTCTATATGTAGTATAATGGTGTTGTAACTTAATATTATGCAGAAAACGATAAGTCGATGTAAGTCCGACACGGTCCCGCCGCTGTAAAGCCAGCATATCGGTCTGTAGTATCCAAAGTATCCTGCGAGAGACAGGAAGCGGATGAGCGTGAGTATTTTCACAATTGTCTAGTAAGCTTCTTTCTTCAAGGAAAGAAGCTTTTTTATTTTACAGTATTGGACGTACTGCTTCTCTCAAAAAGTCATTTTAAAATGGCCCTTAAAATAAAAAGTGAGTGAGAGACACTTCGAAGAACAACAAAAGAGCTGGTGCTTTTCTTAAGAAAAGCACCAGCTCTTTTGTTTTAAAATTAAACAAATTTATTAT
>Ga0265294_10010225_pt1 | contig 10702 bp, 5 predicted proteins | sample MunlanPumphouse3_FD_192504 | JGI IMG/M metagenome (GOLD analysis project Ga0265294, IMG submission 192504) | Groundwater microbial communities from a municipal landfill in Southern Ontario, Canada - Pumphouse #3 | ecosystem: Environmental > Aquatic > Deep subsurface > Groundwater | place...
CCGCCACGTCGCTGCTCTTCTCCAGCATCCCCTGCAAACGGGTAAAGAGCAGCGTGTCGTTCTCCGCATCGATTGCCAGGTCGTACTTCCCCAGGTGGATCAGCGCCTTGATCATCTGGGGACTGTTTTGCTCACTGACCGCCAGGAGGAGGATCCGGTTCACTTTCTCTGCAGCCGATTGCGGCAAGGATTTTTTTTCCAGTGCAGCCACCTCCTCCCAGTGACGCGCATAATCGTTCGGGGTCATCATATTTTTTTGTTGCGCAGACATCCCGCCTGCGTAGATAAACAGGAGAATGATCAGGGTTATTCGTTTCATATTGTTTCTCTGTAGGTTTAATAGAGTCATTTAGGGAGCATACATTCCGGCTTCATCACCACTCCGATCCGCTTCTTGCCGTTGATCTTGATGCACATCGGCCGATCGAACCGCACATGCCGGACAAACGGTGTCTCTTGTACTGCCGGGAGGCTGTTGAGGAACGGTTCATCGAAGAAACCGTCGTTTTCGAGAAACGGGTTCACCGTGAAGTAACCCACCCCGAAAGAGGTGAGGTTCTGGAAGAAGTGGGTACCCTGGCTCGGCTCGATGCGGTAGTTCTCCATGCCCGACTCCACGATCACCCGTGCCATCGAGATGTGGGGCCACTTCACCGGGATGCCCAGCCAGGGATCGGACGATCCCCAGCGGCCGGGACCTACCAGCACGTAGTTGTTGCCGGCTTCAATAAAGGCATGGTTAATCTGCTCGATCTCACGGGCAATCAAAGAGTTGTGGAAGGCGTTAAATACATCGCTCCGAACATACACCACATCATGTACATCGCTTGAGATACCATTTCCCAGGGCATTCCGCGAATAGAGGATCGTCTGTTGCGGATCCACCTTCTCCAGGTTCTCATGCACCACCTCGCGGCTGTCGACGATGGGGCGGATCTGCAGGACATAGAAGGAGGCAAACTGATTGTCGCGGATGTCGACCGCGAATTCGATCTCCACCGGGCGGCCCATCTCCTTCTGTCCGGCTTTGAGCAGCTTCTCCAGGATCTCGTTCAGGGGGAACATGTCGTGCTGCAGGATATTGGCAAAAGAGATGATCTTCCTTCCCCCTTCATAGTAACCATCGCGAATGATCTGATCCTGCGGGTCGTAGGTAGAAGCCACATAGCGCAGCGGCCCCTGTTCCGCCTCTTTCAGGCGCAGCTTGAGCAGGTTGAAGCCGTCGTCGATGGTAAAATCTTTCGACACCGAGTCGAGGTCGAGCGCATAGTACTGCGTCTGCGTATCCCTGAGCGCCAGATCGAGGGAGCTGAGCTGCAGGATGCGGGCCGCATGCAGCGGAGAGAAACGCAGTCCCATGTTGCCGTCCATAATATACTTACCCAGTCCGAAGGCCATGTTGACGATGCCGTCCTCGGTGCGTTCGTTGCCAATAGGATAATAGTTGATGGATCGCGCAACGCCCGAGATGGCAGGGTAGAACTGGCTGCCGTACTGCGATCCCACCACCTCCTGCAGCACAATCGCCATCTTCTCCTGATCGATCAGGTTGTGCGTGGCAGCCATATAACTCTTGCTGTCACGGTAGAACACCGAGGCATAGACCGCCTTGATGGCGTTGCTCAGCAGGCGCACCATCTCATACTTATCGTTCACGTAGGGGATCATATAAGTGGAGTAGATGCCGGCGAAGGGTTGATACTGTGAATCCTCCAGCAGGCTCGACGAGCGGATGGCAACAGGGCTGTCGATGGCGTCGAAGAATACCAGAAAGTCGCTCACCAGCCGCTTGGGCAGCTTAGCCGCCAGGAAATGCTTCAGGATATCCTCATCCTCCCGCTCCGAGAGGGCCACCGGGTAGAGGTTGTTGGCCTCCATGAACTCGTCGAACAGATCGGTACAGAGCACCACCGTCTTGGGGGTGGTAACCGGGAAATTGGGGTTGTTGTTCAGCTCCAGATGGGTCTTCACCATATAGCCGATAAAGGCAAGCCCCCTTCCCTTTCCTCCCAGCGACCCCTCGCCGATGCGGGCGAAGTTGGAGTACCGGTCGAACCGTTCTTTCTCAAAGACGGCCACCACACCGGCGTTCTTCATCCGTCGGTACTGGACAATGGTGGCGTGAATCAGCTCGCGTGCATCGTGCATGCTGGCATACTCCGACACGTCGATCTTCTTCAGCATCTCGGCCACGGGGAACATGGCACGGGAGTAAAAGAAACGGGAAAAGTGATTATGGGAGAGGTGATAATAGAGTGCATCGTCGGGTATGTTGCGAATGTTGATCTGCAGCTCCTTCAGGTTACGGATCCGGAAGATCTCCTCCTTCGTATGAGGGTCGGTGATGATGAAATCGCCGAAGCCCAGGTTCTCCTTGATGGCGCGACGCAGATCCTGCGGAAAAGTCTTGGAGTTCTTATCGATAAAGACATCGCTGAGACCCTCAATCTGTTTTCTGTTCTCCGACTCGGAAGAGGTAAAGATGATGGGAATATAGGTATCCTTCGTGCGGATCCACTCGCCTAACCGCTTGCCGGCTAGCTTATCCTTCTCCCCCTTCATCTGGAAGCTCATGTCGCTGATCACCCCCAGCATGTTGTCACCGTACTTCTTGTAGTAGGAGACTGCCTCCTCGTAGTTACGAGCCAGCAAGACCTTGGGACGGCCCCGCATACGCAGCATCCGCAAGTGATCGTTGAGCGCCTCCTTCGAGAACTCCTTCGATTCCGACAGCACAAACTTGTAAAGCAGCGGCAACGCCGAGGAGTAGAACCGCACCGAGTCCTCCACCAGCATGATGGTCTGCACCCCCACGGTCTTCACGTCATGCTCCACATTCATCCGGTCCTCCACCACCTTGATGATGGCCAGCAACAGGTCGGTATCGCCCAGCCAGCTGAAAACATAATCGATGCCACTCAGGTCCTCCCGGCTCAGCGAGCGGGTCACCGCTTTTGAAAAAGGGGTGAGCAGCACCACGTGCATGCCGGGGTAGCGCTCCTTGATCTGTATCGCCAGCTCGAACGCATCGCTGTTGTCAATATTGGGCATGCAGATCACCAGCTCAAAGTGATTCTGCTTCAGCTCGGCAAGCGCTTCCCTGTTGTTGTTCACCTGTGTGAAGCGCGGCGGGTAGCGCAGGTTGAGGGAGACGTACTCATTGAAGATCTGTTCATCGACACGGCCATCATCCTCCAGCATAAACATGTCGTAACGGGAAGCTACCAACAGGATGTTGTAGATCCGCTTGTTCATCAGCTTCACAAAAGGGGTATCGCGAAAGCGGAGTTGGCTGATATCATGGGCTTTGATAACCGATTTGGGTGTCTTCATTTTCATCTGGTTCCGTTATTTCCTGCTTCTGTTCCTTTTCTTGTTACCGGATACAAACATAGGAATTTTTTTTGTATATTTGTTTGCCATTCGGAATGGGAAAGTCACACCGACTGCTCCGGTGGCAGTTATTGAACTGAACCAATGCAAATGATACCGAAAAGAGCCCCCCTGTATTTCACCCTGTTTTCTCTGCTCACTGCTGGCGGGGTGCTGTTGATAGCACTGACCTCCTGGAATTACCTTGCGAAGAGCGAGACAGAGCGGCCGTTAGTGCTCTCCATGACCGCCTCGGTGGAAGTACCGGAAGCAATGACTTTTGCCGGCGAGCAGATCACCTTCGACCGGTACGACAAGCGGGAACGGCTGGACAGGGAGCTGAACAGCTTCACCTACTTCCACTCTACCACCCTGTTGCTTTTTAAGCGGGCCAACCGTCTCTTCCCCGTGATCGAGCCGATCCTGGAGCAACAGGGGTTACCCGACGATCTGAAGTACCTGGCGGTGATCGAGAGCAACCTCGATGTGCGGGCGGTCTCGCCGGCCAGGGCGGCAGGACTGTGGCAGTTTCTGCAAAGCACGGGCAAGCAGTACGGCTTGGAGGTAAGCAGTGAGGTGGATGAGCGATACCATGTGGAGAAGTCGACGGTGGCCGCCAGCCGCTATCTGCGCGATGCCTACCGCAAATATGGGAGATGGAGCGCCGCCGCGCTTGCCTACAACGGGGGACAGGCACGCATCACCCATGAGCTGGCCAGCCAGGGAACAACCGACGCCCTGGACCTGTGGTTAGTTGAGGAGACCTCCCGCTACTATTACCGGATGCTGGCCCTCAAGCTGGTCTTCGAGCACCCGCAACAGTACGGCTTCATCATCAAACCGGATCACCTCTATAAACCGATGACATTCAGAGAGGTCACGATCTCTTCTCCGATCCCCGACCTGGTCGCGTTCGCCCGCGAGCAGGGAGTCACCTATGCCCAGCTGAAGGAATTTAACTCCTGGCTGCGGGACACGAAGCTGACCAATCCCTCGGGCAAAAGCTATACCCTGCTGATCCCCACAAAAGAAGATCTCTATTATCGCAAGGGAGAAAAGCGAAAAGTACACAACAAAGGGTGGGTTGCGGAGTAAACATTTCGAGGCGATCAATCGTTTATACAGACTATGGCATCTGAAACGGAACAGATACGGGTATACGGTGCCCGTGTACACAATCTGAAAAATATCGACGTCACCATCCCGCGCAATGCCCTCACCGTGATCACCGGCCTGAGCGGCAGCGGCAAGTCGTCACTCGCCTTCGACACCATCTTTGCCGAGGGACAGCGCCGTTATATTGAGACCTTCTCGGCTTATGCCCGCGGCTTCCTCGGCAAGATGGAACGTCCCGACGTGGACAAGATCACCGGCCTGAGCCCCGTCATCTCTATCGAGCAGAAGACCACCAACAAGAACCCCCGCTCCACCGTGGGTACCGCCACCGAAATCTACGACTTTCTCCGCCTGCTCTACGCCCGCGCAGGCGAGGCTTACTCCTACCTCACCGGGGAGAAGATGGTGAAGTACACCGATGAACAGATCTTAGAGCTGATTCTGGAGAAGTACATCGGGAAGAAGATCTACATCCTGGCACCGGTAGTGCGCAACCGCAAGGGACATTACAAGGAGCTGTTCGAACAGATCCGCAAGAAAGGATACCTTTACGTGCGGGCCGACGGTGAAATCAGAGAGATCCTTCCCGGCATGCGGGTAGACCGCTACAAAAACCACAGCATCGAGATCCTGATCGATAAGCTAGTGGTGTCGAACCGGTTCGCCGACAAGCTGAAGGCCAGCGTACGCACCGCCATGAAGCAGGGAGCGGGTCTGATCCTGATCCAGGATGTGGAGGAGGGCGGGGTGCGCCACTACAGCCGCAGCCTGATGTGTCCCACCACGGGGCTGTCGTACAGCGAGCCGGCCCCTCACAACTTCTCCTTCAACTCACCCCAGGGTGCCTGTCCCCGCTGCAAGGGCATCGGCACGGTCGACCAGATCGATATTGAGAAGATCATCCCCAACCCGGAGCTGAGCATTGCCGGCGGAGGGATCACCCCCTTGGGCAAGGAGAAGAGCAACCTGCTCTTCTGGCAGATCGCCGCCATATGCGAGAAATATGGTGTGACGCTGAAAACGCCGATCAGGGAGATGCCTCAGGAGGCGGTCGATGAGATCATGCAGGGCACCAATGAGCGACTGAAGATCAAGAACGAGTCACTGGGCAGCTCCAACTATATGGTCACTTACGAAGGGGTAGCCAAATATATTGAGATGCAACAGGAGGAAGATGCCTCAGCCACCGCACAAAAGTGGGCCGGCCAGTTTATCACCACCTCCGTCTGTCCCGAATGCCACGGACAGCGCCTCAACAAGGAGGCGCTCCACTTCCGCATCAACGAAAAGAACATCGCCGAGCTGGCGGAGATGGGCATCCGGGAGCTCTATGACTGGATCATCCGCTCCGAATCGGCGGTCACCGAGAAACAACGGCTGATCGCCGGAGAGATCAAGAAGGAGATCCTCACCCGCCTACAGTTCCTGCTCGACGTGGGGCTCGGCTACCTCTCTCTCTCCCGCACCACAGCTTCGCTCTCGGGCGGTGAGAGCCAGCGCATACGGCTGGCCACCCAGATCGGATCACAGCTGGTCAACGTGCTCTATATCCTCGACGAGCCCAGCATCGGCCTACACCAGCGTGACAACCACCGTCTCATCGACTCGTTGCGTAAGCTGCGCGACTCAGGGAACTCGGTAGTGGTGGTAGAGCACGACAAGGATATGATGCTGGCATCCGACTATATCGTGGACATGGGTCCCTTTGCCGGCGAGCGGGGCGGCGATGTGGTGTTCGAGGGAGAGCCCGCGGAAATGCTCACGCACAACACCCTCACTTCCAACTACCTCAACGGCAAGTTGGAGATAGCTCTACCGGAGAAGAGGCGCCCCGGGAACGGTAAGACGCTGGTCATCGAAGGGGCCTCGGGCAACAACCTGAAAGAGGTGACCGCCACCTTCCCCTTGGGGACACTGATCTGTGTAACCGGCGTTTCCGGCAGCGGCAAGTCGACCCTGATCAACGAAACGCTGCAACCCCTCCTCAGCCAGCAGTTCTACCGCTCACTGAAAGATCCGCTGCCCTACAAGAGAGTGAAAGGAGTCGAGCAGCTCGACAAGGTGGTGAGCGTCGATCAGTCGCCCATCGGACGTACCCCCCGCTCCAACCCCGCCACCTACACCGGCGTCTTCTCCGATATACGCAATCTCTTTGCCGGCATGCCGGAGGCGAAGATCAGGGCCTACAAACCGGGGCGATTCTCCTTCAACGTGAAGGGAGGCCGTTGTGAGGAGTGCAGCGGCAACGGCTACAAGACCATTGAGATGAACTTCCTTCCCGATGTGATGGTGCCCTGCGAAGTGTGCCACGGCAAGCGCTACAACCGGGAGACGCTGGAGGTGCGCTTCAAGGGAAAATCGATCGCCGACGTGCTGGAGATGAGCATCAACGAGGCAGTCGGCTTCTTCGAGAATGTGCCCAATATCTTGCACAAGATAAAGGTGTTACAGGAGGTAGGACTGGGATACATCAAACTGGGGCAGTCCTCCACCACCCTCTCGGGAGGGGAGAGCCAGCGGGTGAAGCTGGGCACCGAGCTGGCCCGCACCGACACCGGCAACACCCTCTACGTACTGGATGAGCCGACCACCGGCCTTCACTTCGAAGACATCCGCGTGCTGCTGGGCGTCCTCAACAAGTTAGTAGACAAGGGGAACACGGTCATCGTCATCGAGCACAACCTCGACATCATCAAGTGTGCCGACCACATCATCGACCTGGGCCCCGAGGGCGGAGAGAAGGGAGGAGAGATCCTTGCCACCGGCACGCCGGAGGAGATTGTCCGCAACGGGGAGAGCTATACCGCTCATTACCTGCGGGAGGAGTTGCGCCGGAGCAGATGAACGTTAAAAAAAGAGATTGGTTGAACATTTGGAGAAACACATTGTTTAGTGAGTACAAAGAATGATTACCCGGAATCTGTTTAAACAGACAATATTATATGGCAAATATCACTTTCAAAGGCAACCCTGTACACACCATCGGCCAACTGCCACAAAGAGGCATCGCTGCTCCCGATTTCACACTGGTGAAAGGCGATCTCTCTGAAGCACGCTTGTCGGACTTTAAAGGCAAATATGTGGTGCTGAACATTTTCCCGAGTCTCGACACGGGGGTTTGTGCCGCGTCGGTACGCCGTTTCAACAAGGATGCTGCCACACTGCCCGACACAGTGGTGCTGGGGATATCAGCCGACCTGCCGTTTGCCGCAGGACGTTTCTGCAGCATGGAAGGAATAGAGCATGTAGTGACTCTTTCCTGCTTCCGCGACGAAGCTTTTGGCCGGGATTACGGGCTACTGATGACCGACGGTCCGCTGAGAGGCCTGCTGGCCCGCGCCGTGGTGGTGGTCAACCCCGAGGGCAAGGTGATCCATACGGAACTGGTTCCTGAGATTGCACAGGAGCCTGATTATCATTCTGCAATCAACTCGATAGTGTAGTTTGTTTCATGAAGATTGTGTTAACAAGGGGAGTCTGCGAAGTGATTCGCGGACTTCCCGCTTTATGCACAACCTGCCAAAAAGACAATCCATTTATTTTAATCTACCGTTCTTTTTTTTACATTTGTATATTCATTCACACATCACACTTTCACCTGGTCAGAAAATCGCAGAAAAACAGATGAACCGCTGTATGAACAGGTTGAAACGAGAACACTATGGCTAAAAGAAAAAGGAAGAGAACTTCCGCATCGAAAAAAAAGAACGTCAACCGGTTTGCATTCCTCCAGAACGAACGCGTTCATTTTCTGACAGGGGTGGTGATCGCTTTCACCGGAATCTTTCTGTTGCTGGCAATCATCTCCTTCTTCTTTACCGGAGCAGCCGACCAGAGCAGGGTACTCAACCGTTCCTTCTTCGAGCTGATCCGATCTGGCAGTTCAGGGGTTGACAACTGGACCGGTGCCGGCGGAGCTTTTCTGGCAGAGCTGCTGGTAAACGACTGGTTTGGCATCTTCTCCGTGCTGATCCCCCTGTTCCTGATCTACATCGGGTTGCGCATCATGAAGGTGTCGGATTTCTCATTTATGAAAGCATTGTTTATCAGTGCCTTTGGAATGATCGGCGGCTCCATAGCCAGCGCTTTCATTCTGGGAAGGCTCTTCCCCGACACCCACGTGAAATGGGGAGGTGCTCACGGCACACAGATTGAGGAGCTGCTCGAGAGCAGTGTAGGATGGCCGGGAGTGGTCCTGCTCATCCTGCTCTTTATCGTCACCCTGGCGGTGATCCTGCGCAAGAGCTCCATCTACACCATCCAGAAAAGCCTGGTGAACAACAAGCCCTCCTTCTTCCGGCAGGAGGAACAGGAGGAATTGCCTGAAGAGGAAGAGGAACGCACCGACCCGGTTACGGAGAAACGGCCAAGCCTGCTCAGCCGTCTCTTCACCCGTTTGACAATGAAGGGTGCGGCCCGCAGCCATCCCGATGACGAGCCGGATCCCGCAGATGAGGAAACATCCGGTCCGGATGATCCCGTTGCGTCCGTCTCATACGCGGAAACGGGAAAGAAGGGTTCATCGCTGCAGGATGAAGGGTTACAGGATCATTTCGAAGTGGTTGTCCCCCGGGATGACGAGCCCCTCCGTACGGGGTTACAGGAGCCTTTCCCGGCAGATGATCAGGATAAAGAGCCGCAACCGGGGTTGCAGGAAGATTATGATCCGCGAAAGGACCTCTCCACATTCCGGTTTCCCACGATGAACCTGCTGAAGGTATACAATACCGCCGACAGGGCGGTCGACATGAACGAGCAGAACGAAAACAAGGAAAGAATCATCCATACGTTGCGCAACTACGGCATCGAGATCACCTCGATCAAAGCGACTGTGGGCCCCACCATCACGCTCTACGAGATCGTGCCGCAAGCGGGGGTCCGCATCTCAAAAATCCGCAACTTAGAGGATGACATCGCCCTGAGTCTCTCCGCCCTGGGCATCCGCATCATTGCGCCGATGCCGGGCAAGGGCACCATCGGTATCGAGGTGCCCAACAAAGAACCGCAGATCGTCTCCATGCAGTCGGTGATCTCCTCCCGTCGGTTCCAGGAATGCGACTACGCCCTGCCTGTGGCGCTGGGAAAGACCATCACCAACGAAGTGTTCATCTTCGACCTTACCAAGATGCCCCACCTGCTGGTAGCCGGCGCTACCGGGCAGGGTAAGTCCGTGGGTCTGAATGCGATCATCACCTCGCTCCTTTACAAGAAGCATCCCTCGGAGATGAAAATGGTGCTGATCGACCCGAAGATGGTGGAGTTCAACATCTACTCCACCATCGAGAAGCATTACTTAGCCAAGCTGCCGGATGAAGAGAAGGCGATCATCACGGACGTGGCCAAAGTGACACAGACCCTCAACTCCCTCACCAAGGAGATGGACGACCGTTATGAGCTATTGATGAAAGCGCATGTGCGGACCATCAAAGAATACAACGAGAAGTTTATCAAGCGCCGCCTCAACCCCGAGAAGGGACACCGCTATATGCCCTACATCGTGGTGGTGATCGATGAGTTCGGCGACCTGATCATGACCGCCGGCAAGGAGATCGAGATGCCCATCGCCCGCATCGCCCAGAAGGCACGTGCCGTGGGCATACATATGGTGATTGCCACGCAGCGTCCCACCACCAACATCATCACCGGCACCATCAAGGCCAATTTCCCCGCCCGCATGGCGTTCCGCGTCACCTCACAGATCGACTCGCGCACCATCCTCGATATGAGCGGCGCCAACCAACTGATCGGTCGCGGCGACATGCTCTTCTCACAGGGAAGCAGCCTCATCCGCATCCAGTGCGCTTTTGTGGATACCCCCGAGGTGGAAGAGATTGCCCAGTACATCGGAAAGCAGAACGGCTATGACCATGCCTTCGCCCTGCCCGAGGTAGCCGGCGAGACAGAGGCGGCACCCGGTGCAGTCGACCTGAACGACCGTGATCCGCTCTTTGAGGAGGCGGCCCGCCTGATCGTGGTGCACCAGCAGGGATCTACCTCCCTGATCCAACGCAAGTTCTCCATCGGTTACAACCGTGCCGGGCGGCTGATGGATCAGCTGGAGGCTGCCGGCATTGTGGGAGCCACTCAGGGCAGCAAGCCGCGGGATGTCTTTATCGCCGATGAGTACTCGCTGGAGAAGCTGCTCACCTCCCTGCGCTAAAAAGGAGCTGACCCGCAGTCGCCGGCATTAAACCATGCCCCTGCTTGTCGGTCC
>Ga0265294_10010227_pt1 | contig 10701 bp, 7 predicted proteins | sample MunlanPumphouse3_FD_192504 | JGI IMG/M metagenome (GOLD analysis project Ga0265294, IMG submission 192504) | Groundwater microbial communities from a municipal landfill in Southern Ontario, Canada - Pumphouse #3 | ecosystem: Environmental > Aquatic > Deep subsurface > Groundwater | place...
GTTAGCTTAGTTTTGATATTGCAACTTGATAAAATACCATAATGTCTAATTCTCGTAAAACCAGAGGGGAGAACATGAAGAAGGAACCTTCTTACAAATTCCTCTGTCTTAAGAGTCATTAACTTAACTTTATTCTTATCTTTATAATCTTTCCATTTAAAAGTAACAAAAGTTCCATCAAAACTAACAATTCGGGAATTAGAAATAGCAACCTTGTGGGTATAACGCCCCAAATATTTAATAACAATATCAGGAGAACCAAAAGGTTTTTTGCAAAAAACAACCCAATCAATTTGATATAAACCATCAATGAAATTCAAGAAATTAGTACCATAATCTAGTTCCATAATATCACCATAGAACTTAATATCACCGTTATACCAAGCTTGTTTCAGATAGAAAAGGAATTTACCTCTAAATTTACGAGACAGTACTTTAACTGGAATGAAAAAATTCTTGCCAGAACGGATAAATCTAAGACCATCTTTAGAAAGACCGCCACCTGGTACAATACAGTGAACATGGGGATGAAAGGATAGGTTTTGTCCCCATGTATGTAACACAACAGTAGCCCCTGTCTGAGCGCCAAGATATTTAGAGTCTGATGCAAGCTCAGTGATAGTATCACCGGCAGATTTTAAAAGGATGGAGTAAAGAAGCTTCTGATTCTGATAAAGTGAAACTTCTTTTCAGTGGAGAGTTTTTCTATTTCCCACTGAAAGTTAGTTGAACCATTCCAGGAGCTTAGCGCCGCTTATCATAAATATATAAAAGGAATTTTAGCGGCGGTTAGCTATCGGATAAACACAAGTAGTATTAATATTGGCATGACCTAAAAGAACCTGAATAGTTCTGAGATCCGTATTATTCTCAAGAAGATGAGTGGCAAAACTATGACGGAGAGAATGGACAGTAAATTTGTCCTTGCCACCTTTACCATTTCTAACTCTGATAAGCATATTTTTAGAATCAATATCCGAACAAGAAAGATTAAGTGCTTCGCTGATTCTTAGCCCAGAGGAATAAATGGTAAGCAAGACAGTTTTATGTTTTAAGTTAGAAACATGGTCAAGGATAGAAAGAATCTCATCCTTAGAAAGAACATAAGGAAGCTTTTCATGCCTTTTGGGTCGGACAAAGACATGATCAGAAAAATCACGGTTTAGTACAACAGCAAGTTTTCCCGTGGCGCGGATAAGCGTGTTCAGCGGGGACAAGATTTGGTAAAGGGTTGGAGAGTGCGTGCCATATCCTTTCGCCGACCAAGGCACCGACCGCATAAGACGACTCAGAGAACCCCGGCATAAGCGGTCACCTGTAGGCTCAAAGTCTTCGGCAATTCATATCCGTTAGACGGTTACCGATTTTTCTAAAGGAGGATAAGTATGCAAAATAAAATCATACGGTCAGAACTCGAAAAAATCGAAAAAGAACATAATGTGCGAATATTGTACGCTTGTGAATCTGGAAGCAGGGCTTGGGGTTTCCATTCAAAAGATAGTGACTATGATGTTCGATTTATATATATTCATCCAATTGAGTGGTATCTTTCTATTTATGAAAAGAGAGATGTAATTGAAATTCCGATTGACGATGTATTAGATATTAATGGTTGGGATATTAGAAAAGCTTTAAAATTATTTAGAAAGTCTAATCCACCAATGTTGGAGTGGTTACAATCACCTATAGTTTATCTTGAACAATTTTCTGTGGCACAAGAAATACGAAATTTAATTCCAACTGCATTTTCTCCAATATCATCATTGAACCACTATTTAGGTATGGCTAAGGGTAATTACAGAAATTATTTACAAGGTGATATGGTTCGAATTAAAAAATATTTTTATGTACTAAGACCAATTTTGGCATCTAAATGGATAGTAGAAAATGGAACAGTACCACCTATTAAATTTGATGTACTGGTTGAAGCTATTATACCGAAGGGTCAGTTAAAATCAGAAATAATAAGTTTATTGGAGAGAAAAAAAGCAAGTAATGAATTAGATAATGAACCGAGAAAAGCTGTAATTAATGATTATATTAAAAGAAATATTGCACATTTGGATAATTATATTAAAACAATTAGTAAAATCAAGCAAACAGATGAGAAAGTTTTTGATTCATTATTTAGAAAAGCTTTAAAAGAAGTCTGGGGTCATTTTTATTGATTCAAGTAAAAAAAGTAAAATTGAAAAATTTGAGGTTAAATTAGGAAACTATCGATAGGGGATAATACAAATAATCCTATTTAATCTATAGTAATTTTGTTATACATTTGGTATAATTTGATAGGTATTGTTGAAAATAATATTAATAGGAGGTAAAAATAATGGCAGACATAAAATATGAAATTACTGAAAGAATAGCAGTTTTATCTGAAAAAGGGAAATGGACAAAGGAATTTAATAAGGTTAGTTGGAATGAAAGAACTGCAAAATATGATTTAAGAGATTGGAATCATGATGATGGCAAAATAGGGAAAGGGATAACTTTAACTGATGAGGAAGTACAAAATTTAAAGCAAGTTTTAAGTACTATAGAGTTATAAAATAGGGGGCAGTGGTATGGCTCAAATAGGTAGCATTTTTAACTTTCTTAAAGATTATAATAAATGTCTAATCCAGTGGTAACGGAAATTCAGCTTGGCTTTTTCTCTTTTTTACCATGGACAGGATTTTCATATAAAGCATAACGTATATTTAGATTGCCTGGGAAGGTAATTTATGTAATATTTTTCTCGTTAAACATTGAAGATTGTATATTGTCTACTTTATATAGCTTTTTAATTTTTGCATAGGTAAGTGCGAAAATTGTCTTGATATTTCCTGCATAGTAGTTTATATAAGTTTTAATTTAGCAAGGGTTACCTTAATAATACGATACATTTATTTATGTTTTAGTTTACCGTTTTCTCGATAACTTGAACGAATATAATCTATAAAGATTATTCCTGTGTTGTTGTATTTCTAATTTGCATTTTGTCCAAGTTGCTATTCTATTTATAGGATTAGAAAATGCGAAGAATAAGTAGGTGTATCTTTTATTATTGAATGTTAGCATTATTTTTGATAAAATTATTATAATTATGATAATATTGACAAGGACAATCAAGTGAAATTTTTTTTACTTGCTTGTTTCTCCATGAAAGGTTAGAATAACCATTTCAAGGGCATAGCAATGCTTATTTGTTACATAAAAGAAGAATTATTTTAAATATCTGCTTAATTTATTTTCCATTGAATGGCAGAGAGGAGTTTTCTAATGAACAATAGTAATATGTCAAAAGATTTACAGGAAAAGTCATCTAAGAGTGCTTTATTTCATACCTTAACGGTGGAAGATTCACTAGTGAATGTTGATACTTCGGTCAAGGGTTTGAGTGATGAAGAAGCCATCAAGAGAATTTCAGTCTATGGCAAAAATGAGCTTGATGAGGGCAAAAAAAGAACCATATTTGCGATGCTGTTTGACCAGTTTAAGAATATTATGATTGTTGTTTTATTAGTGGCAACAGTGATATCAGCATTATTGGGTGAGGTTACTGATGCCATTATTATTTTAGTTGTGGTAATTATCAATGCTGTTCTTGGTGTTGCTCAGGAAAGTAAAGCGGACAAAGCACTTGCGGAGTTAAAGAAAATGTCTTCTCCCTATGCAAAAATTAAAAGAAATGGTCAAGCAAATACCATTAAAACGGAGGAAATTGTCCCAGGTGATATTGTATATCTTGAGGCAGGAGATTACGTTCCGGCAGATATAAGGTTGATAGAATCAGCTAGTTTAAAAGTTGAAGAATCCTCTTTAACAGGTGAATCTGTACCTGTAGAAAAAAGCGTAGATAAGATAGAACACGATGACATAGTAATTGGTGATAGAAAGAATATGGTTTATCTTGGAAGTAGCGTAACATACGGTAGAGGTTTAGGGGTTGCTGTGGGAACTGGGATGAATACGGAAGTTGGTAAAATTGCCGGATATATTTCAAACGCAGATATTGAAGAAACACCTTTGCAGAAAAAGCTTGCGGAAATGAGTAAGTATTTATCCGTTGGCATAATTATTATTGCGGTAATAATATTTATTACTGGAGTTATTGAAAACAGAGGATATTTTGAAATGTTTCTTATTGCTGTAAGCCTTGCTGTAGCGGCCATTCCGGAAGGGTTACCGGCAATTGTTACGATTGTTCTTGCTATGGGGATGCAAAGGATGGCTAAAAAGAATGCCATTATTAGAAAACTGCCAGCAGTTGAAACATTAGGAGGTACGGAAATAATTTGTTCAGATAAGACTGGTACTCTTACTCAAAATAAAATGACAGTAAAGGAAATATTTTTTAGCAATAAATTAGTTCCGTGTGATAATGTGAAAAACGAAGATCCTAATTTGGATATATATATGCAGGCAATGATACTTTGTAATGATTCCAAGGTTACAAAGATTGAGGAGACGAATATAAAAGCAATAGGCGATCCTACGGAAACTGCCTTAATATATTTTGCATTCCAAAAGAAATTCGATAAGATTACTATGGAAAATGCAATGCCTAGAGTAAGCGAGATTCCCTTTGATTCAGATAGAAAATTAATGACAACCATGAATAAAATTAATAATGGAGTCAGGGTTTTAACTAAGGGGGCGCCGGATGTTCTTCTTCAGAGATGTACTAATATTTTAGTTGATGGACAAGTTCAAGCTATGAATGAGTTGGATTTGCAAACCATTAAAAATGCAAATACTAAAATGGCGGGCAAAGCACTTAGAGTTTTGGCAATGGCTTATAAGGAACTTGATAATGTGCCTAAAAATGTAACTCCTGAAAATATTGAAAACGATTTTATTTTTGTTGGTCTTGTAGGTATGATAGATCCGCCAAGAGAAGAAGCTAAAGAAGCGGTGAGAATTTGTAAATGTGCTGGAATAAGACCAATAATGATAACCGGAGATCACAAGGGTACAGCTGCTGCTATTGCAAAGGAATTAGATATTACTTCAGATGATAGCCAAATTATTACTGGTAGTGACCTTGATAAAATTAGTGATGAGGATTTTCTGAAAAATGTTTCAAATTACTCTGTGTACGCTAGAGTATCACCTGAACATAAAGTGCGGATAGTTAAGGCTTGGAAGGATAATGGAAAAGTTGTTGCAATGACTGGCGATGGGGTTAATGATGCTCCTGCCTTAAAAACCTCTGATATTGGTGTGGGTATGGGTATAACCGGTACAGATGTTTCAAAGGGAGTATCAGATATGGTATTATCCGATGATAATTTTGCCACTATAGTAGTTGCTGTAGAAGAGGGTAGAAAAATATATAGTAATATTCGTAAATCCATACATTTTCTTTTATCAGCAAATATGGGTGAGGTTATAGCTTTGTTTATTGCAACCTTATTAAATTGGAGGATGTTATTTCCTATACATATTCTGTGGATTAATCTTGTTACCGATACCTTTCCGGCGTTGGCTTTGGGTGTTGAAAAAGCAGAGAAAGGAATTATGAATGAAAAACCCAGAAAGTCAGAAAAAAGCTTCTTCGCTGGAGGACTTGGAATAAATATAATTTATCAGGGTGTTTTAGAAGGGGTGCTTACATTAGTAGCCTATTATATTGGCGCAACGTATTATTCTCATGAAATTGCTACTACAATGGCATTTGCAACATTAGGGTTGATACAGCTATTTCATGCGTTTAATGCGAGGTCTAGCAAGAAATCAATATTTAGCATAAAGGTTTTCTCAAATAAGTATTTAAATGGTGCTGTTGCAATGTCTGCTGTAATGATGCTTTCGGTAATTTTAATTCCTGGACTTAATAGTATTTTCAAAGTAGAATTTTTGAATTTTCATCAGTGGCTAATTGTAGTTGGTTGTGCATTTTTGATAATACCAATAGTGGAAGTGGTAAAGTTCTTTCAGAGACGAATAGGATAAACTCAGCTAGATGTATACAAAATAAATACAAGTACTTGTAAAAGAATAAAATGGGTAGTATAATAACATAAGACGCTATATATTGTGTAAAATACATCTATACAACACAATATATAGTGTTATGTGTAAAATAAATTTTTTGTGGAAGTTCAATAAAGAGGGGGCATTTGAGGATGTTTAGTGTAATTAAAAGGGATGGGAAAATAGTTGATTTTGATATTGAAAAAATCAAAGTTGCTATAAAAAAAGCATTAGACGCAACAGGAAGTGTCTATACTGAAGGAATACTTAATATCTTGTCTTTACGAGTTACAAGTAATTTCCAATCAAAAATAGTTGACAAAAAAATTGACGTCGAAGCAGTTCAAGATAGCGTTGAACATGTGTTGGAAGATGCAGGCTATCATGATGTTGCTAAAGCATATATACTTTATAGAAAACATCGTGAAAAAATTCGTAATATGAAATCTACTATCTTGGATTATAAAGCACTGGTAAACAGCTATGTGCGTGACGAAGACTGGCGTGTTAAAGAAAATTCCACTGTCTCATATTCTTTAGGTGGTCTGATTTTACATAATTCTGGGGCGATAACTGCAAATTATTGGCTTAGTGAAGTATATGATGAAGAGATTACTGCAGCACATAAGAGTGCGGCAATGCATATACATGATTTGTCAATGCTTTCAGGATATTGCGCTGGTTGGTCACTTAAGCAGCTGATTACCGAGGGATTATCCGGTGTTCCTGGTAAAATTGCTTCCTCCCCTGCTAAACATTTATCTACACTTTGCAATCAAATGGTGAATTTCTTAGGTATCCTCCAAAATGAATGGGCAGGTGCACAGGCGTTTTCAAGCTTTGATACTTTTCTTGCACCATATGTTAAGGTGGACAACCTTGATTATGAACAGGTTAAACAATGTATTCAGTCATTTATATATGGAGTTAATACACCCAGCCGTTGGGGATGTCAAGCACCTTTTACAAACATAACTTTAGACTGGACTATTCCGCCAGATCTTGCCAAAGAACCTGCAATTGTAGGAGGCAAGGAGATGGATTTTACATATGGTGAGTGCAAAAAAGAAGTTGATTTGATAAATAAAGCGTTTATTGAAGTTATGGTAGAGGGAGATGCTAACGGACGAGGTTTTCAATATCCCATACCGACATATTCCATTACCCGTGATTTTGACTGGTCAGAAACAGAAAATAACCGTTTACTTTTTGAAATGACGAGCAAATATGGTACACCCTATTTTTCAAACTATGTAAACAGCGAGCTGAATCCTTCCGATGTGCGTTCGATGTGTTGCCGTTTGCGTCTTGATTTGCGTGAGCTTCGCCGTAAGGCAGGAGGATTCTTTGGTTCAGGTGAAAACACAGGCTCTGTGGGTGTGGTGACTATTAATTTGCCCCGTATTGCGTATCTTGCAAAAGATGAAGAAGATTTTTATAGCAGACTTGGTAAGCTGATGGACGTAGCAGCACGTTCTTTGGATGTTAAACGCAATATACTAAAGCGTCTTTTGGAACAAGACTTATATCCTTATACAAATAGGTATTTAGGTACATTTGATAATCATTTTTCAACTATAGGATTAGTAGGAATGAATGAGGCTTGTCTTAATGCAAAATGGATTAAAGCTGATATAATTGAAGAAAAATCACGAGAGTTTGCCACACGTGTTGTTGACTATATGAGAGAAAAGCTAGTTGAGTATCAAAATAAATATAATGCTTTCTTTAATTTGGAGGCTACGCCGGCAGAGTCTGCTTCATATAGACTTGCTAAATCTGATGTTGAACAATATCCTGATATTATTACAGCGAGTGATGGTACTCCGTTTTATACTAATAGTACGCATATGCCTGTGGGATACACTGATGATATGTTTGAGGCACTTGATGCACAGGATGCACTACAAACGAAGTATACAGGTGGGACAGTGTTTCACGTGTTCTTGGGCGAAAAAATAGAAGATTGGCGTGTAACCGCAAATTTAGTTAAAAAAATAGCAGATAATTATAAGCTCCCATACTATACAATATCGCCAACATATTCTATTTGTAAAAATCATGGATATATTCAAGGAGAGCAATATACTTGTCCACAATGTGGTGAGGCATGTGAAGTATATTCCCGAATAACAGGATATTATCGTCCTTTACAAAATTGGAATGCAGGAAAAACGCAAGAGTTTAAAGAGCGTAAAGAATATGTTCGTGGAAACGTTCAAAAACAAATGACGGCAAATAATATAGAAATAACACAGGATATACAGGATACAAAAAAATCAGAAGCATCAACAAAGGAGTTTTCTTCTAGTGGTATACGAAAAATAATTCTTTTTACTGCTCCCGGATGTTCAAAATGTTCACTTGCGAAAAATATGTTTTCTGAGAAGAACGATCTTGTTAATTTCAAAGTAGTAAATGTGCATCAGGATATGGAGTTAGCTAAAAAGTATGATGTAATGTCTTTGCCTACCGTAGTTGTACAGCGGAGTACAGGATACGAAGCATTAAGGGATATGGACAGTATTCGTCAATTTTTAAAGTAGCATAATAAAAAATATAATATAGTTGAATGAATATAAGGACGGTATAGCGTATTAGCTAATAATTGCTATACCGCTTACTTTATCCGAATAATTAACCTGTAGCTAAGCAGCACAGCACAGCACAGTTGAATGGTTTGACTAATACTTCTGGGATTTCAGAGGAGGGAGGTCGAAATGCTTTCAAGGGACAAGCTTTTTTCATATAAAAATGTAAATATTACTGAAAAAGAATTGCTGAAGTTGGTTGGACGAATAGAATATGAAAAATTTGTTGAAGTTATTGCTCAATATGTTGCAGAAAAAGTATTAGAACCGGTAAGAGCTGCCGGTAAAAATGGGAGAATTCCGGTTCTTTATAATAAATATAGAATAATAAAGCCTGATAAGAATTACACTGATGTTTTGGAAGATATAAAGCTGCTTCATCCTGACTTTAATCATTCCAAATATGCCAAGCATCCGGAAATGTATATAAAATATAAACGAGAAATAGATTTACTTAGTAATTTTTTGTGGGAGCAGGAAGATCTTTTGAAAAATATGATGTCGGTTAATGAAAGGTCATTTCAGATTTGGGGAAGGGAAAAGATCATAAAAAGCAGTTCTATAATTAGTGGCATTTTTAAATATAACGATTGGGATTTGGCAAAATTAAATTATTTTGAAACGCCGGAACCTTTTTTTGAATATATTTTTTCTAATGAAGAGAACAAGAAGATAATGATAATCGAAAACAAGGATACTTGGTTTAGTTTGAGAAAGATCATGCTAGAAAACAACCTCAATTTTTTATATCGAGATTATCAAGTGTTATTATATGGGGAAGGTAAGAAAATTATTAGAAAAAGCAGTAGGTTAAAGGAGTATAATTCGCTCTTAGGTGGTAGTAATAATACATATTTTTATTTTGGTGATTTGGATTATGAGGGCATAGATATTTTTCAAACCCTTGTAGAATACAATGAGGGATTAGATATTAATTTATGTGTGGAGCTGTACTCGTGGATGTTACAGGAATCGAAAATGTATGAGCTACCTGAGACAAAGATTGGTCAAAAAAAGACAAACATTTCTAAGTTTCTTCAGAAATTCAAGGAGGAAGAAGCAGAGCAAATAAGGAATATTCTAAGTCAAGGTTCTTATATACCACAGGAAATACTGAATTATTCATTATTAAAAAAGCAAATGGAAGGATTGGTTAGGTAAATGTTTGGTTTTTTAGAAGGCTTTGAGAAGCGGATGGAGTTAGTAGGTGTAGTTGAGTCTATTGTGAACCGCAAAAATAAAAGCATGGATATAGAAAGATTGTTTAAGGAGAATGAGCTTATTAATTTAGTATTTTCGGTGCTTTTATATATTATGGAGAAGACCTTGTCTGAGGATAGTAATTGTGACAGCGAGCATATCTCGAAATTTTTAGAGGAAATACTGCCAACGTATTATGAGTTGCAATTAGACAAAGATGAAATTCGTATTTTGACAAATTATATAATAAAGAATGTGCTTCAAAATGAAGGAGCACCCTACTATTTTCAAACACTGGATTATACTAAGGCGTCCACGAAAAGTATTCCGATTCGCTTAATTACGGATCGTGTTTCGGAAATAAATGAGGGATATAATATTACCTATGCCCTTACGGATCAAGGGTATGATTTTTTATTCCGCACTAAAGAAGTTGACCAAGAGATAAAAATGACTATAGAGGAATTGAAGCTGAGAGAGCTGATTAAACGGAAAAATTTCAAAAAAGCACACGCTCAAAGCTTGAATTTGATTCAGATGGTACGCCAAAAGAAAAAAGAAATTGAGATGTTTATGGTAAAAATCAAGAAAAATATTCATGAAGTAAATGTCGAGGAATATGAAGAGCTGATAGAAAGCACATACAATTTATTGGAAGAGGAATATGGTTTGTTAAGTGAGATCATGGAAATGGCAAGTAAATCAGAGATTAAAATAAGACAGGATTATGAGTCAAGTCAAAAATCAGATGACAGTCTAATGAAGTTAAGGGACAGCTTGTTCATTACAGAGGCGAGCTTGACAAGTCTAGAGAGGATCTCCAAGCATTAAATAAATTTGATTTTAGCAAGAATTATATTTTTGAGATTGAAACAGAGAAAGAAAAAATAGAGAAGAAGATTAATAATATAAAAAAAGAAATTGAAGAATTAGAGGAAGAAAAATCGAATGC
>Ga0265294_10010228_pt1 | contig 10700 bp, 15 predicted proteins | sample MunlanPumphouse3_FD_192504 | JGI IMG/M metagenome (GOLD analysis project Ga0265294, IMG submission 192504) | Groundwater microbial communities from a municipal landfill in Southern Ontario, Canada - Pumphouse #3 | ecosystem: Environmental > Aquatic > Deep subsurface > Groundwater | place...
ATTTGAGTGTACTCTTCCGGCATGAAAAATGCCGGATTTTGGAAAAAAGCAAGTGAGGCCGCACGAAATAACAAATATTTTTTACCTGTAGCCTGTTATTTAGAATGGTTATAAATTATAAATACTTTGTATTGTATTGATATACAGCGTATTAAAATGAATTATTTTTAAAAATAAGTGCTTTTTTATTTGGATATTTGCGTAAAGTGTTGTATATTAGCGTATTGTTTAACAAAAACCTGCAGTCCCAGCAGAATAAAAACAGGGCAATAATTATGAATAAAGCAGCAAAAAAGGCAGCCGACCTGGCAGCCAAGGCCACAGGCCAAACCGAAAACCACGAAGCCACCACCCCGGCAAACGTGATGCAAGTTTTGAAACCGGAAACCGAAAAAAAAGAGCCGGCACCGGTTCCACAACCGGAACCAAAAAAGCCCATTTCCATTTCTGAGATTAAGATGAAAGCCAAGGAAACCCAATACCTCGCAGAACAACACGACAACCTGTTAATGCAGCTTGAAAAATTGCAACAGTTTGCCGCAGAAGTCGGAGACGAAGCAACTTTGCGCCTAAGTTCAGACGGATTGAAAAGCTTTGCAAGCAAGGACCCGCAAGCCGTTGCGCAGATGGTTGAGATTTGCACTTCAAACATTCAACGCCGGATTGAAAATGTGGAACAAAAACTAACCGCCTAATTTATGAACCGGCTGGCAGGCTAACCGCCTGCCGGCCTAATTTTTGAAACATGGAAACAAAAACAGATCATAAAGAAAAGCGGGATGCCCTCAGAGAAATGAGCAAGCAAGTTAAACCGCTTGTGCAGTCTGAACAGTTCGACACTGTTAATGAGGCAGTAATAGAAGTTTTTTACCGCGATAAAGAAAACGAGAAATTCAACACCCTACATGAGTGGAATAAAAAAGGGTATAAGGTGAAAAAAGGTAGTAAGGCCTTTGCCGTGTGGGGAAGCCCCCGCAAATTGAAGGCAACAGACCCGGCACCAGACGAAACCGAGGAAACAAACAAAGATAAGTTTTATCCCCTTTGCTATCTTTTCTCAAATGCACAGGTAGAAAGGAGGGCAGCATGAGAGATGTAACAATGCGCCGCCTTACCATTGGCACCGGATACAGACCACGCAAGTACAGGGAATTAACTATTTACCCAATTCTCAGGCTGGAGGGGGTTTGGTTGGAGAATGCCGGCTTTCTGCCAAACACGCTCGTTTATCTTTTTGTTGAAGATGGAAAGATTACCATCAAAACCGAACCAGAGCGGGAGATTGAAAAAAAAGCAATGCGACTATATAAAGCGATAAACAAAGCGGTATAGCCGTTTACAAATGGTTGCAAGCGGGTGGGGTTAGCCCCCCCGCTGCAACCATTTCCGCCCGTCGCTCGTCGTTCCTCCTCGCGCCGGTCGGAAATGGTTGCAGCTCCCCCCGGTTTGGTATAAAGTGCGAATATGGTTTTTGGATATATACCTTTGTTATTTTCGCACTTTATAAACTTTATTGATTTGAAGATTGAGTAAATTTGAGCACTTAAAGTACTTCAGTTATGAAAAATTCTAAAACACCAAGATTCTTATTGTGCGAAAATCCTCTTTTAAAGGCTAAAGAGCTTTTTATTTTGTGTACAAGAAGCGGAGAACTGCTCATAAGAGTGGTTCATTTGCCAGGCAACTCATTTAGTTTGGAAATTGTTAAAGTCTACAACGCTACCGATAAGCAAATTGCCAATGCTTTGGCCGATGCAAGTAAGTGGTATGTGGGGGCAAGGCATAGCAAATGTTAACAAATGTTAATAAATGTTAAAATATTTGCATAATATCAAATTTGATATTACTTTTACATCATCATTTAACGCTGGCGGCAACAGTTACAATACGGCATCAACATCATGAAAACAAATAAAGTAGTATTTCAGTATCAAAATCAAATTATTGTAAGCAATTGTGTAGAAGAAGTTAAAAAATGGATTGACACCTTACCAGGCTTAACTTGTAATCCACATGTTATTAAAAATCTGGAATGCATTATCAATACAGAATGGGTTCCTTGGGGAGCATACAATCAAAACATATCTCCGGTACTAAATGGGTATAGATTAGAGTGCATAAGGACCACTGGGATAAGCAATAGAAAGATAGATTTTTATCTAACCAAATTTAACACTGTAGAAGAAGTGTTGGCAGACAGAGCTGCATATGCCAAAAGAATAAATGACGCCAAAGAAAAGGTTGCAGAGATTGAAAATACCATTGGTCAGCAATTACTTAAAATATTAAGTGCAAAATCAAAATCATGTGTTGAGTTAAGACACCGATCAGGATTACAATTCGTAATTACTATTGGGCAGAGAGGATATTGGTATAAATACAGTTATCCAACTGGATACTATGCATATCTGGATGAATACTATACCCATTTTGATGGCGAAACGCTAATTACGGATGAGGGCAAAAATCTTATTGATATCCTAAATAAGTTTATCAATGAAAACTAAATGCTACTCCGTTCGCCTTGAAAGCCTGGTCAGTATATCTGACCGGGCCTACAAGGCCACAGCCTTTGATGGCTCAGAAGATATCCTTCCCAAAAGTCAGGTATTTGGCCGCGACTACGATGTTGTGAAATCAGAAGCTTATTGGATTGCAGCATGGATACTTGAGAAGAAGAATCTTCAGTATTCGGCAAAGAAAGAAGCCTGGTTTGATGAGAATGGCAATATGCTGCCTACTTATCATATTGAAAAGCATAAGCCTGAAAGAGTTGAACCCCAAAACACGGAGCCTCATGCAGACCTTATTCGCTGATCAGATGCAAGCAAAAGACAAGCTCCAACACTACAAGGTTGGAGCCTTGTTTATGGAAGCGGGCACCGGTAAAACACGGCCTGCGGTTGAACTGGCTAATTCGGTGCCTGATATTGACTTGGTGGCATGGGTTGGTCCATTGAGATCCATTAAACCATTAAATGGGCTCCCGTCCATTATTGATGAAGTAAATAAATGGGGAGGCTTTAACTGCCAGGTTGTTTATACGGGCGTTGAAAGCGTTCAAGGTTCTGATCGGGTATATTTGCAACTTTTAGATCAAGTTCAAAAAGCTGCAAACTCGTTTATTATTGTTGATGAAAGCATCAAAATAAAAAATGCTGAGGCTAAACGTACCAGGCGAATGCTTAATATTGGGCAGCACGCTAAGTATAAGTTGATCCTCAATGGAACTCCCATCACCAGAAACCTGCTTGATTTATGGAGCCAGATGGAGTTTCTTTCTCCAAAAATACTGGAAATGCCACTGAGCGAATTTAAGAATACGTTTTGTGAGTGGACGAAGATTACTAAATCATTTGGCGGGAGAAAGCAATACACAAAGGAGTTTATAACCGGTTATGAGAATATTGATTATTTGTATTCGCTGATTAAGCACTATGTTTATGAATGCAATCTTAAACTGGATGTTAAGCAGTATTGGAATGAGTTGCATTATGCGATAGATGCTGAATCTCTTGAGCAGTATTACTTTTTGAAAACCAAGTATCTGGACAATGAAATGCTGATGTATAAAAACAATAACATCTTTTTAGAGATGACCCAAAAAATGCAGCATGTTTATAGCTGCACTTCCGGGAAGTTTGAAGCATTGGATGAGCATTTTAAGAAATATCCGGAAGAGAAGCACATTATATATTGCAAGTATATTGATAGCCAGGAAGCCTGCCGGAAATATTATAAAAAGGCAACGGTGCTCAGCTACCAGAAAGAGAGCCTGAGCATGAACCTGCAACATTTACCCTATACAATATTCTTTGATAAGCACTGGGATTATGCACTTCGCCATCAGGGAAGCCGCAGGAACTACCGATCGGGGCAGGAATATGATTGCCGCTATTGGGACCTAACGGGTAATGTTGGTCTTGAAAGCCTTATCGATTCTAACATTAACAAGAAAACATCGCAGGCAGAATACTTAAAGGGCATTACAAAAAAAGAACTGGAGGTGGTGCTATGAGTGTTTACGAGGCCGCAATAAAGCGCATTGAGTTTCTGTTCGATGAATTTGATCAGGTAATTATTTCATTCTCAGGAGGCAAGGATAGTGGCGTGATGATGAACCTGGCCATTGATTATGCAATGAAAACCAAGCAGCTTCATAAGGTGGGTGTTTACCACATGGATTATGAAGCTCAATATCAGATGACAACCGATTATGTTACCCGCACATTTGAATGTTTGCCCGATGAAATTACAAAGTATTGGGTTTGCCTGCCAATAAAGGCACAATGCGCTACCAGCATGTTTCAGAATTACTGGCAGCCATGGAAAAAGGAGGAAAGGGAAATATGGTGCCGCGACTTGCCTGCCAACTGCATTCATGAAGATAATTTCCCCTTTGCGTTTGATTATGAGGTTGCAGATTATGAATTTAATATCCGTTTTGCGAAAGCTATTTCAAAGCAGAAAAAAACCTGCTTCCTGATCGGTATACGAACACAGGAGAGCCTACACAGGTATAAGGCAGTGAATAAGTTTAGCGACAAGAATGAGTATAAGTCGAAAAACTATACCACGCTGATTACTGCGAATTGTATTAATGCCTATCCAATTTATGATTGGTTGGTTGAAGATGTGTGGATTGCCAATTACCGGTTGCAGTTTGATTATAACAAACTTTATGATTTGATGTATCAATCGGGTTTAGGTGTTCATCAAATGAGGGTTGCCAGTCCATTTAATGATTGTGCAACTGAGAGCCTGAAACTTTATAAGGTGATAGATCCCAATAACTGGGGCAAGCTTATAGGCAGGGTCAATGGTGTCAATTTCGCTGGACTGTATGGCGGCACCACGGCCATGGGTTGGAATACCATCAAAAAACCTGATCACTTCACATGGAAGGAATATATGTATTTTCTGTTGGATACCCTCCCGGAAGATACCCGGGAAAACTATCTGCGGAAGCTAAAAGTATCATTTGCTTACTGGCTTGACAAAGGCGGTGCACTGCCGACCGACGTTGCCGACGAGCTTGATGATGATCTGAAATTTGAAGACTTGGGAGCTCCGGATAATAAGCGGAACTATACCACCGAATACAGGGTGATTAAGTTTAAGGAATATCTGGACGAAATTGACATAAAGAATCCAAACTTACTTCCGACATATAAAAGAATGTGCATTGCAATAATGAAGAATGATACTGCCTGCAAAACTCTTGGCTTTGGACTTACAAAGCAGGAATTGCAGCGAAGATCGAATATAATGACCAAATACAAATCACTGTTATGAAATCGCCAGTATACAAGATAAAGCCTGTGCCAATTGAGAGAATAAGGGCAAACAGTTACAATCCCAACGCAGTAGCTCCACCTGAAATGAAGCTTCTGGAGTTGTCAATATGGGAGGATGGATATACCATGCCAATTGTCTGTTATTATCTCCCCGATGAAGATATCTATGAGATCGTGGACGGCTTCCATCGCTATTCAATTATGAATAAAAACCGTAAAATATATGAGAGGGAAGGTGGAATGATGCCGGTGGTGGTGATTGAGAAAGATATCAGCAACCGAATGGCCAGTACCATCCGCCATAACCGTGCGCGTGGATCTCATGATATTGAACTGATGGTAAACATTGTGGGAGAGCTTACCAAGGCCGGGATGGGCGATGCCTGGATTATGAAACACATTGGCATGGACGCCGATGAAATATTAAGGCTCAAACAGATTAGCGGATTGGCTGAACTTTTTAAAAACAAGGAATTTTCAAAATCAAAAGTAATATGAACGACAAACACAGAGAAGCCGGTAAGTTAATGCTTCGATTTCTTAAGCAAATTGCAAAGGATAATGGATTATCTGATGAGGAAATTGCAAAACGTTCTGGCTTTATTAAGCCAAATGTTAACCGTATGTTTTCGGGAAGATATATGCCTACCCTTGAAAACTTCATTAGATTGGGTGAAGCTGTTGGAGTGCGGCTTGAATTACAGGCTCCGGAAGATGATGTTTCGAAAACAAAGGTGCGGAGCCTGGATGTTCCAAAGTTTTTGTTTGCGCCAGATGTTTCGCAAAAGGAATTGTTTATTCTTCATACGCATTACCCAGCCTGCCTTATTCAGGTGGTGCAAACCATTCCCGCTACTTTTGCAGTGATTGAGAACTATGACACAACGGATGATTTTAGTGAGGTGCTACAAGATGCGCATGAGTTTTTTAAGAATAAAGCCGCTGAAGGTGATATTTCAAATTAAGTTATTTCTTTCTGCATTTGCCTCCACGTAAATGCGCCCCGGCACTCTCCCACGTGCCGGTTTTTTTTGTCCTTTTAATTTTTCTGTTTCGTTTGCATATTTGTCATCTCATTGTTCAACCATTATTCACTAACCAAAATCAAATTTATGAAGAGATTTCTTTCTATCCTGGCAATGCTCCTGATTGGCTTTGCCGGTATGGCTGCTGAGAAAGCAGATTACACACAATCAAATGCTCCACCCGGTGATGCCTGTTTTAACCTGGTCATCGAAAACAGTCAGGTGGCTGTTGTGAATGCCCAGGTCGATGTAGTAGTCATCTATCATTTTTCAGCGGCCGTTTATCCTGCTGTTGTTTGCGAAGCTTTACCGGCTGAGTTGCATGTTAGCAAGGATGTTATTCAGCCACCAGAGACTGCAACGAGCAATGTAAACCTTAACTACTCTGAAGACTTTAGCTGTGAAAATCGATTCTGGATTATACATAAAATAAGCCTGAACCGGGAAACAAACTTTCTTGAGCCTACCGTGCGCAATTTGCCTGTTCCGTTTGATTAGCTTCCCTGATTACCCCGTGCCAATACCCCCGAATTCCGGGGGTATTTTTTTTGTCCTTTTATTTTCGTCACTTCAAATACATCTTTGTGGCATGGCAGAAACAATTCACTTGCGCGATGCATTGCGGTTGATGGACGAAAGCATGTCTCCTTCGGGGGAGCTGGTCCCATTCTCCATTTCGTTTGTGAAATACAGCAAGGAAAAACCGCTGCATAACGGCGAAGAGGTTTCATGTAAAAACTGCATCAAAACAGCAGTAAGGCAAAATATGAAGAAAAACATGCAGCGCGGCATACGGGTAATAGATTCAAACGACATAAAAACAGTTCACATCTGGCTAATTACCAGATTCAACGGAAATTCAGTAAGATGGTAAAGCCCATAAAATCCACCCTGTCGGCGCAAGATGGCACCGCTGGTATCCTCCCGAAGATGAAAGCAACCTACCAGGTGGGCAATACTTTTGCTCCTAAGCCGGGAGCCGTCTCAAACACGACCGTAAAGAAGCTGAATGCAAGTATTTCGGCTTTCAAAGAGGATGACAAGGGAATTTCTGCCAATAATATTAAAATTTCATCCTGGGGCAGGGATAATCTTTTCCCTCAACACCTGATGAGCCTTTACCAAAACAATATTTTTCCAGGGCTGATGGACTTTAAAGTGGATATGCTTTATAGTCGCGGGTATGAACTGAATCAGTTTATTATTTCGGGAAACAAAAAAATTAAAGTACCGGTAATAGATCCCGAAATTGAAGACTGGCTTGAAAGCTGGGATGCAATAGACTATATTATTGATCAGTTTACTGATTTTGTGTGGACGGAGAATACCTTCACACAAATGGTTGTGAACAAAACCAAAAAGGCAGTTCCAATTATAAAGCTGCAACACATCAACACGGAAGAGTGTCGCCTGGAAATTATGAATAGTCAAGGCCAGTTTGAACACATTGTGATGGGAAACTGGGCCGACAAAAAGGATTTTAAGCCACTCCCCGTATTTGACCGCCTCAACCCTTCCAGGTACCAGAATGCAATGATCCACAGGCGTAAGAAATCGTTTGGGTTCAGGTATTACAATTATCCCGGTTATATAGGCGTAATTTATAAGTGGCTGCCACTGGCAAACGAAATCCCTTCATTCCACCTGGCAAGAATGCAAAATTCTATCAATGCAAAATGGCACATCAAAATACCTCTTGATGCGCTGAAACAGTTGAAGGAAATAAAGAAATGGAATCAGACGGAGCTGGATAAATGGCTTCAAGAAAAACTCACCGAAATTGATAATATGCTTGCCGGTGCCGACAATGCCGGAAAAGCCTTTTATACTTTTAAAACTACCGACATCAACGGTAAGGAGATGGCAGGATGGGAAATTATTGAGCTTAAAAGCAGTGAAAAGGAAATGAGCGAATCAAACCTGCGGCTGTTCAACGAAACCAATCAGGCTATTACCAGCGCCGTTCAGGTACAGCCATCACTGGCATGCATACAGCTTGGCGAAAAAATGAGCTCCGGTTCAGAGGTCCTGAATGCATACAACCTTCACATTAAAACGCGTACGCCTATTGCCAGGTATCTGGTACTGGACAACATTAACCGGGCCATCCGCATAAACTGGCCAGAAAAACGCGTATTTCTGGACATTGTGGATGCGGAGCTTGTAAAACAGGAAACAGACAAATCAGGTGTAAACGATCCAACAGAGTAGGCCATGATTTTAAAAGACATAGAAACCCTCATCGGGCAGGTAGGCAACGTAACCGGCCACAAAAACTTCGACGAAATTAAACCATCGGTTGAGTGGGCCGAAGAGTTTGTGCTATTGCCGGCCATTGGACAACCGATGTATGATGTGATTGATGCGCTGGCCAATGCCGATGCATCAGGGAGCGGTTCCGCTTCGGGCTCAGGTTCGGCTTCTGCCTCCGGGAGTGGATCTGCATCCGCAAATGTGACTTCTGAAACCGATGCCGCCATACTGCTCAAAAAGTGCATCAGGGTGGTTGCCCACTATGCCATGTTCGATTATGTTACCATCAGCGACAGCAGGGTAACTTCACAGGGCCTGCAGATAGTGGAAACCGCTACCCACAAAACAGCTTTCGATTATCAGAAACGCGACCGCAAGAAGTACCATGGCGAAAAGGCTGACTTCTCTCTTGATTCGTTGCTCCTGTTTTTAGAGATCAATAAATCAAAATACCCGGAATGGAGTGAAAACAATGCCGTTTACACCCAGACCCGTGATCTGATTATAAACAACACCGTTGAAATGCAGAAGTATGTAGAAATAGGCCAATCGCGCCGCACCTACATGGCTATGCGTACTATGATAAAAGATGTAGAAATGCTAAAGCTGCGGCCAGCGCTTGGGGAGGTGATTTATGGCGCACTGAAAGCTTACATTTTGAATGGCGGCACCAATACAAACTACCAGATACTACTCGATCTTGTAGCGCCGGCAGTGGCCCATCTGGCCATTGCCGACGCTTTGCCGTCTATTATTTTTAGGATTGCAGGCGAAACGGTTACCGTGGCCACCTACAATCCTATCCCCGAAAAGGAAAAGGATCAGTTTACAAAAATTGTAGTGCGTTTAACAGACAATCATACAATTGTTGGGAGCAGCTACCTGGATGCAGCGGTTAAGTTTATCAAAAACACACCCGATCTGCTTTCAGTATCTCCTTACGCTGATGATATAGGTCATGATGGTGGAATTTACAATAACTCAGACGATAAAAAACACTTTGTTGGATTCTAATGAAAAACAGGATAAATCCATCATCAAAGCTCTTAATGACTATGAATGACTTACTACTGATCACCATTCCTGCGGCTGTAACTTCGATTATTACCTACGTGCTTACCCGCAAAAGCAACATTGCAGAAGTTGACAAAATTAATGCTGAAGTACAGACAACTGAAATCGACCAGGTTGAGAAGGTTGCAAGAATATGGCGCGATTTGAGTGAAGATCTGCGAAAGCGCTTTATGGCTGAGATTGAAGATCTCAGGTCGATAAATCAAACCATGAAAGAAAAGTTGAATAAAGTTCAAGAAGAAAACGTACAGATGCGCAAAGACTTTGAAGTGGTTCAGAAAGAGAATGAGGAACGTAAAATCCAATTTGATAAAGTCATATCAGAAAATAGTGATCTGAAAAAGCAGATGGCATCTCTTGAAAAGCAATTGAGAGATTCAAAAAGTGAGAATGCAAAATTATTTACAGAAGTAAAAAAGTCGAACAAAAACTATGCGGAGGGAATGAAACATGAAAGTGTCTGACAATTTTGAACTACAGGAACTGGTACCTCCTGAAACATTTAACGCCATGGGGCCCGGATCTGTTTCATTGCTGGATCAGCGTTTGCTAAAAGTGCTGGAGCGTATCCGCATTCTGTGCGGAAACCGCGCAATGACCATCAATAACTGGCACAGAGGCGGTAAATTCAAGTACCGCGGGTACCGCCCGAAGACCTGCACCGTGGGTGCCCCCAAAAGCATGCACCGCGACGGAAAGGCCGTTGATTTTGATGTAGCCGGGTTAAGTGCTGAGGCAGTGCGAAACATTATCCGTGCAAACGCCACTGAACTGCTAAAGTTAGGCTTAACCCGAATTGAAGCCGGAGTAAGCTGGGTGCATATTGATCTTAAATATACCGGATTGCCAACTCTATATGAATTCAGGCCATGAAAAATATTGCATCATTTCAAAACATTGCCATCTTACTGCTTATCGGCTTGCTTTTCCTGCAAAGGGAATGCAGCCGGCCAGAGCCCCAACAGCCAACGCACAGTAAAACCGAAGTTTGGCATTACGACACTACGCACTATGTTTATAAAATAAGCATACCCTATCCGGTTGAAAAGCT
>Ga0265294_10010230_pt1 | contig 10700 bp, 8 predicted proteins | sample MunlanPumphouse3_FD_192504 | JGI IMG/M metagenome (GOLD analysis project Ga0265294, IMG submission 192504) | Groundwater microbial communities from a municipal landfill in Southern Ontario, Canada - Pumphouse #3 | ecosystem: Environmental > Aquatic > Deep subsurface > Groundwater | place...
TGACGAAAATTATGTGATTAATTATTATTATGATTCAAGTGATAATGTCATAGGATTTGAGTATAATAATAACAAATATTTGTATCTAAAGAATCTTCAAAATGATATCATAGGAATAGTTGACGAAACAGGTAATCTTGTTGTAGAATATACCTATGATGCATATGGCAATATTATAAAATTAGTAGATACATCAAACTGTGACCTAAGTACTGTTAATCCATTTAGATATCGAAGCTATTACTATGATAAGGAAACAGGATGGTATTATTTAAATAGTAGGTATTATGATCCGCTTGTAAAACGATTCATTACAATGGATAGTGTTGAATACTCAGGTAGCAATATGTTTAAATATTGCAATAATAATCCAATAATGTATGTTGATTTTGACGGCTGTTTTCCAAAAAGTGTGCTGGATTTAGTAAATCGTTTAAGTGCTGCGACAATATTTGCACAATATGCTTCAATGCTTTATACTTCATTTGCTGCAGGATTAGCTAAAATCGGAGCATATATAACAGGGATTTTGCTACCAAAGGTCTCAGCCATTTTTTGGTGCCATCCATGGTTAATTGCTGGGATAATTGTGACGGCTGTTGCATTAGTGGTTTCCACTGTTGTAATTTTATATAATAAAGCAATTGCAAATTCTATTTCTAGTATAGGTAGCATTGCAAGAAGTCATACAAAGGAAAAATATGAATGTAAAGAAGCAGCTTTGGAAATGAAAGATGCTTTAATTAAGAAGAAACAAAAGGGTGCATTAGTTTCACTATCATTTCCAAATGTAGGTAACCAATATGTATATAGTATGAGATATGGGGACAGTTTTCCTATAAGTAAAAATGGGATGCATTGGGGTGTTCTGTTTGAAGGAAAAGTATATTGTACCATTTATCCAGAAGGAATTTCCGAAACAGGATGGAAAAGCAGTTTTTATACACCATATGGCACATTTCCTATTTATAAAAAAATACCTTGGTAAGGAGAAAATATGGATAAATATACAAAGATAATTATGAAAATTAAAAATGATGGTAAAGAAGTCGAATTTTATGGTAAAAAATCATTGAACAATATGATGGCTTTTATATTAGGATACACTTATAGGAAATGGAAAGAAAAAGATAAAGATTTAGTATTTTTAGATGGATTTGATGAATTCGTTTTAGAGTATTATGGTTTACAAGAAAAAAGCGGAGTATTTCAAAATCGTATGGACATTATTAATTTTTTTAGTCATAATGATGAGGAAGCATTAGAAAATTTTTATAAATTACTAGAAATGTTTTTAATCTCAAAAGGAGAAAAAATAGATGAATGACATAATTGATGTAATAATGGATATTAGAAAACAAAAAAGAGAACTCATGTATTATGGTAAAAAGTGTTTAGAAGACATGAAAATATTTTTTTCTGGCTATATGTATGATGAACAAAAAAATCATAAGATGAAGATAGAATTTTTACCAGATTTACAAAAGTTTGTATTAGAATATTATGATTTAAATGATAATGAAAAAATATGGCAGTCGTGGGATAATATTATTTCATTCTTTAATTCTACAGATGAAATGGCTGTTGAAGAGTTTTACATAATATTGGATTTATATCTGAAAAGCACTAACTAAAATATAAATTTTGTAAAATTTTTAGTTCATGTGTTTAATGTTTACATTTGCAATAATATTATTAAATGTTCAGGCTACGAAAATTTAAGCGAGAATAAAATGAGAAGTTTAACATTAATTAAAAACCAAGCCTGTATGGTTGACCATTGATGTCAATTATGCAGGTTTTTTAACCTTTTGAATTAAGTATAGATCCGCAGCAATCACTTAACTATAAGTCAAACAGATACTAGCTGATGGCTATCACAGATTGGATTCCATACACACCAGCGATCTTCCTTAAAAACTAAGCATCAACTTCATAACTTTGAAAGACTAGTAGAAATACTGGTCTTTTTTGCTGCCTGAAAATTCGTTATATATTGATTATTAGCTATAATATGATATTTTATTAATTGGAAGGGTACGAGTTTTTAGATTGGGGTACGAAAAAATGGCATAGGGTACGAACTTTTTTGGTAGGGGTACGAAATGTATCAAAATGGTCGCCCTAACACATATAAGAACGATAGGTTTGATACATAGTTTCAAGCTTTTTCGTATAATAAAAACTAAGAGTTATCTGATATGTGATATGATATCTCTTAGTTTTTTATTTTGAATAAGATAAGCCATTCGAAACAAATTGAACTTTACAATTAAGAATTATCGATTGTCAGATTGATATTACGATTTATTCCGGTCGGATTAGTAATTAGCCCTACTTATTTTCCACAAATAAATAGTGGTAAACTCCTTAATGCACGCTACTCCCAATATTGCTTGATTCTCTTTTACTACCTTTTAATACATTAGTTTATTTATTTCACTTTTTAGATCATCACGGATCATACATAGTAATTGATGTTGCTTGCCTAAATAATCTGCATTATATGTTGTAGATAATAGGAATTGAAGATTGTCTATTAGTAAATTAGGACAATAATTTAATTTCTCAAGTGCTTGTTGCAATTTTTTATCACCCATATAATATTTCTCATTAAGGGCATAAATGACTTGAATCATATCCAAAATTGTATGTAATACAATTGGGGTTGTGAATAATAAGTCTATCCTTCGTATGGCACTGATATAATGAAAATTATCCAGCCAAACATTAGCTCTTGAGTAGAAGCGCTTGATGATTGCCTTTTTTAATAATAGGGGGTAATTTTTTATTTGTTCTTTACTATGTTTGATGAATTCTGTAGCATCATCAAGAGGTATAATGAAAGATAATTCGCTTAAATAAATAAATGTATAGTACCCATTTGAAGTCCATGCGGCGGGTATAATCTCAAAAGTACCTTGAATGCATTCCTTTATACGTCTTTCAACATTGACAAATGTTCTAATGACTACTTCAATGGGTGTTCCTTGATAGTAAAAATCGATGCTACCTCCCCAGGGAGCTTCATCAAATTGTTTTGATACATAAACGCTTCGATTAGAATCAGCAAATTGTTTTACAATATCTAATCTTTCTTGATATGGCTTCGTCTCATCAACAAAAAGATAAATATCGATATCTGATTGTTCATCAGCTGTTTCTTTGGCGTGAGCACCAGCTAATGCAATACTATAACGGTTGTTTACAAGTTTTTTAAGCATGTTTACTACTTCATTAATTTTACTATTATTTTTCATAAGAATAACTTGGTTCCTCACTTTATTTATCAAATTATCAATTTACGAATTAACATTTTTTTTACAATCCCGATGGATGAGAGCATTGTAGAGTATCGGCCTTAAGATCTGGCCCTTCTTTAAACTTTTTAAAGTAGTGCGTTCATTTTTTTCTCGATATAGTATAACATGACTAAATATGAATAATCAATAGCAATTTAATAATAATACCAATCACTGATATATTAAGAAGCGATTGATCAATGAATAGGATAATTTGCGTTTAATCTTTTATTTATTTCATCAATATGATATAATAAAATATGAAGAAAGAGGTAAATATGAAGAAAGAGGTAAATATGAAGAAAATATCATTCTTGTTAATGACGTTTGTCTTGGTTTTAATGTTAACGGGATGCAATTTGCTCACGGATATTTTTTCAACAAAAAATGTTGCGAGCATTCAGATTGATCCTGCCACGATTGATACTGAAGCAGAAGTTAGCGAGTTTAGTTTGGTTGGTGTTCATCTTATCATAACTTATGATGATGATTCAACAGAATTTAAACTATTGACTCAAGATATGATCTCATCAGTTGATTTAGTCAAACTTGGTCAAGCTGGAACTCATGAAATTACCATTAGTTATCTTGGTCATACGACAAGAATTACCGTGACTTTAACTGATTTACTTAACTCCGGTTTTTTTGTACAATTTGTTGACTTTGATGGCGCACTAATGAAAACACAAACAGTTCAAGAAGGAGAAGCAGCAATCCCTCCTTCCAATCCAACTCGGAATGGTTATACTTTTACTGGATGGGATAAGCCATATTCATTCATCACAGAAGAGCAGATTATTACCGCAACTTATGAGATAATGACCTATACGGTCAAATTTATCGATTATGATGGAACCATCTTACATGAAGAAACAATCAATTATGGAGCTAGTGCTACTGCACCCAGTGCTCCAACTCGGGATGGATATACTTTTATCAATTGGGATAAGACGTATTTACTCGTTACGCAAAACCTTGAAGTACATGCTGTGTATCAATCAAATGAACTTTTCAATTTGAATGGGTATACGATAAAGATTGCTGTTTCGGGAAGCGATTTGGGTCAACATGACCCATTTCATCAAAATTATAATTATTTCAATCGAGACGCAAAGCGTAAAGCTTGGGAATGGGTTGAAGACACCTACAATTGTCATATTGAAGTGGCTCCATATCCAAGTAATGCTGAATTTGGAGCGCTTCGTTGGCAGTATATTATAAACAACGCTTATAACAATCAAACTGATTATGATTTCTATGGTGTGCCAGATTCACAAATAAGACAATTAGTCATTGGTGGTGCTTTAATAAATGTTGAAGACTGGTACAATCAATATGGAAATGACTTCATGAATGATATTTATATTGAATCTGGAACATTTAGGGGAAAATTATACTCAATCACTAGTGATGAGCCAAGTATAAATAATGTCATGTACTATAATATTGGTTTATTATCAAGATTGGGACTAGAGAAAACCCCGGCTCAAATATTTAATGAAGGAAATTGGACCTATAGTACCTTTAAAGAATATAGCATTGCTGCTCAAACAGCTCTTGATGGTTTGTGGGATGCATCACCAACTCGAAAATACTATGCTGTCGCTGGATGTTCGACGTATTATTGGGTGGGGATGACCAGTGCGGGGGGAGAAAAAATAATTGATGCCTCAAATCGCGCCTTCCACCCATTAACATCCACCTCACTTGATGCAGCTTTAACCCTAAGGCAAATATACGAAGCTGGGGCAATGGATCCTAACAAGCAAGTTGATGCTGGTGTTGTTTCTTGGAACAATGGTCGAGCGTTGTTTTCAAGTGGTTTCAAATGGTTTGTGAATAGTTCAACTCGATGGAAAGAAGACCTATGGACACCAGGTAATTCAGGTACAACTAGGTATGGTTATGTTCCTTTTCCAAGGCCGGATGAACTCACTAAAGATGAACAAAGGCTTGGGGTCGGTGGAACCAATACTTGGGTGATGCCGATTGGGAGAGACTATTCTGGTTATGGTCCGCAATGCACGGCTGAAAATATTTATCGCGTGGTGGTGAAAGCAATGCAACTAACAGATGAGTATCACGTTAATTCAATCGGATATGATAAGGATCAAGAACTGCAAGCTTATGCTGAGAAGTATACGGAATCTTTAGATTCAGTTTCTGCTTTCACATACATCAGCAAACGTGCAAGTGATATTGGTTTCTTTGAACCTTTAACCGAAGCAAACAATCATGTCGTCAATACAGGTTATTCATCATTTTCTACTGCTATCAATGATTATGTGATGGGTCATTATGCAAGTTTATCTGATGCCTTGTTTGATTTAAACTATGCGATTATAACTGAGATTAGATTGGCCTTTGAATAGAATCTAAGATAGACTAATGAGATTGTAGTTTTACTGTGTAGGATGCCATAAATCAATACTAGTTTTATTGTATTTCTTTAGTCATTATAAGTTAGGCAAGTAAACATATGAGAAGAGGGTTAAGAATGAGAAAAGTGATATTGTTTTTATTGATTGTTGTATTTCTTACGGGATGTGAGTTCCTTACTAGTACACCATCAGATAAGAAGTTGGTTAGTATTGAAGTTGATTCAACAACACTTGCGGGTGAGGTGGAAGTTCATCAATTCAATCTTGAAGACATTCATCTAGTTTTAACGTTTGATGATGCTTCTACAGAACATGAATCATTGACTGAAGACATGATATCATCTTTGGATTTGGCAACACTAAGTGAACCTGGAACCCATGATATCACTGTAAATTATCAAGCGTTGGTAGTAACATTTACAATTACCTTATATGACATTAATGATACCCATTATGTGGTGCAATTTGTTGATTATGATGGATATACATTAAAAGTCGAAACGGTTGATTACGGATTATCTGCAACCCCACCTTCCAATCCTTCTCGGGATGGGTATACCTTTACTGGATGGATAAGTCTTATTCAAACATCACTCAGGAAGAGATCATAACCGCATTGTATCAAATTAGATCCTATACCGTCAGATTTATTGATTATGATGGATCCACAATTAAAGTACAGACAGTTGATTATGGAAATAGTGCTACTGCACCAAGCACTCCAATTCGAGATGGGTATACATTTGTTACTTGGGATAAAGATTTTAGTGTGATTAATCATAATACTACCATCAATGCAGTTTATCGAGACAATAACAACATTAATTTGCAAGGATATACGATTAAAATTGCTGAATCAGCAAGTGAAATCAGTCAAGTTGACCCATTTCATTCACTATATCGAAAGAATGATAAAATTGCTAAGCAAAAAGCATGGACGTGGGTAGAACAAAACTATAACTGTCAGATTGAAGTGGTTGGTTATCCAAGCAGTGCCCAATGGGGTACTCCAAGGTGGAATTATATATTAAATCAAGCGATGAACAATACCAGTGATTATGACTTCTACAAAGTTCCTGATTCGAAGATTAAAATGTTTGTTCTTGGTCATGCTTTAGTTGATCTTACTACTTGGTATGAGGCATATGGCGATGGCTTCATGGATGATATCTATGTTCAGTCTGGAACCTTTGATGGAAAACTGTATTCGATCACAGGAAAGAAACGTGAGATTCATAATGTGATGTACTATAACATTGGTTTGTTATCCAAATTAGGACTAGAAAAAACACCAGCCCAACTCTTTAATGAGGGAGATTGGACTTACAGTACTTTTCAGAATTATGCGATAATGGCTCAAACTGCCCTCAATCAATTACCTAATGCCCAAACACGCCAATATTATGCTGTTGCTGGGTGTTCACCATATTATTGGATTGGAATGACTCATGCTGGTGGAGTCAAAATCGCTGATGTTTCAACCCTCACCTTCCAACCTTATACATCGACTTCACTTGCTGCTGCTGCCACTTTAAGGAGTATCCATTCAGCAGGAGCCATGGATCCCCTAAAACAAGTCGATGCTGGGGTGATATCTTGGAATGAAGGACGGGCTTTGTTTACAACAGGAGATGTATGGTTTGTGAATGAGGCTAATCATTGGCGAAGTGACCTATGGACACCAGGAAATCCAGACGCAACAAGGTATGGTTATGTTCCATTTCCAAGACCTGATGGAACCACAAAAGACGAACAAAGAATAGGCATCCCCGGATGTGATACTTGGGTTATGGCAAGAGGTCGTGATTATTCGGGATATGGTCCAGAATGCACCACCGAGAATATTTATCAAGCCATGGCTAAAACCATTCAATTAACCAAAGAGTACTACATTGGTGCTCCTGGATACAATCAAGATGATGAACTTGAAGCCTATAGTTACTTATATGCAGAATCAGAAGACAGTGCTCAAGCCCTCATCTACATCGCTAGTCGACTTAGTGACATTGGGTTTTATGAGCCATTGGCTGATGTAGCTAACCCAATAGCCAATACGGGAGCATCAATATTTTCAACTAATGTGAATAGCTACGTAATAGGTAGTGCGATTTCTTTAAGTGAAGCTATCAGTACAGTGCATGAAATTATTCAAGAATCACTCTATGAAGCATATCGAACATATACTATCAATAGGGGGATAGATTAATGAAAAGAACCACCTACCCCATTCATCCTGATTTTAAAAAATGGGAGAATATCAATCCCCCGCTCAATCCCCTGCTGATCAAACCACTTCAATGGCTAATAGGACTCTTATTTCATCAACAGAAATCAGATGATTTGATTGATGTTCAGAAAGTTAAAATATCAACTTTTGATCATAAAATCATTACCGCCCTCCGATATATCCCGAAAGGCATTAAAGAGAATGCTCCTTGTTTGGTGTATTGTCATGGTGGTGGATATGTGTTACCTGCTGCCCCACATCATTTCCTACTTGCAAGAAGGTATGCACTTGAGGTTGAGTGTCAAGTGTTGTTAATAGGTTATCGCCTTGCTCCCCGCTATCGCTTTCCCATTGCTCCTCGGGATTGTTTTGCGGGATATGAGTGGGTATTAGATCATGCTAAGGAATTATCCATTGATCCCACTCGAATCGGAGTGGGTGGGGATAGTGCTGGAGGATGCCTTGCTAGCATTATCAGTCAAATGGCTAAAGATCATATACTTGAAGATAAAACAATTAAGATGCCTTGCTTGCAACTGTTGATTTATCCTGCAACAGGAGTCAATCAAGCAAGTGAATCAATGGACAAGTACGTCGATACCCCTTTATGTAATACGCAAGATATGAAGAAGTATGCCAAGTACTATTCTAGCCTGGAAATTCATAATTATCCCTTCTATTATGAGCCAATTCATGCCCCATCGTTTACAGATCTTCCAGTCAGTTATGTTGAAACAGCGGAATTTGATTGTTTAAGAGATCATGGGATTTTCTATGCGAAAAAGCTAGAACGGGATGGAGTAAATGTAGTGCTTAACAATACTGTGGGAACGATACATGGCTTTGATATTGAACTCAAAAGTGAGATTGTGAAGGAATGTATTAGAAGAAGGGTATCATTCTTAAGAAAGTATTTTAGTATAGATAGACCTTAGTCATTTTCAGTGTGAGAGTGATTGAGGCGATGTTTCAAAGGCTGCAACGTGCAGCCTTTTTTCATCATTAAATTATTTCATAAAAAAGAATTGTTTTATAAAGAAGAGAGTGATATAATGGGTGTAAGTTTGCAATTTATATTATTTTATCAAATAGTATTATAAGAAGGATAGTAGAATGTATAGGAATATTTGAAGATTGGTATAGTTTGAATTTGACTAAAGGCACCATCTTGATATTAACAATTTGATAACAATACTATCGAATACATTTAAGGAGTGAGTATACATGAAAATAATAGAACAAGAATTATATGAACTATACAAAAAATATGAAAATTTTGATTTAAACAGTATATATAAAAAAATATCAGAAACGATTACTAACATTAAATTTAGTAAAGGCATTGGATTTGATGCTGGTTTATATGAACCCTCATATGTTTGGGAAATGAGAGTTACTAATTGTACTATTGGCAAAGAAGTGAAAAATCCAGAAAATGGATTCGATTATAAATATTACTTTGATGAACATAATAAGATATTATTATCGGAAAAATATTTGAGTGGTCGTTTATCATCTATAAATTTCTATTTTTATTTAGATAAGACGAGTGAATTTATTCAATATAGTTGTGAACTTAAAAAAATAACTATTATTTCAAAATCATTTTATGATGAACAAGAAAGGATAACTAGATATATTGCTGCACCTTACATATATCGTGATTTTTATGATAACACTAATTATGAAGAACATATATTTAGATATGAAAATAATGCTACATATATTACAGTAATAGAATATTTTCATCCAATGGAAAGTTTAAATTTATTAAAAGAAAAAACAGATATAACAAATATGAAAATTCTGGATAACATTTTATATTATCTAGATGATAATCAAAATGTGGAATCATTTTATCCTATAAGATTTAAGATAGTTGATGGGCGAAAGGTTAATATTTCACTACCAAAGAAAGTTCCTATATTCAAGATTATCAAAGAGAATATGGTTAAGATATTAGTAAATTGGAAAGATATAAATAAATCTGTTATATGGATTAATTGTGAGAGTTCGGATTTAGAAATACAGTATACAACACTAAATGAAGATACGGAAGAAAAATGGAATATTGCATTTTATGATTCTAATAAAGAGAATATTTTTAAAGATATTACTCATCAGCAAGTATTAGAAGATTTATTGTTTAATAATGGATGCAATATAGATGATTTAATAAATGAATCTGATTATTTTGTAAATAAAATGATCAAGATCATAAAAGATTTAAGAAAAGAAGGTTATATATTAGATAATACTGCAGTTATATTATCTGATTTAGAGATTAGTGAAAATACAATTAATATAGCTAAGAAAATAAATAATAAAGAAATCATTAAAGGATTTTTTGCAAAGTATAATTTATAAATAATACTGATTAAAACCTTGTTTTTCTAGTCCTGTAATGTTAATGAAAAATGCATCAAAGTTTTGGTTCAACCCTCGATAAAATAGAGGTTTTGTGTCGCATTTGTAAATCAAACACATATTAGAATGAATATGGGTACAAACTTTATGAGAGTGGTAGAAATTATATCAAAAATGTTGCCCTAATACAGTATAAATAGAATTAGTAAAAAAATAGATATTTGAAGGTTCGAATCCGGTTAGTGGTACCATTCAAGAACGCTAGCTTTGATACAAGGATTTTAAGCTTATTTTACATAAAATAGGCTAATTTTGAGCAAAAACATACGAAATTGCGAGAAAAAGGTCAATTTCTAAAGAAATTTTTTACTTATTGAACAATTTTACTGTTTTACTGGTTGCGCTTTTTAATTATTACTTGGT
>Ga0265294_10010234_pt1 | contig 10694 bp, 11 predicted proteins | sample MunlanPumphouse3_FD_192504 | JGI IMG/M metagenome (GOLD analysis project Ga0265294, IMG submission 192504) | Groundwater microbial communities from a municipal landfill in Southern Ontario, Canada - Pumphouse #3 | ecosystem: Environmental > Aquatic > Deep subsurface > Groundwater | place...
GGCGGCTGCTGAGGTGCTGCTCGGATGAAGATCGGGATCGCAGACACGACGTTTGCCCGGGTGGACATGGGCAGGGTCGCCATCGACGAGATCCGGAAGCATGCAAGCGTGGGGATTGAACGCTACGTCGTCCCCGGCATCAAGGACCTCCCGGTGGCGTGCAAGAAACTGATCGAGGAACGGGGGTGCGACCTCGTCATGGCGCTCGGGATGCCCGGGGGCGCGGAGAAGGACAAGGTCTGCGCCCACGAGGCTTCCCAGGGCCTCATCCTCTGCCAGCTCATGACCAATAAACACATCATCGAGGTCTTCGTCCACGAGGACGAAGCCGGGGACCCAAAAGAACTTGCCTGGCTGATGGAGCAGCGGACCCGGGAACACGCCGCAAACGCTGTCCGGCTCGCGTTCTACCCAAAGGAACTCGAACGGCTCGCCGGGACCGGCCAGCGGCAGGGGTTTGAGGATGTCGGGCCGGCCCGCCCCTGATGCGAAAAGAGAAGATTATCTGATTATCCGGTGAGTACTACCATAGGGAGAGATTCAAATGGCGATAAAACTTGGATTTGTCGTCGCGGAGTTCAACCGTGACATCACCTACATGATGGAGATCGAGGCCCGGGAGCACGCGAATTTCCTCGGGGCTGAGGTGACCGAGACGGTCTACGTCCCCGGCGCCTATGATATGCCGCTTGCGATCAAGAAGATGCTCGGAAGCGGGGACGTCGATGCGGTCGTCACCATCGGGTGCGTCATCGAGGGCGCCACCCAGCACGACGAGATCGTCGTCCAGCATGCCGCGAGGAAGATCATCGACCTCTCGCTTGAGTACAATAAGCCCGTCGCTCTCGGCATCTCCGGGCCGGGTATGACCCGGATGGAAGCGACCGAGCGTATCGACTACGCCAAGCGTGCCGTTGAATCGGCAGTGAAGATGGTCCAGCGATTGGGATGAGAGGCTTATCGGAGAAGATTGCGGGCATTGCCCCCTCCGCGACGATTGAGATCTCGAACGCTGCAAAGCGGATGGCAAAGGAGGGGATCGATGTCATCAGCCTCTCCATCGGCGAGCCTGATTTTGATACGCCGGAGCATATCAAGGATGCCTGTATCGCTGCCCTCCGCCGGGGGGAGACGCACTACGCTCCGAGCGCCGGGATCCCGGAACTGACTGAGGCGATTGCGGAGAAGATCACCCGGGAGAACGGATTCCCCGCGCGGCAGGACGAGGTGATCGTCACCTGTGGAGCGAAGGATGCCATCTACGAGGCGATGGAGGCGGTGCTGAACCCCGAGGACGAGGTGCTCCTCCTCGATCCCTCCTGGGTCTCCTACGAGCCCTGCGCCAAGATCGCGGGCGCGAAGGTCCGGCACCACGCGCTTGACCCGGAGACCTTCCAGGTCGACGACACCCTGCTCGAGGCCGTCAACCCCCGGACGAAGATGATCGTGGTCAACTCCCCCTCGAACCCCTCGGGCGCGGTGTTGAACGCGGACTCGCTCGGGCTGATCGCCGATATCTGCCGGGACCACGACCTCTTCGCGCTCTCTGACGAGATCTACGAGAAACTGGTCTACGGGAAGAAGCCGGTATCGGTCGCCTCCCTCCCCGATATGGCGGAGCGGACGATCACGGTCAACGGGTTCTCGAAGGCCTACGCGATGACCGGGTGGCGGATCGGCTACGCGGTCGCCCCGCGGGCAGTCATCAGGCAGATGGAGAAGGTGCAGCAGCACACCATATCCCACCCGACGACGTTTGCGATGTTCGGCGCGGTCGCCGCGCTCAGGGGCAGCCAGGACTGCGTTGAGGCGATGCGGCGTGAGTTCGAGCGCCGTCGCGACTACATCATCCCGGCGTTCTCTGATCTCGGTTACACAACCGCGCCTGCGGACGGCGCCTTCTACGCCTACGTCAACGTCGGGGGCGACGATATGGCGATCGCCCGGTCATGGCTCCATGACGCCCACGTTGCGGTCACCCCGGGGACGGCGTTTGGCACCCCCGGCTGGCTCCGGGTCTCCTACGCGACCTCGATGGAGAACCTCCAGGAAGCAGTCGGGCGGATTGCGCGGGTTTGACGGACTAATTTACCTTATTTTGTGCCCCTCGATGCGTGATGTGGAATATCAATACCCTCACGTGAAAGCGTGAAGGATAGGGGGATGGGGATGCGTCCGGGTTCTGCGGCAGGGGACCGCTCACCCCTCCTCACCGCTGCAGTCGCTGCAGTCTCTCGTAGTACTTGACCGCCTCGGCGGAGCGGTCGAGAGAGATGAGCGCCATCGTCATCCCGCTGAGCGCGTCGGCGTCATCGGGGTTCGCGGCGAGTGCCCGCTCATAGCATTCGAGCGCCTCCTCAGGACGCCCCATGATCACGAGAGCATTTCCTTTCATGCTCCAGATCTCCACCTTTGCAGGCTCGACCTCGAGCGCCCGCGTATAACAGGTGACGGCCTCGCCGTAGCGCCCGAGGATGAAGAGCGCAAGACCCTTATTGCACCACGCGTCCGCGTTCTCGGGGTTGGCCCGGAGTTCCTGGTCGTAGCAGACGAGCGCCTTGTCGTAGTGCGAGAGGATCGAGAGGACGTTTGCCTTGTTGTTCCAGACCCGGCGGTTCTCCGGGTCGATCTCGAGCGCCCGTTCATAGCAGACGAGCGCTTCCTCGTAGCGCTCGAGCCGGTAGAGCGCGTTTCCGTAGTTGTTCCAGGCGACGGCGTTCTCAGGCGTCGCCCTGACCGCGGCCTGGTAACTCGCGACCGCCGCCTCGTAGTTCCCGAGGGCGTAGTAACTCTCGCCCCGGTAGTAGCAGGCGCCCGGGTGGTCGGCCCGGAGCCTGAGCGCCTGATCGAAGCACTCTACCGCCTCCTCGTAGCGCTTCAGGTTGAAGAGGACGCGGCCCTTCCGGTACCAGATCTCGGGATCGATGGCGTTCTCCCTGAGCGCCCGGTCAAAGCAGATGAGCGCCAAATCGTGGCGTTTCAGTCTCTGTAGCGCCATGGCTTTATGATACCAGATCCCGGCAAGATCAGGGTTGATCCTGAACGCCCGGTCGTAACAGTCGACCGCCTCCTCGTAGCGCTCCAGGTTCTGGAGTGCAAGGCCCCTGTTGTACAGGGTTCCGGCGTCACCGGGGCGGATGGCGAGCGTCCGGTCGAAAGACGCTATCGCCTCCTCGTAGCGCTTCAGCGTTGCAAGCGTGCATCCCCGGGCGGACCATGTGTCGGCATGACCTGGATCGATGGCAAGCGCTTGATCGTAGGAGGCGAGGGCATCTCTGTACCGGGAGAGAAGAACCTGGATCGTCCCCCTGGCATACCAGGCATTTGCGTTCCCGGGATCGAGCGTGATGACCCGGTCGTAGCAGTCTATCGCCGCATCATACCGCCTATCGACGGCAAGAACCGTCCCCCTGGCAAGCCAGGCCTCGATGCGGCCCGGCTCGATAGTGACGACCCGGCCGTAGGAGGCGAGCGCGTCGGTGGTCCGCCCCATGTTCCTGAAGGCGTGCCCCCGGATGAGCCAGGCATCTGCGCAGTCGGGTGCGAGTTTCACCGCCTGACCACAGTACCCGGCGGCCTCCTGGTAGTGCTGGAGGTGGTAAAGCACCTGACCCCGGGCGGCCCAGAGCCGGGCACAGTCAGGATCAATCCGGATCCCCTGGTCGAAGCATTCGACCGCCTCCCGGTAGCGACGTGCGGTGTTGAGGGCAAGTCCTTTGTGGTACCAGGCAGCGGCGGCATCGGCATTTAGTTTGAGGGCCTGATCGTAGCACTCGATGGCGCGATCGTACTGCCCCTGCTCGCCGTATACCCGTCCCTTCCTGCACCAGTCCTCGGCACTCTTCCAGGGAAGAACCATTTTGTGAGTGATGGTGATCCCCAAAACAAAAGGGTTTCGATAGGGACCGGGGGATCCCCGTCGGCCGGGAAGGAAATCATCACCTGCAGCCTCCCCTGCGGAAATATTCTCCTCATGTTCGGGGCTGTTTGGCAACGTATACATGTTCCGGGATCAAACCCGGGAACAGGAACAACCTCTCAGGCCGGATAAGCATGAAGAAGATGCGCGATCTCCCAAACCACGATCGTCCGCGCGAGAAACTGGCCTCCCGCGGAGCGGAAGCCCTCACGGATGTCGAACTGGTCGCCCTCCTCCTCGGGCGGGGCGTGAAAGGGCGGGATGTCTCGCAGATCGCCGGCGAAGTTGCACGCTACCTGAAGGATAACGGCGGCAGCCCGTCGTATAAAGAACTCCTCGCGATAGAGGGGGTCGGGGCGGCGAAGGCCTGTGAGATCATGGCCAGCTTCGAACTCGGGCGGCGCTACCTGGCAGACGACGACGGCGTCGCGGGAAGCCGGATCACCCGCCCCGATGACGTGCTCCCGCTGGTCAGCGAGTGGCGGGACCGGAAACAGGAGTATTTTCTGTGTATCACGCTCAACGGTGCCGGGGAGGTGATCGAGCGCCGGGTCGTCACCGTCGGGATCCTGAACCAGAGCCTCGTTCACCCAAGGGAGGTCTTTGCCGAGGCGATCACCGACCGTGCCGCATCGGTCATCCTGGTCCACAACCACCCCTCGGGGACCCTGGAACCCTCCTCCCAGGATATCGGCATCACCCGGCAGCTCGTCGAGGCCGGGTCGATCCTCGGCATCAGGGTGCTTGACCATATCATCATCACCAAAAAGAGCCACGTGAGCCTGAGAGAACTCGGGCACCTCTAGCCGCCGGGATCCCGGCAAATGGTTCTATTGATGCCCTTGCAGTCAGCGGCCGCGTTTGCCATGAAGACCGCCCGGGTCTTGACGGTTGGAGGGGCCGGCGGTCAGATATCAGTATTCATAGTGCCCCGGTAAGACCGGATGACCCAAACCCGGGAGGTCTTCTCCCGGGCACAGTTTTCCATCGGATAGCACCACGCACAGTCCCCGTCACTCTGGAGCGGGGAGGAGCGCACGCTCGGCCGGGCGGGGAGGGGACTACGAGGAGGGATCTACGAGTTCCGCCGCCTGCGGGGAGGAGGATCGCCCCCTCCCCGGTCCCCTCCCCCGTGGCGATTCCCACCACGGTCCACAGTATGGGTGATCCGGGGGCTACTCCGCGTTCTCCATCCATGCTGAGGTGGGTGGGGACGACCACCAGAACCGACATGGGGGTAACCGAGCTTGAACCTCGCCGATAGCCAACCCGGAACGCAGTGCACCCATGCTTGCGTTCACGCCAATGGGGGGAGACCCCCAGGGCGATTCCCACCACGGTCCACTCTCCGAGGACAAGCCTGAGGAGGGGCCGTTTTCATGCGTGCAGCCTCTCGCATAGCCCCATGCGGGTTTCACACAGCATGAGTTGCCTCACGCGGAAGTTCGCGAAGGGAGGCAGGAACTCCACAGAATTCGCGTCCTTCGCGTGAGTCAACCCGGGATATCCCCGATTTTTAGTTGCCCTGGAGCACTACCACGATCAAAACAGGATTTCCAACAAGACTGCCACCCGGCATTTCATCCGCCTGAAGAGGATTTGCAACAAAAGTCCCCGCTCTTTTCGAGGAAATCCCTGCTGTCCCGGATTCCCGTCCCCGGAAAAGTTTATCCCCTCTCGCTTGCTACGGGTATGCGAGGCACAATCGTCATGAATACTGGATTTCTCCGGGTGCTGCTCGACCCCAGGCGTTTCTTCGAGGAACGTATAAAGAATGAGCCGGGCCTGAAGGTACCGGCGCTGATCGTGCTCGTCTACGCGCTTATCGGTGCAGTCGCGGCCGCGTTGACGGTAAATGTGATCATCGCCCTACTGCCCGCGGAAGCGCAGGCCTTCGGGGCGATCGGGGTGGCTTTTGCCGCGGTCGGTGCCGTTATCATGGGATTCCTGTCATGGATCATCTGCGCCGCCGTCTTCTACATCGTCTCAATGCTCTTTGGGGGCGAAGGATCGTTCACGCGGACGCTGGAGGTTACAGGCTACGGTCTCCTGCCCCAGGTCTTCGGGGGCATCATCGGGACTGCCTTCTCCTATCAGGTCATATCGAACCTGACAATCCCCCCGATAACAAACCCCGAGCAGATCGCTGAGGTGTCCGAGAGCCTAGCAGGCATCATTGCGGCCGACCCCCTGACGCAGATCGCCGGGCTCGTGGGTATCCTCTTTGTTCTCTGGAGCGCGAACATCTGGATCTTCGGCATGAAATACGCGCGCAACCTCTCGACGCGGAACGCGGCCCTCACCGTCGGGATACCGGTGGCGCTCTATATCGCCTATATCCTTATCACACTTGCCGGATGGCTGTAAGATGAAACCACTTCACCTCTTTGTCATAGCACTCATATGCATCGCCGCCGCAGTCGCCATGCCCGCCTCTGCAGGGCCTGCCGACATCGCGGTGACCTCCTCCACGCTCGACCCTTCAGTCCTGATGAAAGGCGACACCGGGACGCTCACGGTGGAGGTCAAGAACAATGGTGCCGATAGCGTCGCCGTCCGGAGCGCCCGGCTCTACGGCAGCGGGGTCGTGGCTCTGAGCGACTCCTACCCCTCAGTCGGGGACATCGGCGCCGGCACAACAAAGACCTTCACCTTCACCGTCCGGGCGGACGGGGGCGAGGGGACGTTCTACCCCGTCTTCGTCATCGACTTCCAGGACGGCGGCAACCTCCGCTACCCGGTCCCGGTCCAGGTCGAGGATACCCCCCTCACCGCATCGATCGTCGGGAAGCCTGACACCTTCTCTGAAGGAAGAACGGCCGACATCACCGTCCGGGTCGGCAACCCCCGCCCGAACGGCGTATCCGGCGTCCAGGTGATCCCGCGGGGGGCCGGGTTTACCGTCACCCCAACCGGCGCGTTCATCGGCGCTCTCGTCGCAGACGGGTCCGGAACCGCCGTCTTCAACCTGACCCCGGCAGACGAGACGGACGTCACCTTCAAGGTGCTCTGGCGCAACGGCATCAACACCCACTCCATCGACCTCACCCTGCCGGTCACCTTCGGCGAGGACAAGCGGCAGGCTGACCTCTTCGTCACCAACGTCGAGGTGACGCCCGAGTCCGGGGGATACCGGATCGTGGGCGACGTCACGAACGCCGGCCTCGAGCCCGCACGCTCGGTGCTCATCACCCCGGGAGCACCTGCCATCCCCACCGACCCCTTCAGGGTCTACGTGGTGGGCACCCTCGACCCTGACGACGCCGCCCCGTTCGAGGTGACGTTCAAGGCTGATGGGAACGCGACTGAGATCCCGGTCATCGTCGAGTACCGCGACAGCGACGGGAACCGCTACACGACGACCACAATGGTCGAGGTCGGCGGCAGCGCGGCGACGCCCACGAAGGAGCGCGACGGCGGCTTTCCCATAGCCGGCGTGGTCATCGCGGTCCTCATCGCCATCGGCGTCATCGGGGCCATCTACTACTCCTGGAGACGGAAGTAACGACGATGCCGGTCATCAGTTTCGATAACGTCACCAAGGTCTACCCCCTCCCGGCCGGCGACGTTGTGGCGCTCGCCGGCATCGATCTCGCCATCGAGAAGGGCGAGTTTGTTCTGGTCATGGGGCCGTCGGGGTCGGGGAAATCGACGCTCCTAAATATCATGGGCTCGCTCGACGTCCCGACCTCAGGCGAGGTCACCATCGCCGGAAAGCAGATCAGCAGGATGAGCGACGACGAACTGACCCTCATGCGGCGGGATCACATCGGGTTTGTCTTCCAGCAGTTCAACCTCATCCCGCTCCTCTCGGTGGTCGAGAACGTCGAGTACCCGCTCGTCCTGAAAGGCGGGAGGCCTGGGTCTCGGGAGCGGGCGATCGAGGTCCTCGCGGCGGTCGGGATCACAGAGACGCATCTCACCCACAAACCCGGCGAACTCTCGGGCGGGCAGCAGCAGCGGGTGGCGATCGCCCGGGCGCTCGCAAACGACCCCGACTTCCTCCTCTGCGACGAGCCGACCGGGAACCTGGACACAAAGACCGGGACCGCGATCATGGATCTCATCGCCCGGATGAACCGTGAGGAGGGCAAGACCGTCGTCATGGTCACCCATGACCCCCGGATGACCGAGTATGCCGACCGGACAGTCAGGATCGTGGACGGGAGGCTGGCATGACCTTCTTCGACCTCGCTCGCCGGAACGTCAGCCGCCACTGGCTCAGGTCGATCCTCGCGGTCACCGGGATCGTCATCGGCGTCATCGCGATCGCCTCGATGGGCATCCTCGGCAACAGTATCGGTCTCATGTTCAACGACATGGTCACCGACGTCGGCGATACCATCGTCGTCTCCCCGGCGATGAGTTCGGGCACCACGGCGTTCACCGAACGGCAGGTCAACGATATCGCCCGGGCGGCCGGTTCCAACCGTGTCATACCGTTCGCAAGCACCTTTGATACGGTAACCGTGGGCGAAACAAAGAGCGGCGCCATGATCTACGCGATGCCTGCCGCGGATATCCCCTTCCTGCTCGAGAAGGAGGCAGGGACCTACCCAAGAGACACAGGCGCCGGGTGCATGATCGGGAGCAAGCTCGCCGAGAACAGTAAGGAGACCGGCCTCAAACTCGGTGCCCGGGTCCAGATCGGGAACGAGACCCTGCGGGTGACGGGCGTGCTCAAGGAGCGGGGGATGGGGTTTGACATCAATCCAGACTACGCTATCATCGTGCCCTACCGGTGGTACTCGAACCACTACGACGAGGACGAGTACGACCAGGTCATCGTGAAGGTCCGGGACGTCAAGGACCTCGACGCGGTCAAGGAGGGGATCGAGGAGAAGATGAACCGGCGGGAGGATGTCGTCAACGTCATGGACACGAAAGCGATCCTCGAGAGCGTCTTTGCGGCTGCCGACTCGATCACGGTCTTTTTGATGGGCATCGGCGCGATATCGCTCATCGTCGCCGGGGTCTCGATCCTCAACGTCATGATGATGTCGGTCACCGAGCGGATCAAGGAGATCGGTGTCCTGCGGAGCATCGGCACCCGCCGGAACGAGGTGATGCGGATGTTCATCTACGAGGCGATGATCCTCGGGGTTGCGGGCGCCATCATCGGGGGGGTGCTGAGTTTCGGCACCGGGTACCTGATGACGGCAGTCCTTGTCGGGAACCCGGATTACCTCTTCAACCCAACAAGCCTCCTCTACATCGTCTTCGGGATGGCGTTTGGCATCATTACGAGCGCGGCCTCCGGCCTCTACCCGGCCTGGAAGGCGGCGCACTTAAACCCTATCCAGGCGCTTCGTCACGAGTGACGGTCTTACCCCGAAGACTTCTCTTTTTCTCGCTCGATATCGTCATGAAGGGTGCCGATGATCTCCCCGGTATCAGGGGGCGCTCCCGGGAGGAGCGCGATATACTCGTCCTCGCCTTCGGAAAACAGCAGCGCAACCGGCGTCAGGCTGACCACGGCGGCTCCTCCCCGGGAGAGAGTAAGCGTCCTGACGACCGGGATGATGCAGCGGTCCCCAACCCGGCGTGCACCGCCGATGACGAGGTCGCCCTGCTCTTCCTCCTCACGCACCCGGAGCACCTCGCCCTGATACCTGACGGAGCCGCTGCCTGACCGGTTTTTGCAGAAGGGCGCTTGCGACCGGGATGATGATCAGGAGCGGACGGCGGACCTGCATCCTGAGCGTGAAGGACCCCTCAAAGACCTCGTGATCAAAGACCGGTGTCATCACAAAGTCGACCGCTTCCGCAGGCCAGAGGGCGTAGCGGAGAGCGGTGCAGTAGCCGTAGATCATGCCGGTATCAGCGGGGTTCTCAAGGCCGAGGGTGACGTCCCCGCGGAGCGTCTCAAGGTAGAGCGACCGGAATGCGGCGGCGATGACCTTCCGGAGATGCGGCCAGAGGTCAACGGCGGCGTTGAGGTATTCCCTCACCGGGAGGGGCGGCTTCCGCTCTTCTTTCTTCTCCTTCTCCGGCGGCGGAGCGGCGACCATCTCCGCAAGGTCCCGGGTCATGACCAGGCGACCGGCGATGAGGACCTCAAGTACCCCCACACCGTCGGCGAACCTGACCCTCGCTCCCAGGATGCCCCAGGCTACGACAGCCGTCGCCGCGGCGCTCTCCCGTGTGCATCCGGCGACGGTCTCGACAGTCACCGGGACCAGGTAGAGGGCAAGCAGGAGAGCGAGGATGATGGCAGCGATGATAAGCAGGATAATGACGAGAAGGGTCGCGGCCATAGAAAAGAGGTTATGAGGACTCTATACCTCTTCCTCGCCGCTGATCGGGATCTCTTTCCCCGTCTTCTCCGGTGCCCCACCCTTGCGCTGCATCATCATCTCGCCGCCCTTCTCGATGGCTTTTGAGATGTGCGGGCCGACCGTCTCCCCGAGCGTCGTGATCACCTCGGCGATCTCGCTCTTCTTCTTGAGTGATATTACCTGGATGCCCTCAGGGCCGGGCACACCCTTGTTGACGAGGACCAGAGCGACGGCCGATATGCCGCCTCCGCCACCGGTTCCAGACCCGCCGCTCTGCTTGCCTTCCCTGATACCTCCTGTGCCTTCGCCGCCGCCGAACCCGAACCCAAACTCGGCTACCGGGATGATAACCCGGTCGCCGGCCTCAACCGGGGCACCGAGGATGGCGCTCGCGCAGAGTGTTCGTGCAAGTTGATCAACGGTTATCTGGAGCATCGATTCGCCAGTCACACTATTCACCACAGGTATTCCAGTCTCCGGCCGTATATATAATGGTT
>Ga0265294_10010235_pt1 | contig 10694 bp, 9 predicted proteins | sample MunlanPumphouse3_FD_192504 | JGI IMG/M metagenome (GOLD analysis project Ga0265294, IMG submission 192504) | Groundwater microbial communities from a municipal landfill in Southern Ontario, Canada - Pumphouse #3 | ecosystem: Environmental > Aquatic > Deep subsurface > Groundwater | place...
TGCTTTTAAATTTCCTGAAATTAAAAATCCTGAATTCGTTTCATCAAGTGAAGCCATTTCTGATTTACCTGAAAAATCAATTGCAGACGGAACAAAGTATCCGATAAAAGCAAAATCTGATTATCAAGAAAAAATTCGTAAAAATGCAAATGGTTTGTATAATCACGAAATTACAACTCATAATGACCAAACCATTGAAATCATTTCTATGGTGCCTGATGGTGGTAACTATAAAAATTTACCTGTACATCTTCACAAAACTAGAAATGTAAACATTGCTTGGACTAGATTGAACAGCAAAAAACCAAGTTTTACAATAGACACAGGACACCGACATCATTTTCATTACAAATTTAACCGTGTGCCGACTGTGAGAGAAAGTGCAAGAATTCAGTCTTTCCCTGATACTTTTATTTTTTTAGGTAGCAAAACAAGTCAATATAAACAAGTTGGTAACGCAGTTCCTCCGCTATTGGCAGAGGTTTTGGCGAAATCATTGAAAAATTATTTATGAGTAAACAACAGAAATATAAAATTCCTGACGAATACTTTTTTCGTTTGCATCACGTAAGACCACGTTTCAAAAATGATGTGGAAGAAGTTTTGCTTTATGTGGCAACCTCTATTTCTGAAATGGAAGTATTGCCCGAAAAAGAGTTTAATTCGGTCTTAAACAATGTGCTTTTTGGATTTAAGAAAAACGCCTCTTCTACCCAAAAAACTATTGATAATTGGAGAACTGAAATTTCAGCCCTTTTTGCTTTTATTCAAGAAGAAGACAAACTTCTTCAACCAAGTAAAATGGCTATTAGACTTGCAAACAATCAGTATTTGGATGAGTTTTTTAATTATTTTCTTTACTCATTCCAATATCCTGGAGGACATATTAAATCCCACAACATTATTAAGCAAATTGAAGCAGGTGTAAAATTTAAACCTTGCAATTTTATATTGCAGTTATTAATTGAAGGCGAAAAACTCACAGGAAAGCCATTTAGCATTACCGCAGAGGAATTAACTCAATGTGCTTACTTTGATTTGAGAGTTACAAGAGACGGAAAACATCCAAAAGATGTTGCTAAAATGATTCTCAAACACAGAGCCGATAAAATTGAATATAATCACCATTACGACCAACTAAAAAACGAAATAACAGGAGCATATCCTTCAAATGGTGATGTGTGTAGATATGCCGGTGATATTTTGGATTATATGGTTTTAGCAAACTTATTGCAACATAAAGGTACTGGTTATTACTTTTATCTCAATACCGAAAACAAAGAAGCAATTGATTATCATTTAGGAAAAGCCTTTTGGTTTAATCAATACGACAAATTTTATACTCAACAAGAAATTTCAAATCCCGAGATTTCAGCAGTTGAAGAAACATGGTTTTCTTTTGTTAATCAATTTGATGGTATTGAAGCCTTTGCTCCGCACCTTGACCAAACAGAGCAAGAAAATATTTCAAACTTGATTCAAGAATACTATGCTCGAATGACTGGCGATAGAAAAGTGCCAACAAAAATCATTGGAGATTATGGAGAAAGTTTAATCTTGGCTCATGAATATTTGAGAACCAAAGACAAGTCAAACAGACAACATTTGATTAATAAAATCCCGACTCCGCTTGGAGTTGGTTACGATATTCAAAGCGTTGAATTTGAAAAAAAGAAACGCTATATCGAAGTTAAGACAACAAAATCACGAAAAGCAATTAATAACAATCGCTTTAAACTTACTCCAAATGAATGGGATACAGCCGAAACATTGGGCGATAATTATTTCATTTATTACTTGGTAGTCAATGACGATACCAAAAACATTTTTAAGATTCAGAATCCTGTTAAACAATACGAACATGGGAATTTGAAAGTGGATAAAAATTTAGTTGTTGAATTTTCTAAAACATCAGGACAATGGGAGAAACTACTAGAAATAAGAAATTAAAAGTAACTTCATTATTCTGCGGTTGCGGAGGAATGGATTTAGGTATTCAAGGAGACTTTAATTTTCTTGGAAAGAATTTTTCTGAACTGCCGTATGAAGTTGTTTATGCAGCCGACAATGATAGTTATGCAACAGCAATTTACAACAGCAATTTTGAGCATAAATGCGAAACAAAAGATGTAAGAGACATTTTACCGACCGAAATTCCCGACCACGATATTTTGCTTGGAGGGTTTCCTTGTCAATCATTTTCAATAAGTGCTCAAAATCCTCCACGACTAGGCTATAAGGACGAACGTGGAAAATTATTTTTTGAACTTGTAAATGTTTTGAGAGAAAAACAACCTCGCTTTTTTATTGGAGAAAATGTAAAAGGATTGCTTTCCGCAAACAAAGGCAAAGCCTTTCCAATGATTGTAAAAGAATTTGAAAAAGCAGGTTATCATATTCATTTTAAACTTTTAAATGCTTCTGAATTTGGCGTACCTCAAAAAAGAGAAAGGGTATTTATTGTTGGGTTCAGAGAATTTGATGATTATTTCAAATTTCGTTTCCCACAACCATCAACATTAAACGGTTCAAAAGTTAAACTTAAACAAGTGATTGATAACAAAGCAGACCTTGACGATAAATGGTTTTTCAGTCAAAGAGCAGTTGATGGAATGCTCCGTGTTCGTGAAAAAATGAACAAAGGAAGAGTTCAAGATTTGGAACAACCTTGCAATACTATTAGCTCACATTTAGCAAAAGTTAGTTTAAACGGAACAGATCCCGTTTTAATGATTGACGGAAAGTACAGAAGATTTACACCAAGAGAAGCGGCAAATATTCAATCATTCCCCGAATCTTTCAATTTAGATGTAGTTTCAGAAAACAGACAGTACAGAGCAATTGGAAATGCAGTTCCACCAGTTTTGATGTGGCACGTTGCAAATGCTTTGGTAAAATATTGTTCGGTAGAGAAACCAAAGGAAGTAAAAGATAAAAAAGAAAACCTTATAAATCAAGAAATATGAACAGACAATCAGTAGAATCCTCAAACCTCGCATCTATTGGATATGATGCAGAAAATGAAATTCTTGAAATAGAATTTAACCACGGTGGAATTTATCAATATTTTGATGTTCCCGAAAATGTTTATCAAGAATTGATGGATGCAAGTTCTCACGGTCAATATTTTGACAGAAATATTAAAAAGGCAGGTTTTGGGTTTCAAAAAATGTAGACATGGAAAGATATGACAACTTAAGTGGAAATTCTCCAGTAACTCATTTTCAAATTGAAGATGATAGAATTTCAGTTTGGTTCAGGGGAAATTCTAAACCATACATTTATCCGGAATATAAAACAGGTGGATTTCACTTAGAACAGCTTAAAGCCAGAGCAATATCAGGTTCTGGATTAAGTGCCTATATTACGAAAAATGTAAAAGATAAATTCATAAGATAATTATGAAAAAGCTATTTATCAGCCTTGAAAACTGTTACGGTATTGGGAAGTTAGAATATACTTTTGAATTTGACAAAAATCATACATACTCTATTTATGCACCTAATGGAGTAATGAAAACATCATTTGCTAATACATTTAAGAGATTATCCGAAAATAAAGAACCTGAAGAAAAACTTTATAATAGAATCCCTAAATGGGAAATTTTGGATGATGGAACTACCATAGATGTAAATAAAATTGTTGTTATCAAATCTTTGGAGACTATTAATACAGAAAAAAGTCAATCAACTTTGTTGGTAGATGAGCAAAGAAAAAAAGAATATGATGATATTAATAATGAAATTTTAGAGGAAAAGAAGAGATTAATTCTAAAACTAAATAAACTATCTGGTGAAAAGCAATCAGATGTTGAAACTAAAATCTTAATTGATTTCAACTCTAAAAATTTCTTTGAATTTTTATCGAAACTCAATTATGAAAATGAATATCAAGAATATTCTGGCTTTAAATATCAGGATATTTTCAATAATGAAGTTTTAGATTTTCTAAAAAAACCTGATGTAAAAAATAATATTGATTCATATTTTGAGAAGTATAATGAATTATTCAACAATTCTAAATATTTTAAAAAAGGGCTTTTTAATCCTTCAAAGGCAGATTCTATCTCAAATGAATTAAAGAAAAATAATTTTTTTGAAGCAGAGCACAAGGTAAAACTCGATGGTGACGAAGAGGAGATAGATAGCTTTGAAAAACTAAATAGCAAATTTAATGATGAACGAAAAGCAATTCTTGAAAACAAAGAATTAACAAAAATTGAAAATGAAATAAAAAAAGTTGCTGTTCAGAAGTTTAGAGAGATATTAGAAACAATTTCAATCCTTTCTGAATTGAAAGATTTAAACTCATTTAAAAAGAAGCTCTGGTATTCATATTTTCACAAAGAAAAAGATTCAATAGAATCACTTATAGAATTATATAATAATGGTATAGAAAGACTAAAAGAAATTGAAACATCTGCAAATGCTCAAAAAACACTTTGGGATGATGTTGTAAAAAGATTTAAAGAGCGATTCTATATGCCTTATGATGATATCATAATTGAGAATAGAGCAAGTGCTATTTTAGGTCAGCCAAATCCTTCAATTGTTTTCATATTTAAAGATAAAGAAACTGGTAATCCAATCGAAATAAGAAAGGACGATTTAGAAAAAATAAATATATTAAGTCAAGGGGAACTTCGAGCAATGTATTTACTAAACATTTTATTTAATATAGAAGTTAGAAAAAAAGGAAATTTGGAAACTCTATTCATTATAGACGATATTGCAGACTCCTTTGATTACAAAAACAAATACGCAATAATTCAATATTTGAAGGAATTATCAAAATATCCTAATTTTCATCAAATTATTCTCACTCATAATTTTGATTTTTTTAGAACAATTACAAGTAGAGGAATAGTACATTATGATAATTCAATTTTTTCATATAAAACTGTTGATAATCAGATAAAATTTAAATCCGCCAAAGAAGCAAAATCTTTAAATAACCCATTTATTAATGACTGGAAAGACAATTTATCAAATACAAAAAAACTAATTGCGTCTATTCCTTTTGTAAGAAATATTATTGAGTACACAAGAGGCGATAAAGATGATGATTATAAAACACTAACTAAAGTTCTCCACATTAAATCAGATTCCCAAACAATAACATTTAATGATATAAAAACAATATTCGAAAGCTGTTTCCCTTCCATTATGTTTAATATTTCTGTTCCTATTAGTGGCAATGTGATTGAGGCTATTTTCACTGAAGCCCAAAAATGTCTTTTAGAACCTGAAGGGATAGATTTAGAAAATAAATTGGTTTTATCAATTGGAATACGACTAGCTGCTGAAAATTTCATGTGGGGTAAAGTTACAGATAAAAGCGAGATTACAGGGATTCAAACATGGAAATTATTCAAAAGATTCCGAAATGAAAATCCAAATTTAATTGAGGAGTTAGCTATTTTAGAGCAAGTAATATTAATAACTCCTGAAAATATCCATATTAATTCATTTATGTATGAACCGATTCTTGATATGTCCGATTTTCATTTGAAAAAACTATACAATGAGGTAATAGCTCTAAACTAAACAGAATATATGTCAACAATAAAAATAAATCAACAACTCAAAAGAATTGAAATCAAAGAATTTGAAATCGAAAATCAAATTGTTTTCAATTACTTTGATAACATTCCTGCAAGTGAAAGAGATGAAAAATTGCTAAAAGCAATTTACATTGGTGTATTGGCATTGATGGAAGACCGTATTTCCACTTTTCTTTCTAAAACATCTAATGAGTTAGGTACAGAACTCGAAAGTTTGAAGATGGTTTTTGAAATGAAAAAGGAACTTTTCTATAAATCAACCATTAAAGGCGTTTTAGCAGAAGATGAAATTGCAGAATTTTTAAACCAATATTTTGCAGATAGAAAATTAAAAGACAGAGCATTTTTAACTGGTAACACAGCAGGAAATTTGCCGAAAAACAAAACAGGCGATATAATTTGCGAAGTAAACGGTACTCCTGATTTAAAAATAGCTATTGAGTGTAAATTTGACAAAAGCGTTCGTTTAGGAGACATTGAAAGCAAAGATATTTTCACTCGAAAGTCAGATACAGCATGGAGTCAGTTAATTGAAGCACAAGCAAACAGAGATAGCAAAGTAAGTTTGATTGTATTTGATATTTCGTTGGTTGAAAACTCCATACTTAAAAATTTTGAAAATGTAGGTTACATTCCCGGAGTTGGATTTATTGCAATCATAAATTCACAAAAAGGAGATTACAGTAATTTGGCTATTGCGTATATGTTAGCGAGAGACATTGCTTTAAACGCAAAAGAAATTGAATTAGACAAAGATATATTGGCAATAATGGTAAACCGTATCATCAAAGACATAAACGAAGTTTTGACAATAAAATCTTTGGTTCATAATAACATTGACAACAACAAAGCAATTTTGAAGCAATTGGAAAAATCAATCCTTTTAATGGAATTCAATCAAGAATATTTGAAACGCTTTTTAAATCAAGGAACATTAACCAAAAAAGATTTGCTAGAATTTTATTCAGGCGAAGATGTAAAAGACAAGTATCGTTTAATTGAAAAAGAGATAAATGAATTGTAATAGCCACCCCACAGTCGTAAGCACATTTGCATGCCCACACGAGCCAACGCTCAAACCGAAGGCATGCAAAAGAGCTTACGCCTCTCCAGCCCGAGTAACCGCCTTTCAGGACTGTTTTAGGACTGCCCACGCTCAAAAAAACAAAATAAATTTGTGCTTCGTGGATAGGTTGGTGCAGATTGACAATGACAAGGAAATTAAAGCTAAATAAATGACAAACAGACGGATATGAATGAACACCAGTTGCCAACACGCGGTATAGTTAATTGCCGGTGCAGTGCGTATTCGAGCGGCACAGCTCGTATCAAAAGTAGTTGTAACTTGATAGGAAAGTGATTCGAAATCGGCAACTAACCATACCGCCAAACGTTAGCGGAAATCCCCCATATAAAAAAACAATTAATAACTTATGAAGCTAACGGTGAGCGTTTTGAGAATGATAATGAATATATTTGTGTAACTCTTTGCAAGGCCGGTCTTAAAAGTGTTGCTTTCAAGCACGAGCGCAATCCTGGTTGAGATGTATGCGATAAACTTAAGTGGTGGTCATTAAAAGATGAACCCCGATTAGAATACTTTCATGCCAAAAGCACATCTCCAAAGAGTCTTAAAAAAATGACACAAATATGGACGAAGAAGAGATTTCAATGAAGATCGTGAACCCAAGGGCTGCCGGTATAGATATAGGTAGCCGCTCCCATTGGGTGGCCATCGGCCAGGGTGAGAAAGACTACCATGAATTTGGTGTATTCAATGAAGATTTGTATGCCATAGCTTCCTGGCTGAAAAAGAATGGGATAAAGACTGCAGCCATGGAAAGTACAGGCACATATTGGCAATCATTGTATGCAGTATTGGCCAGTGAAGGTTTTGAAGTGATATTGTGTAATGGCAAGTTCACTAAAAACATTAAAGGCAAAAAGACCGACATCCAGGATTGCCAGTGGATACAGAAGCTTCACAGTCTTGGTTTGTTAAGCAGCAGTTTCCTGCCTGATGAAAAAAACAGAACATTTGCGGACCTTGTGCCGTCATCGTTCCGGCCTTCAGGATAATGCAGCTTCAACAAGTGTATATTCCGGACCATCGTGACCCCTTGTCCGGATCAATCGTGACCCCTTGTCCGGATCTATTGTGACCCCCCTTTGGTGAAGTTTTCTTGTTTTGTGATAAGTTTGAGTTTTAAACTCAAACCGTTCAGTCATGGCAGGAAAAATACTCGAGGAAAAAATGGTATCACAGATTCAAATCATGCACAAACAGGGATTAAAGATCAAGGAGATTACATATTCCGGTGTATACCCGTTCACGTTTTCCGGTGATGTCCGTTCACTGTTTGTTCAAAAACGATTAGGCAGATGTAAAATTAATACTTTTTCCTAAGACTTTCTCCTTTTAATTGAAACCGCACTGACTTATGAACGATTCTATCTAAACAGGCTTCTGCAATTAGTTCATTTCCAATAACTGCATACCAGTCATTGACTGGTAGCTGACTGGATATTATCAATGCTTTTTTCCGATATCTGTCGTCAACAACCTGCTCAAAGTCATTTTGTTGTTGCCCTTCTAATCCTTTCATGCCAAAGTCATCTATGATTAACAAGTCCACACGTGAGAGTTTTTCCATGAATCGTATTTCGTGTCCTTGCAATCTTTCGAGTTTAATTCTGTCTAATAACTTTTGCATGGTGAAGAATATAACATTAAAATCCAACCTGCATGCCCTATCGCCCAGTGCAATGGCCAAATAGGTCTTGCCGGTTCCGGTAGGTCCGTTAATCACTATTGTTTGTCCATTACGAACAAATTCACACGTACCCAACTGTGCTACTGTCGTTGCGTCAACACCTCTGGCGGTATCATAATCAAGCTCCTCAAATGAAGCTGGATATGGAAAGGCGGCTTCTTTGAGTAATCGAGTGATACGGTTTGTTTTTCGGGTGTCTTGTTCGGTCTGCAACATAAGTTGCAATCCATCTTTTAGTGAGAGTTTATCGGCTCTGCGTGTCTCACAAAGGGATGTCCAGCAATCTGCCATCCCGGGAAGCTTCAGCTTGTGAAGCGATTTTTCAATTTCTTGCATACAATGTTTTTTTAATGGTTATTCATAATAAGAGTTTCCTCGCATATTTTCATGATTAGTTGGCTGTGGATTAATGCGTTTCTCGCTTTCACTTTGTGATTTAGCCATATTGAGATTGCTGATCACATTTTGTAAAAACTTGCCCGAGTATGACCTGTTTTGGATAGCTATCCGGCAGGCTTGTTCAAAATCGGCTATTGGTGTTTTTCGGCCTATCGAGAGCATAAAATCACAGGTTTTGTATTTGAACTCGGGTGGTATCTGACGTTGTTCCAAATCCAGAAACATGTCCGATACAAGCTGCTTAAATACAGCACTATGCTTATCCGCTTTTTCTTGATAATATTCAGGAGAACGGCTCAAAACGGCATTGGAATTGGATGCCAGATGTTCTTTTTTGTGCGTATGCCCAAAGCCTGAGTGGCGCTCATGTGTAGCCACTAATTCATTATTTACAAAGATTTTGACCAATGTGCGGGTGTAAATAACATGGCTACGTTTTCCAATGTGGACAAATGGAACCGAGTAGTAATGTTTGTCGCGCGCCAAATAAATGAATCCATCGTTACGAACCTGTAAATCGCACGTAAATTTCATTTCAAAAGGCTGTTCAGGCAAAGGGGATAAGGCATTCTTTTCTACAGCAAAGAATTGTTCTTCACGACTATAAGGCCGTTGTTGCATCCGTGTCTGATTGTGTTCAAGCATTTTCTGCGATACCGTCTCATTTAAATCCTCCAATGAATAACTAATGGTATTACGTAGTTTGGCATATACCCGCCTGTAAATAATCTTCACTTGGTTCTCCACCAATCCCTTGTGTGTAGGAGAATAGGGACGACAAGGGATGGTTACAAAACGATAATGGTTGCCCATATCTTCCAACGCTTTATTCAGTGTTGGTTCATACTTATCCGCCTTTATCACAGCCGATTTAAGGTTGTCGGTTACCAAAATCTTAGGAACGCCTCCCATGGCTTCCATGCATTTAGAAATGGCATATAGAAAATCCTCCACTCTTTGTGAGGGAATACACAGAGCAAAGGCATAATCCGTGTAAGGTAAACATGCCACAAATACCTGCACTTTAGTTATTTCGCCTGTTTCTGTATTTACATATTCCAATGTATCACCCGCAAAATCGACATATAATTTTTCACCTGGAACATATGTATCACTCAAAACTGTAGTAGGCGTAAAGGCTGCTAATTGTTGTTTTAAGTGATGGAAAAACTGAGTCTTACGATAACCATCAGGATGCTTGGCTATGTAATCCTGCCACACCAAAAAACGCGTCACATGTTTATGACCTAACGAGGTCTTAAACTCTGGCAACTCATCCAAAAACGTTTGATGCCGGTAATCGGTATATGCCGGATTTCCAGCTCTGAAGCGTGCTTCAAGTTCTGGGTCTTCCATTTTTAATACCTCTTTGAGCGACAATGGATCATTCCCAAAGTACCGAACATAATTATTGACCGTCTCTTTGTTTATATCCAAATCCTTGGCTATTTGACGGTTCGACACTCCGTTCTCGCTTAATTGGAGAACTTGTTTTATTCTACTCATACTTGCTGGTTTTCCTGCCATTTTTCCTTTGCTTTGTTGGGTGATTTTCAAGCTGCAAAGGTACGATGGAACGTTCGAGTGAACGGGTATGCTCCGGAAAATGAAAAGGGCCAATCCGTGAACGGGTATGCTCCGGAAAGTACTGATAACAAAACTACTAATTTCCAAAAGTGAACGGACATGCTCCGGAAAAAGGATATTTTTTGGCCACCGAAAATAGGGTGAACGGGTATGCTCCGGAAAAAGGTACCCTTGAACGGGTATGCTCCGGAATTTGGAATGTTTTGTTTCAGTTTGTTGTCTTTTCATCCTGTTTGATACCTATTTTTAGGGCAAACGGACATGAAAAACGTGGTTTTGAATGGTCAACTTTCAGTTTGAAACTGAAATGTTTCTATTCTAAAGTGGGTGGGTATGCTCCGGAATATGTAGAGATGTTTTGGTTAACAGTT
>Ga0265294_10010236_pt1 | contig 10694 bp, 7 predicted proteins | sample MunlanPumphouse3_FD_192504 | JGI IMG/M metagenome (GOLD analysis project Ga0265294, IMG submission 192504) | Groundwater microbial communities from a municipal landfill in Southern Ontario, Canada - Pumphouse #3 | ecosystem: Environmental > Aquatic > Deep subsurface > Groundwater | place...
ATATAGGCGTGTTCGGCATATTCTCTAATATAGTAATAGCTTCGTATTATTGCTATATAGAAAGCTAGACGATGACGTATGCTTATTTCTCTGTCGCCGGAACTTTTCGCGGCATGTCGGAAGGTATGGTGTCACAATTCTTTGATAATTACTTAGACTTGTCTATATCTACAACCGGCATACCTTACGAAGCCGTCTTCTTTTATATAGTTTGCTTAGTACTTAACATCTGGATACTTAGCCGCGGATTGCAAAAAGGTGTCGAAAAAGTGGCTAAAATAGGAATGCCACTGCTGATATTGTTCGGAATATTCTTGTCTGTTAAAGCTATAACAATTAAAGCCGGACATCAAAATGCTATCTGCGATGGAGTAGTGGGGCTTAACTTTTTATGGACACCACAATATTCGTCTTTGGCAGATCCTAAGGTGTGGCTCGCTGCAGCCGGACAGATATTTTTTACACTCTCTCTCGGAATGGGCTGCGTGCAATGCTATTCTTCTTACCTGAAACGTAAAGATGACATCGTCCTGAGCTCTTTGACAACCGGATTTACTAACGAGTTTTGCGAAATCGTTATCGGCAGTGCCGTGATAATCCCTATCTCGGTAGGCTATTTCGGAATAGATAAGGTCGTGGAGCTGGCAAGTTTCGGCGGCTTTGGATTAGGCTTCAGGTCAATGCCTTACCTGTTTAGTAATTGGGGACCGATTATGGGCGCTTTCGCAGGTGTCGCTTTCTTCGGATTGCTGTTCTTTGCCGGCATAACTTCTTCATTGGCAATGGGTTCACCTATTATCGCTTTCTTTAAAGATGGCTTCTCTATCAGCAGAAAAAAAGCCTCTGTCTTGCTCGGCATTATTATCTTCATCTATGGACTGCCTACGGTACTGTTTTTCAAAAAAGGCGTGTTCGACGAATATGACTATTGGGGTGGCACCGTAGCTTTATTTGTCTTTGCCATGCTCGAATCAGTGATTTTCTCTTGGGGATTGGGTTTGAAAAAAGGATGGAATGTAATAAGAGAAGGTGCTGAGTTAAACCTGCCTTCCGTGTTTAAACTATTTATTAAATACGTTACACCTGTTTTGTTGATAGTGATATTCTTAGCAGCCATGTTTAAGCCTAAAAATGATGATTGGTCATCGATTGGCTTTAAAGGTTGGGAACTCGATAAAACAAGTATCGTAGGAGAATTGAAACATAAAGACATCGGTCCTAATGGTAAGTGGTTTAGTAATACATTCTATTCTGAAATAACAGGTGTCGTAGATGCTGTTATCCAAAATGATAAAAAATGTGATGTCTTTATATCTAATGAAAATACTTCAGAACAATATTCTTTCAATAATGCAATTCCAATCGTAAAAGTCAATGATACTGTTACTTACGGCGATGAATTGTGTAAAGGTAAAATTGTTAATACAGTGTTTTATAGCGATTTTACCCGAATTATTCTGTTAATACTTTTTGTGATGATATGTCTGTTAGTGAAAAAAGCAGATAGAAATATTATTAAACGTAGATTATTTAATTCCGAAAAATAAAGTAATGAATACATCAGCTCTTATTTTAATGCTCTCAATTCAAATTGCAGTTACGGCTATTACAATTTGGCTGTATATTAAAATGGTTGTGTCCGGTAAAAAAAAATCCGATAGCTAATTATATATTTATTTAGAAAACAACTGTATTTCAATTTTTTGATTACCTTTGCATCATGACTATATCAATTGTAATACTATTAATTATAGTAGGAATAATTTTACTTCTTTTGGAGGTATTGGTGCTGCCGGGCGGAATTGCCGGCATTATAGGACTTTTAGTTATTGCTTTTGCAATATGGCAGGCTTTTGTGATGAGTACGACAACAGGGGTTATTGTGCTTGTGGCAACTTTAGTCGTTTCTGTAACCATGGCTGCTATTGCCCTTAAATATAAAACATGGTCTAAAATATCTTTGAATACTGAAATAGACGGCAAAACTAATGTCGTTTTAGATACTGATATTAAAATTGGTGATAAAGGTGTCGCTGTTTCTCGCTTGGCTCCAATGGGGAAAGCACAGTTTAACGGAAAGTATTTTGAAGTGGCTACTCTTGGCGAGTTTGTTGACCACACTACTGAAATAGAAGTTATTAAAATAGATGGAAATAAAATTATTGTTAAACAAATAAATTAAATTATTATGCAAATAGGACTTATTATCGGAATTATTATTGCCTGTATCTTTTTATTGTGGTTCATTTTATACATTATTCCATTGGGATTGTGGTTTACAGCACTGCTTTCGGGCGTGAAAATATCTTTGTTGCAACTGATATTTATGCGATGGAGAAAGGTTCCACCTAAGGTTATTGTCCAAAATATGATAGCCTCAACTAAAGCCGGTCTTAAATTGAATAGAAATGACCTCGAAGCACATTATCTCGCAGGCGGCAACGTTCAAAGAGTGGTGAATGCACTGATTTCTGCCGATAAAGCTAATATGGGTCTCGATTTTAAAACAGCAACAGCTATTGACCTCGCCGGTCGTGATGTGTTCGAGGCTGTGCAGATGTCGGTGAATCCTAAAGTTATCAATACACCTCCGGTTTCTGCAGTGGCAAAAGATGGCATTCAGTTGATATGCCTCGCACGCGTTACTGTAAGAGCCAATATACGTCAACTCGTCGGCGGCGCAGGCGAAGATACTATACTCGCAAGAGTGGGAGAGGGCATAGTGACCTCTATCGGCTCCGCTAAATCTCATAAAGAAGTTCTCGAAAACCCCGATTCTATATCAAAAGTCGTGCTGTCTAAAGGACTTGACTCCGGTACAGCCTTCGAAATATTGTCAATAGATATTGCCGACATTGATGTTGGTAAAAATATAGGCGCAGTCTTGCAAATGGACCAAGCTAATGCTGATAAAAATATCGCTCAGGCTAAAGCTGAAGAAAGACGTGCCATGGCTATCGCCGCTGAACAGGAAATGAAAGCTCATGCTCAAGAAGCTCGTGCTAAAGTTATATTAGCTGAAGCTGAAATACCTTTGGCTATAGCCGATTCCTTCAGGTCTGGAAACCTCGGCGTTATGGATTATTATAAGTTCCAAAATATACAGGCAGATACTAAAATGCGAGAATCTATAGCCGAACCTTTAGCCTCTAATAATAATATTATAAAAAAACCACATCCTGAAAAGTAAATAATCTATTTTTTATCTTACTTTTGCAGCATGAATGAAATGATTTTAATTTTAGATTTTGGCTCACAATATACACAGCTGATAGCGAGAAGGTTACGCGAGTTGTGCGTGTATTGCGAAATTTATCCTTATAGTAAATTAACTCCGGATTTGCTCGAAAAGTTGTCCCCAAAAGGTGTTATCTTGTCGGGAAGCCCTTTCTCTGTGAAAAGTGCTGATGCTCCTAAAATAGATTTGTCGCTGCTGAAAAGTGCTTATCCTGTACTCGGCGTTTGCTATGGCGCTCAACTGATGGCTCAAACTTTCGGCGGCAACGTGCAGCCGTCAAAAACTCGTGAATATGGACGCTCTTTATTGACTTATGTCGACAAATCTGATGCTCTGCTTAAAGGTATGTCCGATAATTCTCAAGTGTGGATGTCTCATGGTGATACTATCACCAATGTACCCGATAACTTTAAAATTATCGCCGCTACTCCTACTGTAGCTGTTGCCGGATTTCATGTCAGCGGCGAAAATACTTACGGCATCCAATTTCACCCCGAAGTATTTCACTCCACAGAGGGAATGGTGCTGCTCAAAAATTTTGTAAGCAACATCTGTAAATGCTCCTGTAACTGGACACCGGCTTCTTTTGTAGATACCACAGTCGCAGAGTTGAAAACTAAATTAAAAGACGATAAAGTTGTACTCGGATTGTCCGGCGGCGTGGATTCTTCTGTTGCTGCAATGCTACTCCATAAAGCTATCGGCGATAACCTTACCTGCATTTTTGTAGACAACGGCTTGCTTCGAAAAAATGAGTTCTCTGATGTCCTCGATTCTTATAAAAATATGGGACTTAATGTTAAAGGTGTAGATGCTAAAGATAGATTTTTGACGGCTTTGTCCGGAATTACAGCCCCCGAAGCTAAACGCAAAGCTATAGGTAAGACATTTATCGAAGTATTTGATGCAGAAGCTAATAGAATAGAAAATGTTAAATGGCTCGCTCAAGGTACTATATATCCGGATGTTATAGAGTCCGTCTCTGTAAAAGGTCCATCGGCAACTATAAAATCTCATCATAATGTCGGTGGCTTGCCTGACCACATGAAACTTAAAATTGTGGAACCACTACGTAATCTGTTTAAAGATGAAGTACGTAAAGTCGGAACATCGTTGAATATGCCGCAACATCTACTTAAACGCCACCCATTCCCGGGTCCGGGTCTCGGCATACGTATTCTTGGCGAAGTGTCTGCCGATAGAGTGAAAATATTACAAGATGTTGACGACATCTTTGTGAACGGACTGAGGAATTATAACCTCTACGACACCGTATGGCAGGCTTTCGCAGTTCTGTTGCCCGTAAAGTCTGTCGGCGTGATGGGTGACGAAAAAACTTACGAAAATGTAGTCGCCCTGAGAGCTGTCGGCTCTACTGACGGCATGACTGCCGACTGGTCTCATCTGCCTTATGATTTCCTCGCTCAAATGTCTAACGATATTATCAATAATGTGAAAGGCGTTAATAGAGTGGTGTACGACATCAGCTCTAAACCACCCGCAACTATTGAATGGGAATAAATATATTATGATGAATAAGTTTTTTGTCGCAGTTATACTGCTTTTGTCTTTTACAACTTGTGCCTTCGCACAAGTTGTAGAGGATTCGCAATTTAATGCCAACCTGACTAAATCTGAAGATGTCAGATGGATTGATGACGACTTCTATTATCTTCACTCCGTAGGCGTTAAACAAACAATGTATTCAATATCAAAGCTATACAATGTTTCAATTGATGATATACTTAAAGATAATAATCTCTCGTCTACAGCAATTAACACAGGACAATTATTGAAAATAAGAGCTAAAGATATTGATCGCTCTAAGTATGAAACTAAAGCAATAACTCATGCTGTGACGGAAATTGTTGATACTGCGAATTTTATCTATATAAAAATTATTCCTAAAGAAACTCTTTACCATCTGAGCCATGAATATGGCGTGTCTATCGATGAAATCAAAAGTGCAAATAATGGATTAGTTGAAGGCTTGAAAGCCGGTACTACTGTTAAAATTCCTAAGAAACAAAAGTTGTTGCCGGAAGTTGCAAACATAGATACGGCGAATGCTGTTGCACAAAAAATTACCGATACCATAACTGCCGTAGTGACAAATGTTGTGAATGAAAATATTGTTGCTGCTAATGCTCCCGATACACTTGTCACTTTTATTGAACATAAGGTAAGCGCATACGATAACTTGGCTTCATTAGCAAAAACTTATTCTATAACTGCTGAAGATATTATAAAATATAATCCTAAGGCGGCTCGTAAACTCAAGAAGAATATGATGCTTAGAATACCTGTGTATGAAATTCTTGATAAAGTAGACGAAATCGTAAGCGATATACCGAATGCAGTTGTAGAACAAAATGCCGATAAAGAAAATAGAAAGCAAATACTTAATCCTAAAGGCTTGCCATGTAATAAGGTAGGAAGAAAATTGAATGTGGCTTTGCTGATGCCTCTTTATTATAAAGACGTTGCTACATTAGAAGTTAGTAATGAAAATGGTAATATTATTTCCGGCAGCCAAAAACCTTTTAAGTTTATACATTATTATCAAGGCGCTCTTATCGCATTAGATTCTCTTGCAAAGCAAGGTCTTGACGTAGAGTTGTTTGTGTATGATGTTGATGAAACACAATCTTCTGCGGAAAAAATTGTCAGAGAAAATTCTTTGAAAAATATAGACCTTATTGTGGGACCTTTTTATAAATATCCTTACAGAATAATTTGTGATTATGCTAAATCACTTGATATACCTATCGTTAACCCTACAACGACTACTGCTGTATATGATTGTTCGGAAATGTCTTTTAAATATACCACAGATGATAAAACAATGCTCACATATATAGCAAATTATATATTGGTAAATTATCCTAAAGCTAATATTATCATATATACTAAAGATACTCCCGATGAAAAACTTGCTGAAAATATAGTTTTTGTAAAAGAAAGAATTACTAAAGCTATTCCTGAGAAAATTAAATATCAAAATCTTGAACTGTATAATTTTTTAGTGAAAGTTTCAGCTGCCGATACAACTTTAAATGAAGGTGAATTATTTGATACTCTGATAGTTGAAAATAGAGTGTTTACAAAAAATCAACTATTGAACAATGTTTTGGATTATACGACAATTAATAATACCATTAAATTTTTTGATTATTCCGTTGATGGAGTTGGCGGCTATGATAAATATATGAGTATCAATCGCCCTAATGTAGTTATCAGCTTTGCGGAAGATAATTCCGGCGTTTTGGATAATATATCACGTTTGAGCGGACTTTCAGATAAATATGACGTACATTTGTTCGGACAGCCTTCGTGGATAACCAAAGAGCTGGATTATACGGCAATAGACAATGTTGACCTGCACTTGTGCATTAATGGCATTATTGATTATAACAAGCAGTCTACCAACGAGTTCATCAATAAATTCTCCGGTCGGTTTATAACGGAGCCAAACAGATTTGCATATCTTGGCTTTGACTCGTTTTACTTTTTTGTAAATATGCTTTATCGTTTTGATAAAGATTTTCCACGTTATATATCTGCAATTCATTATTCAGGCTTATGTTCGTCAGTGTTTTTTAATAAAACGGATGAGAAACTTGGTTATGAAAATTTTTCATCAGGAATATACAAAATTGACGATTATGAGTGGAAGTTGTTGCCGAGCGATGATTATATCTGGAACAACATTTCTGTAGATTTAGAAACTTATATTGATAATTGTGACAATTAAATATAATTCGTCTAAAGCATGTTGTTGTCAGCAAAACTGAAGTAGTTGTCGGAGGCAACTACTAAATGGTCAATTACTTGTATGTCCATTACTTCAGCAGCTTCTTTGATTTTACGTGTCAGCATTTTATCTTGCTCGCTGGGGGTAATATTGCCTGAAGGGTGGTTGTGACACAATACTATCGATGATGCTAAAGTGTCGATAGCACCTTTTAAAATTCTTTTCATATCTATTGCTGTGGCATGAACCCCGCCTTGTCCTACTTTCTCCTTTTTTATAACTTGAAGGCTGCGAGAGAGAAATAATACCCAAAATTCTTCATACTTGTTGAAACCTATTATAGGGCGGATAAGCGAATATATCTTGGCACTTGTATTATAGGTTTTGCTTTTTATTTCGGAAGTGTTGCTACAGCGTAAACCTAATTCAAATGCTGCAACAATTTTTACTGCTTTGGCAATTCCTATGCCTTTGTGCTTGGTTAATCCCGCAATGTCGGCATGCAGCATCTCGCGTAAACTGTTGTCATTTTCGTACAATAACTTTTGCGATAATTCTAAAGCATTTTCATCTTTGCTGCCTGAACCAACTAAAATCGCTAATAACTCTACATTCGTCAATGATTTAACTCCTTGCTCAACCACTTTCTCTCTCGGTCTGTCTTCGTTTGCTAAAGATTTTATTTTTAAAATACTCATTGTTTTTATTTATAATCGTAAAAAATAGAAAAACGTTCCACTGTATTCATAAAAAGTTTTGAAAAATATAGGACATTTTGAATTTTTCGTGATTAAAGAAATAAAAATTTGTATAAATGAAAAAAGAATATTCAAATGTAGAATTATTAGACTTGCTAAAGTCGGAGAATTTAAGCGTAGCTTACACCTACTTATATGACAGCGTGTATCCGTTTTTGCGTAATTTTGTGATTTTCAATAATGGAGTGGATATGGATGCGGAAGATGTTTTTCAAGATGCCTTATTAATTTTGGAGACAAAGATAAAGAATGGCTTCGCATTTTATTGCTCTGTCGGAACCATCGTTTATAATGTGGGGAAAAAACTTTGGATAGATAAGTTGCGGCAGCAGGCAAAATCCGGAATAAAAGTTAGAGATATAATTTTGGATAATTTGTTGAATGAAGCAGAAGTTGAATATAGATTGGCGGAGTTGCAAAATCAGCGTGAAAGATTATTGAATAAACATTTTGACAGACAATCACAATCTTGTATAAACATACTAAAACTTTACATGAAAGGTGTAAAATCAGATGATATTGCAAAAAAATTAGGCTACTCGGGTGGAGGAGACTACGTGCGAAAAAGAATGCATCAATGTAAACAAAAATTGTTGGCATTGATGAAACAAGATCCGGAGTATGGCGACTTATTTAATTGAACAAGTCAGGCTAAACCTTCTTAAGAATAACTTCAGGCTTAGTGTCTACATAGTCAACGATGACGGAAGCTTTATCTCGTTCAGGATTTAGTTGTATGACAGCTTCAGATACAGGATCTTCGATGAATCTTTGTATTGCACGGTGCAAAGGTCTTGCGCCATATTGTATATCCCATTCATTGTCAATAATATAATTGATAAGTTCATCGGTAACTGTCAGCTCCATGTTTATTTCCTTCATACGGGCAGCTATACCTGCTATTTCAATAGCTATAATCTTTTTGATGTCATCTTTGCTCAGAGTATTAAAGTTGATGACTTCATCAATACGATTTAGAAATTCCGGCGAAAAGTTCTTTTTGAGAGCTTTGTCGATAATAGCTTTCGTGTTTTCGGAGATGTTATCGTTTTTATGGGAGTTGAAGCCGACACCGCCGCCAAATTCTTTAGCTTGTCGGCTGCCAATATTGGAAGTCATGATGATAATAGTATTTCTGAAATCTACTTTACGACCAAGACCATCAGTCATCACACCATAATCCAGCATTTGCAGCATCACATTGTATACATCGGGATGTGCTTTTTCGATTTCATCTAATAAGACGACAGAGTAAGGTTTTCTTCTGACCATTTCGGTTAGTTGTCCACCTTCTTCGTAACCAACATAGCCCGGAGGAGCGCCAATAAGTCTTGAGACACTGAACTTCTCAACATATTCTCCCATGTCGATACGTATCAGAGAATCAGCAGAGTCAAACATGGTTTCAGCGAGGGTTTTTGCCAAATATGTTTTACCGACTCCCGTTTGCCCCAAAAATATGAAACTGCCTATAGGCTTATTAGGATTTTTAAGCCCGGCACGATTTCTACGTATAGCTTTGGCTATCTTGGAAACAGCCTCATCTTGCCCGACAACTTTTGTGGTCAGCTCTTTTTCTAAATTTATCAGCCTATTAGTCTCGTTACTCGAAATTTTATTCATCGGAATGCCGGTCATCATGGATACAACTTCTGCAACATTCTCTTCTTTTACAATGTCAGGGTTCTCTTTGGAAGATTTTTTGTCTTTTTCCCATAGATTGTTTATGGTCTGATTTATTTTTTTCTCTTTAGTATATAGTTTACCTGCATCTTCAAATCTTTTCTCTTGAACCGCAACTTGCTTTTTGGAAAGAATAGTTGCCAAAGCAGCTTCATTGTCAGCAATTTCCTTGTATACCACAGATGAATGTTTGATATGTACTCTGGAACCTGCCTCATCCATGGCATCAATAGCCTTATCCGGTAAAAACCTGTCTGTAATGTATCTGTTTGTTAGTAAAACACAGGCATTAACAGCTTCTTCGCTAAATTTTACATGATGATGCTCTTCGTATTTCCCTTTGATGCTGTTAAGAATTTCTATTGTATCTTCGCAAGATGTTGGCTCTATTACTACTTTTTGAAATCTGCGTTCAAAAGCCACATCTTTTTCTAAATATTGCCGGTACTCATCAAAAGTTGTCGTCCCAATACATTGGATTTCTCCTTTTGCCAATGCCGGTTTAAATATGCTTGAAGCATCAATGGACCCTGAGGCATTGCCAGCACCTATGAGAGTATGTATTTCATCAATGAAAAGGATGATATTCTTATCTTGCTTTGCTTCATTTATAATGGCTTTTATGCGTTTTTCAAAGTCTCCGCGATACTTAGTTCCCGCAACTATTGAAGCTACATCTATCGAAAATATTTTTTTGTTATATAGATTTCTTGGAGTCTTTTTCTCAGCAATACGCAAAGCTAAACCTTCTATCATTGCTGACTTGCCTACTCCGGATTCTCCTATTATGATGGGATTGTTCTTCTTTCTCCTGCTCAAAATTTGAGACATACGCTCTAATTCTTTATCTCGCCCGACAATAATGTCAAGTTTGCCGGCTGCAGCTTCTGCTGTAATGTCACTACCAAAATCACTTAACTTAAATTTCTTGCTTTTGTCTTTCTTATAACCAAATAACTCTTCATCATCAAAATCATCGTCAAAATCATCATCGTCATCATCATCATCATCATTGTAAAAATCATCGAAGTCTTCGTCTCCATTGTTATTTTGATTATATAAATCATATAAATCGTTGTCGTCAAATTTTGTTGGCTTGTTCCGATTCCCCGTAAACATATTTACAGTATCATCAACTTCATTGACATCATCTGAGAAATCAAACTCGTTTTCCGGTCCTAAATCGTCTTCATCGTTTTTGGGCTTTTGTTTTTTGCGTACAGGATGCTTATCTCCAATAGAAGTTTTACTTATTTTAGTC
>Ga0265294_10010239_pt1 | contig 10692 bp, 7 predicted proteins | sample MunlanPumphouse3_FD_192504 | JGI IMG/M metagenome (GOLD analysis project Ga0265294, IMG submission 192504) | Groundwater microbial communities from a municipal landfill in Southern Ontario, Canada - Pumphouse #3 | ecosystem: Environmental > Aquatic > Deep subsurface > Groundwater | place...
CTCCTGGAATGGTTCAACTAACTTTCAGCGAGAAATAACTGGTAAAAGTTTCTCTTTATCCGAATAGCTAACTGTCGCTAAAACTTCCCCTTCCTTAAGTGGAAGTTAAACGACACTAACCTCCTGGAATGGTTCAACTAACTTTCAGCGAGAAATAACTGGTAAAAGTTTCTCTTTATCCGAATAGCTAACTGTCGCTAAAACTTCACTTTCCTAACGCCTTCCAAAAGATATCTTATGCATACCTGCACGTGACGCATTTCGTTTCACTATTTTTTTCTGTGTCCATTCCTTCAAGCCCCAACTCCCTTGTCCCAATAAATTAAAGCGACTATCCAAGGTCATCTCCGTGTGAACTGCTGCCATCATTTGCGAGTCCGCCAAACATCCTTTAATGATAAAGACCTCCTGCATTAGCTCACGAAGGTTTTTACCTTGGCTAGCATATTTCAATATTAAATACGCTATTTCTGTTTCGGATAATTTAGGATCAATGCTCTTACTATTCTTCGTCTCTTGATTCATTCTCTGGGTCAACCCCTTTTTTATAAAAGCGCTACATTCTTTCAGGCGCAGATACTCCTATAAGCAAAAGTAAATTACGCAAGGTAATTCTAGTTGCATCCACAAGACCTAAACGTGCTTCCCTTAACCCTTTCTCATCAGTTAAAACACGGCAACTATTGTAAAAACTATGAAAAGCAGAAGCGAGGTCTTGAGCATATCGAGTAAGACGATGCGGTTCGTAATTCAATGCTGCTTCTGTTATCTCTTCAGGATAATCAGCAATTTTACGAATCAAATTCAATTCTGTTTCTTCTTTTAACAATGCAAAATTAATTAACTCAATATTTTTAATTTTTTCAGGACTTGCCTTAAGAATACTAGCTATCCGAGCATGAGCATACTGTACATAATAAACCGGATTATCTGATGATTCTGCTTTGGCTAAATCTAAATCAAAATCCAAGTGACTATCAGGATTACGCATTATAAAGAAATATCGTGCTGCATCCTTTCCAACTTCATCTATCAACTCAGAAAGTGTAATGTACTGACCACTTCTTTTAGACATCCGAACAACATCGCCATCTCTGAGAAGACGAACAAGTTGCATTATTATAACATCTAACTTCTTCTCATCATACCCTTGTGCCTTCATCGCTCCTTTCATTCGAGCTACATGTCCATGATGATCTGCTCCCCAAATATTAATTACCTTTTCAAACCCACGTTCAAATTTGTTTATATGATATGCTATGTCGGCAGCAAAATACGTGGGAATTCCATTGGCACGAACAACCACTTCATCCTTATTGTCTCCGAATTGAGACGTCTTAAACCATAAAGCTCCTTCTTTTTCATAGATAAGGTCTTTGTCCTGCAGCTCCTGAATAATTCTTTTTATAGCACCTGTATCATGCAAGCTTTGTTCACTAAACCAAACATCATATTCCACGCCAAACCTTGCCAAATCATTTTTTATATTGGTTATCTTTTCTTCCAAACCCTTTTGAATTAAAAATTCTCTCCGCAAAACTGAATCAACATTTAAATATTTATCCCCTACTTCGGAAATAATATTTTTCACGGTTGCAACTACATCTTCACCATGATAACCTTCTTCGGGAAAATCAGCTTTTTGTCCCAATAATTGAAAATAACGAGCTTCTAAGGATTTACCAAAGTTCTCTATTTGATTGCCTGCATCATTTATATAGAATTCTCTAGTAACATTAAATCCAATGGCTGCCAAGAGATTGCTCAACGTATCACCCAAAGCCGCTCCCCTAGCATTTCCCATATGGAGAAGACCCGTAGGATTCGCACTAACATATTCTAATTGAATCTTTTTCCCCTGTCCAACATTCGACTTACCAAAATTTTCTCCTTCTTTTATCACATACGGCAATACCTTATATAGCCATTTTTGTCCTAGATGAAAATTAATAAATCCTGAACCGGCAATCTCTACTTTTTCAGTCCACTCATCAACATTTTCTAAGTTCTCTATCAAAATTCGAGCAACTTCCCTAGGCGGCATCTTGACTTCCTTGCATAAAAGCATAGCTATATTTGTGGCAAAATCGCCATGAGTTTTGTCCCTCGGTACTTCAACAGTAAAATCAGGTAATACATTAAATTTGAGTATTTCCTTTTTCTTTGCTTTATTCAAAGCTTTTTTTATTTCAGAATATACTTCTTCCCTCTTGGAAGTAATAATACTCATAAATTACTCCTCTCCTCTACGCTTTTGCTCCTTAAAACAATTAAGAAACCTTATAATTTAATTCAAAAGAACTCAATCCAATTAATTATATCTATCATCAACATGTAATGTCAATGATATAATAAATGTTACGCTACATTAAATTCAGATTCCGTTGGAGGTGTAATCCTTGTAACAACTTCCTCACCACCTGTATTTGCATTATAAAATATAATGAACTTTTCTTCAGAAAAAGTACCCCTTACTTCCCATGTTAGCACTTCTTTTCCCCATGTATTAACAATTAGAGCTGGGCGTATCAATTCTACTTTCAAATTAGGATTGATTTGTTTGCGTAATTCTTCTTTACTTAATGTCGCCTTTGATAGTTCTCTCTTCTTGTGGTACATATAATAATTTGTACCCTCATAACCTAATATTTCTCCATTATCAAGGGCTATTTGTAACTTTATCTGATCCGGATATAGTAAGACATCCTCTTGACGTGGGGCTAAGGTATATATACCAGTATTATCCTGCTTTTGCACTTGCACAACAGTAAAATTATTGTAATTTCGTTTTTCTAAAAATGTCTGTACTCTCCTCTCCCCCTCATTTAAATCTATATTATCTTTTTCAACCACTTTCCTTTTCATAGCCCATACTACCGCTCCATCTAATTTACTAACATCAATATATACTGGTTCTGTTTCTTCTCCTATAGGTAATATCTCAAGTCCAAAGGTCGGAATATCACCTATTCCTTCATAAGCTAACTTTGCTTTATACTTACTAGAATCAGGATACCACCAAGAAAGTGCAATTTTTTTTGCCTCTTCTTGCGTAATATTTTCTTTTCCTCTTACTTTTTTAGCATCAGGTTCTACTGCTGATAAATTTTCACCTAAATTTATTTCTGGATACTCTTCCATTTTTTTTTCCATTAATTCAAACCCATCAACAATCGTATTATCTTCAAGTTCTTTATTAGTAGTAATAGTAGCGACTTCAACCTGCGTCCAACTTAATTCCTTATTTAATATTTTCGCCCCTAATTTATCTAAATCTTCTTTCATGCTTTTAGAGCGATTATATAATTCCTCAATAATCTCAGAGCTTTTTTTGTCAAATCCACCCTCTCCTTGAGATACCTGATTCAAAAGGGCACTAGCCACCTCTCCTGTATCAGATAAAAATTTTTCCGTGTTGGAAAGTGATACATAAGCCAATGGTAAGCTACCTATATTAGCTTGAGCCGCAAAAACCTGTCTCCAGATTGTTGCTATAGATAAAATAGACTGCTCCTTTGAACTATTTATCAATGTTTGTGCTAATTGTCCCGAAATATTATCTAAATGCCATGTAAGCTCATAAAATGACTTTTGATACTGACTTTCTGCTCTGTTTTGTAAATTTTGTCTTATTTTAGATTCTTGATATCCCCATACCCCCGTACTAATAAGTCCTATCACTAAAATTCCAGGAACTATCCACTGCTTCCATTTTTTCATTATTATATTCATTCCTTTCTTCACCGAGCAAATACATGCATCCCAATACGAGCAATAATGGGTCTTGACCAAATCCACTTGGATGTTGCCGTGGCAGGATTCCAATAATACAAAGCTCCTCCCGTAGGATCCCAGCCGTTTATAGCTACTCTGGCTGCCTTCACTGCATCTGCCTTAGGAGCTCGATAATACTGTCCATCCGACACTGCGTCAAATGCTCCCGGTTCAAAAACCACACCGTATACACTATTGGGGAAATTTGGGTTTTTTGTACGATTAACTATAACTGCTCCAACCGCAACTTGTCCCAAATAGCTTTCGCCCCTTGCTTCTCCTGCTATTATTTTGGAAAGAACATAGACATCATTACTAGAAACTGTACCACCATTTTTACTACTTTGTGCAACTTCAACAGCACCATATGGCGTACTGTAATCCCCTTTTTGTACGTATTGCCTTTGTTGCCACATTCCAACTGCCACTAAAAATATTGTAGCTACAATAAGCAACGCTACTTTTTTTGTCACTGTTTTCTCCCCTCAATCAAAATACATTTGTAAAGCTAGTATTTGTGAATTGATGGGTTTTTATAACTGATATTATGAGGGAAAATAAAAAAAGAAAACAAAGAATGTTTCTTTTGTTTTCTTTTGCTTATACTAATAATCTACTGAAACTCTTTATAATTACAAAGAGTTTCAGTAGATAAACATTACCGTATGAACGTACATATGAGGATTTTATTGCTTACATGAAAGATAATCCTGATACGCCGATTATAGAAATAGACAGTATAGATGGAGTTAAGTGTGGAGAGGTTCTTCTTACCCTTCACACTCCCATCAAAGTTTCAATGTTCATCTTTAGCTGGACAAGGTCACTTACCCATTCTTTTATATAACACAATCATTTATTACAATATTGTTGCATTTATACATTTGCTGTTCGTTAGTTTTCATGTCAATAATACTATACACTTTCTGCTTTTCATTATTATTGTTATCATGATATTCATAGCCATAAAATATTGCATATTGATCATCACTAACTAAAGCCAATCCTACATCTTCAAAGTCAAAACTATCACTCTTCTCAAATATCAAGTTCCTGTCACTATTATATATATAATACTTTCCGTTATCATATGAAATGTAATTAACATTATCAGTAACAGAAATCTCAGTGATTACTCTCGAAATACTTTTTTCAATTCTAGTGTAATCTTCCAAGAAAATTGAAACAATTATGTTATCATTTTCCGCTTTTTTAAAGCAAATTATTTTACCTTCTGATATACCCAAAAATGAAATATATTGATTGCCTTGGCTACTTAATAATACACTATATTTTATGTCATTATTTTTCTTAATAGCAAATATAAACTCATCAAAGTCAACAAGCAGCACCTTATTATTTAATTTTTCAAACTCAACACTTCCGTCTTTCATCCTTAAATCAGGTATTTCATAATTCATAAAGTATGACTCTTCAAATATTAGATAATTCCTTCCTTGTTTCTTAATCACTTCAATCATACCCACTGTGTTAACAAAAGCAAAATCATTAACCTTATACCATACTTTATGTTCCCTAGAATACATCCGACATCTTCTTCCAAAATCACCACAATATATTTTGACAAATATATATCCCCCAAAAGCATTTACTTCTTCAATACATTCCTCATTTGTAAAATTAGTATTGCATACCAACAATAAACTACTACCATCAAAGTTTTTTATAAACAATGTTTGTTGAACAATTTGATATAAATATATTTCTTTGTTAATCCTATCGCAGAAAAAAAAGTATTCCTCATTAAATATATCTCTTTCTATTATTTCACCAGTTATATTACTATATTCTACCATGCTTTTACTGTCAGTCTGCATATCATTAAGCCAAAATACTTGCTTATCATCTTTTTTTATATTTGCTAAAGAGTCTTTATTACCTGAGAAAATAATTGGTTTTACATTAATCATAACTGATCCTCCTCAAACCCTAAACAGAATAATTTTCAACCCATTATTATGTATTTTTACTATATATTTATGTTTTTTATATTTTAAGATATCTCATGCCAAAACTATGCAACTTTTATCATGTAAAGTCTAAACCTCTCGCATTCTGTAACTTATTGTTTTTTTATGGTTACTGCATTCCCCTTTAACAATTGGTATAATCTACATAAATTACTCCTACATTCTTCACATAATAATAAACCTACCTATTTCCTTTAAAATCAACGGTTTTAGAAAGAAATATTCTCATAAAAAAGTGATCAATAACCAGAAAAAATCCTCCTATATATAGTATAATGTTTATATGGCAAAATACAACATAAATTCCAGTGTGAGAATCTTTTCCGCAAATAGCGTACCTGAAACTCAAATAAATCCCAACAAAAATGTGAAAATAAATTTTGGAAGTAAAAACCTTCTTCAAATTCTTCAAATAAATAAAATATATACCCCACTCCTAAAATTATTGTTCTACTCATTTAAAAAAGATAAATATTCATCATATCCACGCCCCACATGATCCACAGCATGCGAATCCGAACCATACACTAGGGGTATTTTCAAACGACGAGCTTCCATTATAATCCAAGGGGATGGATAAGCTTCCTTACAATATTCCTTAAAAAGACCCGCCATGTTTGTATCAATGCTCCAACCGGTTTCTTTCATGTACAACAATATCTCCCGCACAGTCTTCTGGATTTTTTCCGTTGTCTGACCTGCTTGATTAAAGTAATGCTGAAATTTATTACATAACGTAAAATGTCCTAACCTTTTAGGCTTGTATTGCCCTAGATCCGCCATTAACGCTTGTTTTACTGTTTTATAATAGGCAAGCTGAACTCCTTCATAAGAAGAATAACAGTTTATAAGTCCTTCTTTAAAATCCTCCGGATTCATATCAATACACCTAAATCCCCCTTGACCTTCTATTATATGCACAGAAAGAAGGGAATCATCAAGATATTTCCCATATTCCTTTAAAATACACTTCAAATATGCCTCTTCACTTGGCAAATAGTCCATTTCAAATCCAACCATTAGTTGAATTCTTTCTTTATATTTTTTCTTCAAATCATGCATTTCACGAATATAATTATCTAAATTATTATCTCTTAATTCCAGTTGCCTTTTTATTTCTGAAGAATAAGGAAATTCTTTTAAAAACGTTTCCGGCAAAGGAAGATGTTCCGTAAAGGAATACATCTCAAACCCTTTTTCTATAGCCCTTATGACAAAGGCCTCCGTTTCCTCCCCTGAACCATGAAGACAATACTGTGTATGGGTATGTCCATCTCTTTTCACTTTTATTTGCTCCTTTCATTTTGCTAATAGTCTTATTATAAAGTGAAACTTTTTTTCCTGTATTAAACTTCATCATACCGAAAACAATCAATGACATGATCATTAACCATACCAACAGCTTGCATATAAGCATAACAAATAGTCGGCCCTACAAAAGTAAAACCTCTCTTTTTTAAGTCTTTGCTCATTTTAGAAGATTCTTTTGTTTCTGTCGGAACATCCTTTGTACCTTTCCAATTGTTTTTAATAGGTTTGCCACCAACAAATTGCCAAATATATTGATCAAAAGTTTTGTATTCAGATTTTATATCTAAAAATGCTCTAGCGTTTTGAATAGCACTATAAATTTTTCGTTTATTCCTAATGATCCCTGGATTATTCAATAATGCTTGTACTTTTTCTTCACTATATTCTGCTACCCTTACTGGATCAAAGTTATCAAAAGCCTGTCGATAAGCCTCTCTTTTTTTTAAAATCGTTATCCAACTTAATCCCGCTTGCGCTCCTTCTAAGACAAGAAATTCAAAAAGCAACCTATCATCATGTACTGGAGCTCCCCATTCTTCATCATGGTAAGCTATATATAGGGGATCTGTTCCTGCCCAATCACATCTTTTCTTCATAAATAAACCCCTGATTTCTAAAGCCATAATAAATAACGATATTATAGCTTTTAAAAATTTATTAGCTTTACGTTTATTATCATTGCAGCTCCATTATACACCACCGTCCCATATTAGTAACATTATTTATATAAGTTGTTCAACCTTAACCAAACGAGTTTATTGTAATTGTTTGCAATTGCTATATTAGTATAATAAATAACAATTAAGTAACAATTGGGAGTGCTGTATTGTATACAGCACTCCATCAATCTATAATATATGACAGGAATGTACAATAATGTTATAGGGAGGAAAATAAATGAAGACTTATGGCAAGAACAAATTTCTATCGGTATTATTAATATTTTGTTTTGCGGTGACAAACATTATTCCCTTGAATGCAATGGCAACAGAAAAAAAGCAAATTATTGAGGAGGTAATGGCAGATCCAGCTTATGACAGCCCCGAATATGCAGATTGGAAGCAAGCAATCGCAAATTTGGAGATGCCAACTGAGTTGGAAATACCGGAAAATACTGAAAATATCACAGAATCTGGAATACCAGCTGTGGTTTATCAATCTCCACAGCGGGCAATACTTACCAGTACCACATCTAATGATATAATCTCTAATGATTTCGTGGAATTTGCCGTAGGAAGCTATGGTCGTTTTACCATAGGTACAACAGGGGGCAACCCAGATAATGCCAATGACAATAATAAAAAAATGCTTTATGGTCACCCCTTTTCCACAACTTCATATACCACAATTAGACTGGATGATATAAACCATACCTATACTACACAAGATCTGAATTTTGACCAGGATAGATTACGCTGTACTTCTCAATATACATACAATGACATCAGTGTAAAGCAGGTTTTATCAATAGTATATAATAATGCCACTCAAAGGAAAGATACTGTTCAGATTAAATATATTGTCAAAAACAACGACGATATTGCCCACGATACTGGTTTAAGAATTATGATGGATACTATGTTGGGTGCTAACGATGCTGCCCCATTTAGAATCCCAGGGATAGGAGCAGTTACTAAAGAGCTTGAGCTTTCCGGTGACGATATCCCTGAATACTGGCAAGCGTTTGACAATCTTACCGATCCTTCCGTTATTTCACAGGGAAACCTTTTGAAGGACTATTCCAACAAGCCTGACAAAGTTCAGTTTACCAATTGGAGAAGAGTATATAATACTAGCTGGGGCTATACGGTGAACCCCTCATATACTAATGGTGACAGTGCCGTTAGTGTTATCTGGGAATCCATGCCCCTTTTGCCTGGAGATACAGAGGAATACGTAACTTATTATGGTTTAAATGAATTTGAGCAAAACTTAGATGATTTCTTAAGTGTGAGTATTACGGGCACAGCTAGTGTAGAAGCAACGGAAACAGGCTATGAGCCTAACCCCTTTACTGTAACATCGTACATACAAAATACTGGTTCAAGCATAGCTAGAAATGTAAAAGCAAAAGTTATATTACCCGATGAGTTAAAATTAGCTCCCCATGAATCAATGGAAAAAGATCTAGACAACCTAGCTTCCGGTAATGAAACTCAAGCCTCCTGGAGAATACAGATAGAACCCCAGGATGAAGAACGTACCCTGACTTATTCAGTAGTTGTTTCTGCAGAGGGAATTGAACCTGTTACCGTAAGCAAAAACATTGTGGTTCCTCCCCTTTCTATCAATGAGGAAATCCTTTATGAAGCAGGTATAGAGGGAATAAGTGAAGGAACAACCTGCGCAGTTGGCGATCCTGTTAACATTGCTACAGGTAACTATATTACTAGCAAGACGGATTTGATTATTGATGGTCACACCCCTTTGGTATTCAGCCGTTTCTACAATTCAATGGATAATTGGCAAAGTTCTTTGGGAACAAACTGGCATCATGATTATGAAATGAAGCTAACCTCCACGGATGAAGGAAAAGTAAAAATTACCTTCAACGATGGACATGTCGAAGAATTTATCCTTAATGATGAAGGAAAATATATTTCGATGCTTGGCAAATACAGCGAACTGAAGAAGGATTTGAACGAAAATTACAAGCTTACTCTAGTAGACGGAACTGTCTATCGTTTCACTCCTGACGGAGCTTTAAGTACAGTTGAAGATTTGCAAGAAAATCGCACAGAGCTAACCCATCAGGATGGAAAGTTGGTTAAAATTGAGAATGAGTGTGGCTATTTTGAATTCACTTATGATGATAGTTTAATAAAAAGAGTAACTGATTCTACCGGTCGATTTGTAGAATATACCTATACAGAAAACCTTCTCGCCGCCTGCAAGGATGTTGAAGGAAATACCTCTACCTATGCATATGATGACGAGAACAGGCTTACCCAAATAGTTGATTCTTCAGGATATAGCAAAATAACTAACATTTATGATAACGAAGGCAGGGTCATTGAACAGGCAAATGCCGATGAAACAAGAATGTATTACGAATACGATGACGAAAACATGACAACTACTTTTACCGATAGAAATGGCGTCCAAATCTTATATAAACGTGATTCTGATTATAGAATCACTGAAAAAACATATATCAACGGTTCTGAAAAATATGTATTTAATGAATTGAGCCAGGTAACCTCCTATATTGATAAGAATGGAAACACCTTCACATATGCTTATGATGAGAAGGGCAACATTACCAAAGAAACTGATCCTTTGGGACAGGAAACTGATTACACTTATGACGAACAAAATAACGTTACTTCAATGACCAATCCAGACGGAAACTCCTACACATATAATTACGACAATGGCGGCAACATGATTTCTGCTGTAGATCCCCTGGGCAGAAGTGTAGGGATGGAATACAACGATCAAAACCTGCCTAAAAAAATAATTCTTTCGAACGGTGCTTATTCCACAATCCAGTATGATCTAAAAGGAAACCCTGTTATACTTACCGATCCCGAAGGTAATGTCACAAGCTATGGATATGATGCTTTAAATAGGGTTGTTAACGTAGTAAATCCTAGAGGAAATACTATTGAATATG
>Ga0265294_10010240_pt1 | contig 10692 bp, 7 predicted proteins | sample MunlanPumphouse3_FD_192504 | JGI IMG/M metagenome (GOLD analysis project Ga0265294, IMG submission 192504) | Groundwater microbial communities from a municipal landfill in Southern Ontario, Canada - Pumphouse #3 | ecosystem: Environmental > Aquatic > Deep subsurface > Groundwater | place...
TATTGATTTGAGGGCTGTATACGAAGAGTATCATTATGGAATATTTTCTAATCTTCATCAGTCTTTATCTTGAAAAGAACGTATTTTTTTATAGATGTATTGATAAATGATTCTATATATGTTTCAATAAATGCAAATACACGAATTGTGAATGATAATTTTTAATATATGAAAATTTGTAATGATACAAAAACACCTCTATGCAAAATCATAGAGGTGTTTTTTTAGTCTTGATAAGGTGGATAATCAGGGGTCCCGTATCCAGTGATTTGGGAATAATGTAAGTCGTAATTGCGTTGATGTACACCATTACCGGTATTACCTTCAATGGTATAAACTCGTGTTTCATCGCATGTAACGACAATTCCAGTATGAGATGCTCCATCACTCGCAAAAAAGATGATGTCTCCTGCTTTTGGGATATAGTTTTCTTTAAATTGAAATAATTCATGTTGTTGAAACCAAATCATGCCATACGAAACGCTAGAATATTTTGGAATGATATCAATTCCGATTCCTGCCTGATTGCTACACCAAGATACAAAAATCGCACACCATGCAACATTAGGATATTCAAACCATTCACCGAATTTGTTTGTATTGTTGTATCCTTCAACATAGCCTTCTTCGCTGAGCCCTGCGGCAATGAGTCTTTCTGAATAATTAACATTGGGGGTTCCTTCAACGGTGACCGTTAGGGTTCCACGAATATTTTGATCGTCTTTAGAAATAACATATATTTTTGCAATTCCTGGTTTAATTCCGAAGACTGTACCAATGTCAGTGATACCAACAATGGTAGAATCAGATGATTGATATCGGTAATGATATGGGTCAAGTTGGCCTAAAATCTCAATATTTAGTATTTCTCCCGCTTGAACTACCCCTGTTCCATTGATTGCCTTTACATATAATGGACCTGTTATTGGTTCTGTTGTTGGATTGGTGGAGATATTTGTATTACTTATGATGATTGTTAAAGCTGCTGTGACCAATTCATTGGTTTTTAAGGTAATGGTGATGGTACAAGATCCTTCTTGTAGAGCCTTCACCTGATAATAATTATTTAATTGAAGAATAGTAGGATCTGATAATGTCCAATTAAATAGTTCTGGATCATGATGGGTTGAATCATCAATTAATAGTTGAACTTCATCTCCAATTTCAAGTAAATTAGACGATGTATAAAGGGTTGGTAAGGCAGGTATAATAGAAAGCATTAATGATCCTGTAATTGTTGGATCATTTTTATGTGTCACAGAAATGGTAACCGTTCCTGGAGATAATGCATTTACTACATAAAATTCATTCAAAGATACAAGTGGTTTATCTATTGTCCATACAAACTCTTCGGGATCTGTGAAATTAAGAATCATAATTTTTAATGATTTTCCAACTTCTAAAATGGTTGAAGTCATGAATAAATGAGCTCTTACGGGTGTAACGGTGACTTCTAATGTGGCAGATTGATCTTCCCAAGTGATTGTTAGTGTGGTAGATCCAATGTCTTGTGCATAAATAGTCATTCCTTCTATTTGAATAATGTCCACTTCTGAAGACGTGATAACGAGTTCTTCAATCTTTAGATTTTTTAAAGTCACAGGGAGAAAAGTTGATTCACCTATTTCAATTGTTAACTGATTAATTGATAGTGAAAAACTTGATGAGGCAGTACAGCCGACTAGGAGAAGCATTAGGCACATTAAGATAGTAATAGTTATTTTTTTCATAAAAGTCCTTTTCTAATGAGTGGTATTATTCTAATTCGAGATGTTTAGATATCATTTTTTCACTAAAGATAAAAATTCCAATAATGAAAACTATTTCTAAAAACATGGAGTTAAAGTTAATAATAGGAAGTCCTTCAGGACCCATTATTCCTGTAAATAAGGAATAAAGAGTAGTAGATCGAGCGATTGTCCATGTTCCGCCTATATAATATAGAGTAAATGGTATGATAATAACAAATTGCTCAATCCACGATAGGACATTAGTCAATATGTAATATAAAATTACTCCAATAAGTAGTTTTTTCTTTTTCATTTTACCTGTATTGACAATGGTTAAAACTCCAAGTATGGTAATTAAAAATAAAATTGAGCTAATAAAGAAACTGAAAAGAAGAACTAGTAAGGGAAGAATATTTGCGGATGCAAATTCGCTAATATCGAAATAGATAAAATCAAGTCCTATATCAGCTCCACCAATGGTAATAGCGCCCATGATTACCAAACTGATTATCATAACGAGGGCAGTTCCGATAATCCAAATGACATTGACGAATACTTTACTAAAGAGGAGTTGTCGAGTTGTTACAGGCAATGTGAAGGATAGATAACCTTCATTGGTAAATAATTTTTTATTTAATGACCGAATAATGGTCATAAAAACCAATATGATTTGTCCGACATATAGCAATAATAAGGAGGTTAATCCCATTGTTTGAAAAAGAATCGACGATCCAATCCTAATAAGAATGGCCACAAAAACTGTAATGATCAGAACCGCTCCATTAGCGATAACCATTTCTAACCAAGAAGATTTGAATTCATGCTTAATTAATTTTTTTAGCATCGAAAGTCCTCCTTGAATAATAATTCAATGGATTTTTGGGTTTTTTCTCGAATTATTTCAACATCACCATATCGAGTAACAGTCCCATTTTTTAAAAAGACTATATAATCTAAAATCTTTTCTACATCATAAATAAGGTGGGTTGATATAATAACTGTTGCCTCTTTATTATAATTTTCAAGAATCAATTCAAATATGAGGTCACGAGCAGCTGGATCAACCCCAGCAATGGGTTCATCGAATAAATAAAGTTGGGCATTTCGTGATAGGACTAGAATTAGTTGTAGTTTTTCTTTGGTGCCTTTTGACATAGCACGAAACTTCATAAAAGGATTAATTTGAAGTTTGTTGATGAGCTTCATTGCTTTTTTATCATTGAAATCGGCATAGAAGTCTTTATAAAAATCAATTGACATTTGGGCAGTCCATGTTTCTGGAATAAAGTTTCGATCAGGTAAATAAGAAATCATCGCTTTTGTTTGAGCACTAGGCCGACATCCATTGATGGTAATAGTGCCTTCATAAACGTTTAATAAATTTGCTAGCAACTTAATAAAGGTCGTCTTTCCACACCCGTTTGGGCCCAGTAATCCTACAATTTTACCTTTGTATAAATCAATGCTCATTTGATTTAAAGCAATATTATCTCCATACCGTTTGGTCAGGTTTTCAACATGTACAATTATTTTTTCTTGGTCCATACTTACCTTCCTTTTCATTAATATATTGTAGCACAAATTTTCTTGTTTCGCAATCTCTTTTCTTTTATCTCGGGAAAATCTTATCAATTTTACTGTATTCCTACAATGGATGTCATATATATGACACTGGTCCACCGATTACACAAATAATTTTATTGTGGGTTTGTAATGAGATTTATTTTGTTAAACATGATTTTTTATAAAGCAGTGGGATTGTTTCATGTATTCTAAATAAAACTATATTTATGAGAACGTTATCATCTTGTCAAAATTAAAATATATATGTTATAATAACATTAGTATAAAACGATGAAAAGAAGAGTAGACAAAGAAATCTATTATAGAGAGCCTATCTTGGTGAAATTAGGCATAGAAGAGAGTGTTGAACATGGTCTTGGAGTTATGTAGTCGAATTATTTAGACTGCATCGGAGGTGCCCGTTATCGCAACGAAGTATTAATTGATTTAATTCATGCGTACTTTTCAAGGCTTTTATTGTGAAGTAAAAGCGAACTTAGGTGGTAACACGGGAATGTACTCTCGTCCTATATAATATAGGATGAGAGTTTTTTTATGGAGGAAGTGCATATATGTTACAAATTATAAATGTGAGTAAGACCTTTCAATCGTTAGATGATGACCTTCATGCATTGTGTTCTATTTACTTGAATATTGAAGAAGAAGATATCTTTGGAATTATCGGTTTATCGGGGGCCGGAAAATCCACGCTTCTTCGTTCTATTGCAGGATTAGAAACCATTGATCAAGGACAAATTGTCCTAGATAACCTTGATATTAGCCAAATAAAAAATAGAAAACAAATATATAAAAACATCGGGGTTGTTTTTCAAGGATATAATCTTTTGATGCAACGAAATGTGTATCATAATATTGCTTTTCCAATGGTTGTCAATCATTGGAAAAAGGAGGATATTAATCGCCGAGTCCATGAATTATTAGTCATGGTAGGCCTAACAGATAAAATCTATGCCTATCCTCAAACCCTATCGGGAGGGCAGAAACAACGAGTAGCGATTGCAAGAGCTCTTGCAATCAATCCAAAATATTTGCTATTAGATGAGGTGACCTCTGCTTTAGATCCAGTTACTACCAAACAAATTTTATCATTACTTAAGAGTATTCATGATCAATACCATTTAACGATTGTAATGATTACCCATGAGATGGGATTGGTATCCTCAATCTGTAATCGCGTTGCTGTGATTAATCAAGGCATGATAGAGGAAACGGGAAAAACTGATGATGTAATGACTCATCCTACTAGTGACCTGACGCGATTGCTCCTCGGAAAGGAGAAACTATAATGAATGAGTTTTTTCAAATATTCCGTGAAGTTAATATGTTGAAAGGATTAGGGGAAACCATCTATATGGTAGGGATATCGACTATTATTAGTTATGCGGTGGGATTGCCTCTGGGTGTGATAGTAGCAATTACTGATCAAAATGGATTAACGCCGCGTTCATTACTCCATCGTTTATTAGGATGGATTATTAATATGACGCGTTCTATCCCTTATATTATTTTACTGGTTGCATTAATCCCCTTTACGATTTTTCTTGTTGGAACGAGTGTTGGACCTCGCGCTGTGGCTGTGTCACTGAGTATTGGCGCTATTCCTTTTGTTGGGAGAGTTGTTGAAAGTAGCATTAAGGAGATAGATCGTGGAGTTGTGGAAGCGGCTATTTGTATGGGGGCCTCTACTTGGGACATTATATGGAAAGTATTTCTGGTTGAAACTATTCCAAGTCTCATCCGGGGAATCTCATTAACGATGATTATGTTGATTGGATACAGCGCCATGGCGGGAGCCGTTGGTGGGGGTGGTCTGGGTGATATCGCTATTCGTTATGGATTTTATCGTTTTGAAACTGATGTCATGTTAGTAACACTTGTTGTCTTAATCCTTCTCGTACAAGTGATTCAATTAGTATTTGAAGGAATTGCTAAAAAAATAAATAAAAAATAGGAGAGAAAAAATGAAAAAATTATTGATTGCAATTTGTTTGGTTTGCTTGCTTACGGTTGGTTGTGCAAAAAAGAACTCAATTGATGACAAGAAGTTGATTGTTGGGGCTACTACTACCCCTCATGCTGAAATCTTAGAATTATGTCGTTCTTATATTGAAGCGGCTGGATATGAATTTGAAATTGTTGAATACACAGATTATGTACTCCCTAATTTATCACTATGGAATGGTGATTTGGATGCCAATTTTTTCCAACATCAACCTTATTTAACTCAATTTAATGAGAGTAATCACACACAATTATCATCGGTTCTTGCTGTTCATTTTGAGCCACTTGGATTATATCGTGGTCTTGGAGAACCACTTGCCACCATAGCAGAGGGTAGTCGGATTGCTATTCCCAATGATGCGACCAATTGTGCAAGAGCGTTACACTTGCTTTCACAATTGGGTCTTATTGACATTAATACGAGTAAAGGGTTACTTGCTACTGAAAATGATATAACGTCCAATCCCAAAAATTTACAAGTTATTGCGTTAGAAGCAGCTTCTATTCCGTCGCAATTAGTGGGATTTGACTACGGAGTCATTAATGGTAATTATGCCCTTAGCAGTGGAATTAGTTTAACATCGCTTTTAGCAACAGAAAATCCAGAATCATTGGCTGCTGATACTTATGCAAATATCGTTGCTGTTAAAACAGGCAATGAAAATAAAGAGGCAATTCTAATCTTAATTGAAGCCTTAACTCAAGAATTAATTGCTGAATATATTTTAACCACTTATCATGGACTAGTATTACCTGTTGAATAACAAATAAAAGAGAACACCTCTGATGTTAATTTATCTCAGAGGTGTTCTTTTGTTATTGATTAATATCGATTTAAAATAAGACATCGTTTATTTTGAAATATATAAACAGTCAATTCATTGATGCTCATGATTTGTATGTTATTGTTGAGACCAGGAATGATTATTTGATTCATTGGAATTAGAGGATCAGTAACCTGAATAGTTTGTTCGAAAACGAAAGGAGTTAAAGAAAGTAGAAGTGGCAAATTCACAATGCGAAGGAGATTATTTTGGATATAAGAGGTAGATATTGAGGTTATTATCTCAATGAATTCTTCCGAGTCATGAAGTGCATAGCCCACTATATTATCCTTGTTTTTAAGCAAATAAGCATGCCCATTATTCAATCTTAATTCATGAAAGAGTTCATTCCAATCTGTTTCAGTTCGAACGGTATAGCAATCATAATGGTGTGTTTGCTCTTCATAAATAGTTTGAATGAGAGGTTGATCGTCGGTCAGTTCTAGGCAAATGTGGTCAGGAATAAAGGGGATTTTGTCAATTGGTACAAACCCCAAAGATTCATAAAAGCCATCAATTATCGGGTGAAGGCTGACTACTGCCACCTCAGGAAACCATTCTAGAAATGTCTTTTGAAGGAGCCGATGCATGTTTCCTTGATGTTGATAATGAGGATGAGTTGTTAATGTGAAAATTAAGCGTGAAGGGTATTCTACATCATGGCAATGAATGAGTTGTTTTCGGGCAAACAACATTGATTTTATTGTATTATTGTCTAATAAATAGTGATAATCTTTTCTTTTTTTGTTAAAAAAGTATGTACGGTATGCATCAGAGTCATTAAATGCCATTTGATATAATTGATTTGCTTGAGTCATCAAGTCGTATGTACATTCCCATTTTTCAACGTAACCAAAGGGATGATAACTCAATTTAGATTTTTTCAAGTTTTCAAGGCCCATATCTTCTTGACGATTGATATACGTCATATTTTGAAAGTGTTTATTGGCAACCATGTGCGCAATGGCTGCATAAATACCAGGAAATTGGGTATTGGCTTTTTCAAAAAGAACAACTCCAATGTTGTTTAAGGTTGCTCCAATTGCAAAAGCTTCACATTTTTCGTTAATGATGATGCAATCGCAAAAGCAATTAATTATGTGAATGTGGTCAAGTAATGATAGAATTCCCTTTAACTCATGAGTATCATCAACGTCTGATTCCCATAAATTAACCAAATCAATGATTTGGGTTCTTAATCGTGAGTGATAAGATATGAATTCATGAGGAATTTTCAAAAATTGATTTAGTAAGTTTCGTTTTGAATGATATTTCTTACCGGAGTAAGTAATTAAATCCGTTGCATGATATAAATATTCATCCAATTCAGGATGACGGATAAGAACAGTATTCAGAATTTGAAAAAAAGGTAAAAACCGGGTTGTTATTCCAACAATACGAAAAGGGAATGAATGTTCTTTACAGTAGGATTGAATAAAATCAATTCCTATTTGATAAGGAACTTCTCGTACTAAGGGTGGAAAAAAGAAATCTCGCCCCTTAATTATGAGTAAATGTTCATCGTAATAAATTAATAATTCATCATCGTCTTTCCATGCAAAAATATTGGCGAAACACAATTCACTTCCGTGACATTCACCTAGAATAAAATGATTAAAAATTATTTGATTTTCGGGTTTTATTGTTTGAAACAAAATGATCACCTATTAATAGTATAACAAAAACATAATAATACCACAAGTAGTTTTATTCGTTATTCTTTTTTTAAAAAAAATATTATTTATTCAATATTTTTATTGATTATGTTATAATATAGATAAGATGACTTAAGGTATACTTATTATTTATATAGAAAAGATCGGAGAGATGTATGGATTTAAATCAATTGCCAGATACGGCGACTTTATTACAGTATTTTAATTATGGTATTATTGCTTTTGTTGCTTTTTTTGCAATCATAGGCTTTTTTAGAGGAACCTACAAATCAATTTTCTATTTAATTGCCACCACAATTATTCTCGTTGGTGGATGGTTTGTGATGGATACAGCCTCTGTAGCCTTGCTCAATTTTGATTTGACCTCATACAATTTGATACTCATGGAAGTTCCTGTAACTTCCCTTAATCAATTTGTTCATGATATTGCTGTTAGTAATTTTCCGGGAATAACAGGGCTTTTAACACAAGACACTTATGTTGCTAGCTTGGTATCAGGCTTACTGGTGATGGTTGTGAGACTTGTTTATTTTATAGGAATTGTTGTGATTAGTTTTACTATCTTCAAATTATTCACTGATATTCTATGGCTATTTTTTAAACCTAAGAAGCGAAATAGTTATGGAAAAAAGAAAAGGAAAAGTTTTTTATCACGGTTAGGTGGGTTCGGAATTGGAGCCGTCAAAGGGGCTCTCTATTTATTACTTCTTTGTTTTCCACTTGCAGGAATCGCCTCTATTGGTGAATCGCTTTCGCAAGTAGTTTACCATGATCCCGATAATACGTCTTACCAACTTGTATTACTTGGAAATTCTGCGACGTTGGTAGCTGATGAACCAACTCCTAGTAGTGGATTAGGTGATTTGGAAAAAATATTTGACATTTTAGGAATTTACCGAGAATCATCTGCAGGAAAAGTCTTTGGATCAGTAAAAGTAGGTGGCGCTAGTGTTGATGAGTATGTCTTTGATAGCCTTCTTTCTTTTGATATTGAAGAAAATAAAGTTGCAATTCGCGAAGAACTACAAATTGTTGCGAACGCGTTAGCGAAGATGGATGGGCTCATGACTCAAGAATTGACATTTGAAGCCCTCATTGCTCAAGATCCAGCCGTCTTAAAAACGTTTATTGATGATATTAGTGAATTAAATATTTTGAAAGTAATTATACCAATTGGACTAGAAGTGGCCATTTTATATGAAGATGAAGAGGGAAATACCTTGTTAGACCAATTGGGTGATATTGATATTACCTTAGAAGATATTCATTCAACCAATTATTCAACTGATATTAAAAATCTTGGTTATGTGTTTGTAGATGTCACTCAAATATATGATTTTACTGAAGGAACTACCAATAATTTTTTAGATTTAGACCCAACTACTGTTTCAAGTATTTTTGATAGTGTTGGTTCATTGGGAATTGTTGATTTGATTGCTCCGATTGGAGTGACTTACGTGACTACTATGCCTGAAATTTCTAATGCTTTATTAGAGTATGGGGTAAATGTTGATGATTTGGGGTTAGGAGATATCAGTGATTGGGGTGCTGAAATTTCCAAATTTGGTGATATTTATGAAGCATTTCATGCATTTCAAATTACTGATTTCGCTGCATTTAGTGCAGATGATGCTGATTATGCGACATTGTTACAATATGTAACAGAGAATAACATGAATGCATTTACAACCGCTTTGTTTGACTCTCTTATTTTACAAAATGCAACTCCAGTGATTATGGGAACGTTGATTACTACGGTTCTTCCTGAAGAATATCGAGATACGATTAATTTTGATGATATTTCTTGGGATGCTACTGAATTTAGTGCCTTGCTTAATGCGTCTATTTCGCTATTGAAATCAGGATTATTGAACATGACTACTGGAACTCCAGATTTATCGAAACTTGATGAAGAGGCTGTTAATGATCTTGCGAAATATTTATCACAATCTAATGCCATCACTTCAAATTTAAATGGGTTAATTCAACTCATTTTGAATGGATCCGGTATTTTTGGAGAAATGGACATTGAATTTATCTTATTACAAGAGGACGAATGGACTGAAGTAGAATTATGTTCAATTTTTAATGCTGCTAGAGTCCTTGCAACGGCTGACTTAACACAATTTGACTTGATTGAAGATACAACTATTGATGATCTTGCTTTATATTTGTCGGGATCTAAATTTATTCGACTTAATTTAAATCCAATTATTGATTATTTTTTAGAAACTGCTGATTTATTTGGTGATACGACGATTGAATTTATTAGTTTAGACACTGCTGATTGGACAGAAACTGAATTAGGTAACTTATTCCATGCGGCTAAAATATTAGCGACCACTGATTTTGCTGATTTTGGGGTTATCACTAATGATACTATTGATGATTTGGCTGCCTATTTGTCAGGGTCTAAATTCATTACTAGTAATCTCAATCCAATTTTGGATGTTTTCTTAGAGGATATGAATCTCTTCGGAGATACAACGATTGAATTTGTAGAACTTGACGTGGCTGATTGGACGCAAGCAGAGCTGGGTAATTTATTCCATGCGGCCAAATTATTGACAACGACTGATTTCACTGACTTTAGTTCGGTAGAGGATTCTACCATTAATGATTTAGCCACCTATTTGTCAGGGTCTCAATTCATTACTAGTAATCTAAATCCAATTTTGGACGTATTCTTAGATGATATGAATCTCTTTGGAGATACAACGATTGATTTTGTTGAACTTGAAACATCTGAATGGACAGAAATTGAACTCTCTAGTTTATTCCATGCTGCCAAATTATTGACAACGACTGATTTCACTGATTTTGGTGCAGTAGAGGATTCTACTATTGATGATTTAGCTGACTATTTGTCAGGGTCTC
>Ga0265294_10010241_pt1 | contig 10690 bp, 11 predicted proteins | sample MunlanPumphouse3_FD_192504 | JGI IMG/M metagenome (GOLD analysis project Ga0265294, IMG submission 192504) | Groundwater microbial communities from a municipal landfill in Southern Ontario, Canada - Pumphouse #3 | ecosystem: Environmental > Aquatic > Deep subsurface > Groundwater | place...
ATGCTGGAATCATGAATCTTAACTGCCAAAAGTATAAACTGAAATACATAGGCATAGATGATAGTTAAGATACTATCATTAAGTTCATTATCAAAAGAGTGACTCGATATTTTGGGGGAATGCCAGGATTATTTTTTTAGATTAATTTTGGATGGGTGGACTTTGGAAGTTTGGCAGGCTCTTGGGTGGAGAACTCCGATTCTCCATAGCAAACCTGAGTTCGCAAAAAGTGCAGATAAAGCTGCGCGTCAGAGATGAATTGCCCTGCTCTACGGAGCTTTAGGCAAGCTCCGGTTACTGTATGCTCTGCGGAATCTGCGCCTTTATCTGCGCTATCTGCGTGAAATCCATTTGTTACCAGCAGCATCGGCGCACTGCTCTACCTTAAAAGACATCCTCTATATGACGTGTAAATCAGAGTATTTTTTACTGCTATTTCCACCACATCTCCACGTCAGCCTATAAGGGTAGAATAGTCTGACCAAAGCTGAGCCTCCTAATCATCCTGCAGCTATTATGGGCGCATAACTCATTATCAGCACTGTGCAGATTCAAGCTACAACATTTTCTATTGACTAATTTGCCCACTTTTATATAATGACTGAAAAATGAAAAACAACCATATAAAGGGAGAATCAATGGCTTACAACAAGGTTAAAACTGATCTGCAAGACCTCTTTGCAGAACTAAAAGATCAGGGACTTTACAAGACAGAACGCGTTCTCACCACCCCCCAGGGTGCTGAGATCGGAGTAACCGGAGGCGTGAAAGCGCTAAACTTTTGTGCGAACAATTACCTGGGATTGAGCAACCATCCTGAAGTGGTCAAGGCTTCTCAGAAGATTATGGAAGATTGGGGCTTTGGGCTTTCCTCAGTTCGCTTTATTTGCGGTACCCAACAGATTCATAAGGACCTGGAAAAGGCAGTTTCAGAATTTCTGGGCATGGAAGACACCATCCTCTATGCCGCCTGCTTTGATGCCAATGCCGGAATATTTGAACCGCTCCTGGGCGAAGACAGCGCCATCATCTCAGACGAGCTGAATCATGCATCCATCATCGATGGGGTAAGGCTGTGCAAGGCCAAACGCTTTCGCTATAAACACTCAGATATGCAAGAACTGGAAAAGGCTCTGAAAGAATCCAAAGACATGAAATACCGCTTGATCGTAACCGATGGCGTATTCTCTATGGATGGCGACATGGCCAAACTGGACGAAATCTGTGATCTGGCCGACAAATATGACGCTATGGTAATGGTGGATGACAGCCATGCTACCGGTTTTATCGGTAAGACCGGGCGCGGCACTCCGGAACACTTTGGCGTGACCGATAGAGTAGATATCATCACTACCACCTTCGGAAAAGCCATGGGCGGTGGAAGTGGCGGATGCACCAGCGGCCGCAAGGAAATCATCGAGCTTCTGCGTCAGCGCAGCCGTCCATACCTCTTTTCAAACACCCTGGCTCCGGCCATCGTGGGTGCTACGCTCAAGGTGATCGATATGCTGACCAAATCTTCCGAGCTCAAAGATAAAGTGATGGACAACTCCAAGTACTTCCGCAGCAAGATGGAAGCAGCCGGATTTGACATCGTTCCCGGAAATACAGCGATCGTTCCTGTAATGCTCTATGACGCACCTCTGGCCATCAAGATGGCGGATATGCTCCTCAAAGAAGGTGTTTACGTGATCGGATTTGTATTCCCAGTAGTGCCCAAAGGCAAAGCCAGAATCCGAGTGCAACTATCTGCCGCACATTCGCATGCAGACCTGGATAAGGCCATCGCAGCCTTTATCAAGATCGGCAAAGAACTGGAACTTATTAAATAAAGAAAACCTATGTGCAAAGGGGTGATATTCCTGGTGCCGGTTCCGATCGGAAATCTCAGAGATATCACCCTGCGCGCACTTGACACCCTGAAAGCGGTGAGCCTCATCGCCTGTGAGGATACCCGCAAGACCTCCTTCCTGCTAAAGCATTATGAGATAGCCGCCCCCAAGCTGATCAGCTTTCATAAGTTCAATGAACGCAGCCGGGAAGAGCTCTTATTTGCTCATCTTGATCAGGGGAAAGACCTGGCGGTGGTGTCAGACGCTGGTTCTCCAACAATATCTGACCCTGCCCAGAGCCTGGTAAGTGCAGCCATTACAAGAGGCTATGAAGTGCAAGCTTTACCTGGAGCCACGGCTCTGATCCCTGCTTTATCTATATCGGGCTTTCCTACTTCTGCCTTTCAATTCATAGGCTTTCTGCCAAGCAAAGTAAAAGACCGCACAGAGCTATTAAAACAGATCAAAGCATACACTTATCCCACCGTGATGTATGAAAGTGTGCACCATCTCAAAGCTACTTTGCAGGAGCTGGACGCTGCACTGTCTCCCCGAAATATCGCCATAGCCAGAGAAATCTCAAAGCTGCATGAAGAGTGCATCCGCAAAGATATAGCCCAGATTCTTCAGGATTATGACATCACTGAAAAGGGGGAATTCGTGATCGTAATCGAGGGAGCGCAGGAGATTCAAGCCAGTTTCCCTGACGCTGCTGCCTTCCGGCTTCTTGAGAAGTACAATCATCTAAAAAGCAAGGAATTGGCCGCTATAATCAGCGAAAAAAGCAAGGTGGGGAAAAACGAGGCTTATGCCTTTGTGCTGGAGCACAGGAAATGAGCAGCCCCTTTTTGCTCTTTGATTTTGACGGCACTATAGCAGATTCCATTCATCTGGGGATGAGGATTGCCAACAATCTAGCTCCCCAATTTGGCATCAAACCTCTTAGCGAGGAACAATTTGCCCACTTGCGCACCATGAGCATCCCCAAAGCCTTGAAGATAATCGATCTTCCCTTTTACAAAGTGCCCAAGGCCATAACCCTGGCTTTGGTGGAATATCGCAAGCTCATTCATGAACTCATGCCCTTTGCCGGTATCCCCGAAATGCTGAAAGAACTGAAAGAGCTGGGCTGTCACATGGCGCTGCTCACCTCCAATACCGGCGAAAACGTAAAGCACTTTTTAGACCTGCATGAACTGCATTATTTTGACTGGATCGAAGGTACCTCCGGAATCCTTAAGAAACATAGCAGCATCCGTAAACAGATCAAAAAGCACAAACTGGATAAGGCGAATGTGATCTATGTGGGCGATGAAATCAGGGATATCACAGCTGCCAGAAAGAGTGGAATCCGTGTGATCTCAGTAAGCTGGGGCTTTCATACCACCGATCTGCTGAGCAGGTTTGATCCCGACTATCTGGTCGAAAAACCGAGCGAGATAGTTGGGCTGATAAAATCTGTGTCAAAACCCAGGCAAAAGTAAAGCTCGCTTAAACTCTGTTCCTCCTCTTTCAGAGAGTGTACCCAGTTCAATAAATCCTTTATCCGCTTCATCTAAAGTGCATGTATTGGCTGTATTCGTGCAGCTCTTTGGGCAGTATCTTGCTGGGCAGGCCGGTGAGCTGAAGATTCTCTTGCAATCTACCCAAAGCCGGATACTCGGTATAAAAATGGCCGGCATCCAAAATGGGAATCTTGCTATCCAGAAAGCTGTGATAACTGATGTCTCCGGTAATCAGTATATCCGCATTCTCCTCAGCCAGATGCAGTACGCTGCCCCCTGCTCCTCCGCAGATAGCGATGCGCTTGACCTTGGCATTCAGCTTCTGCCCGGCCGTCCAAAGCTTTACAGCAGGGGCAGCCAGCCGGGTTTTGACCACAGAGGCTATCTCCTGCATGGTTTTGGCGGCTTCGTAAGAGCAGATCAGACCGATATCATTGGCCTGAACATCGCCCAATTCGCCTTGCACCTGAAGGCCCAGTTCATCTGCCAGAGCGTGGTTTACTCCACCGAGGGCAGCATCAAAATTCGTATGCAGGCTGATGAGCGCTATGCGGGATTCTATCATCCGTAAGATCACGGGGTTGGTGATGCTTTTCAGAGGATGAAAAATCAAAGGATGGTGGCTTAAGATGAGATCATAGCCTTCTTTTATGGCGTATTCTACTGCATTAGCGCTGGCATCCAGGCTAATCATTACCCTGTTTACCCGGCGCTGCGGCTCTCCGATTAAAAGACCTACGTTGTCCCAGGACTGAGCTAATTCTAAAGGAGCATAACGCTCCAGATGTTCTAATAAATCAATGACTTTCACTGATAACATCCTATTGATAGAGGAAGCGTTTGATCTTTTGGGTGGGAGTCTTTTCAAACGGCTCTTTTTGTTCGATAATCTTGTGCACTTTGGCAAAGGAAGACACGTTGGCATTCAGATGAGTGCGCAGTTCCAGCAGATGCTTTTCGATAAACTTCTGGGTCTGGATATTGCCCATTTTACCGATATTGTGGGCTTTGTCTAATATCTCATAGTTTAGGTAAACCCGTGCTACGATGTGTCCTCCGCTCTCATAAATCATAGATTCAAGCACTGTTTCTGCTTCATTGAGCTTGGCTTCCACTTCTTCGGCATATATATTGTCGCCATTGGCTCCGATGATCACGTTCTTGATCCTGCCTTTGATATACAAGTAATTCTTTTTAGTGAGTACGCCCAGGTCTCCGGTTTTGAAGTAACCGTCTTTAGTAAAGGCCTGCTGAGTGCGCTCTTTATCTTTGTAATAGCCCATCATCACGGTGGGGCCTTTGACCTGAATCTCGCCAACCCCGGTTTTGGGATCAGGATTGTCTATACGTACATCCAATTCTGGCAAAACTACTCCGGTGGAGCGGAATTTCACCACCGAAGGCCCGCTGCCAGCAATCAAGGGTGAGGTCTCTGTAAGGCCATAACCTATAGCATAAGGGAATCCCGCTTCGTAAAGAAAGCGTTCCACATCATGCGAAAGCAAAGCACCACCGATGCCAAAGAAGTGCAAGGCCCCGCCAAAGGTCTTCATCAATTTCTTCCCCGCTATCTTGTGCAGGGCATTGTGTATGACGGGCAATTTGTACAGCTCGCGCATGAGCAGATTCCGGGTGAGCTGAGGATATACTTGCAGCTTGAAGATCTTCTCAATGATCAAAGGCACGGTGAGGATCATGGTGGGCTTGATCTTCTGCATGGCAGGAACTAAAATCCTGGCTGTGGGAGGTTTGTCCAGATAATACACGCAAGCTCCGGTCATCATGGGAATCAAAAAGCCTATGGTGCACTCATAGGTATGAGATAGTGGCAATACCGAGATCAGGCGATCATTCTCGTCCACAGGCTGAATATGCAGGGTGAGCCAGGCATCTTTGACCAGATTTTTGTGCGAGAGCATCACGCCTTTGGAGCTACCGGTAGTTCCTGAAGTATAGATAATAGCGGCCAGATCGTTTTCTTCAGGACTTTTATAGCTAATCCCAATGGCATCCATAGCTTTGGCCCGCATACGCTTGAAAGCAGCCTTACGTTCGCGGATATAATCGGCCAATTTATCTTTGGAAAGATTGGCCTCAATCTCACGCAGAGTATCCAAGTTGAACATCAGCGGGAAAGGATCAAGATCGCTATAACCCACCTTATCGTATTGCGCTTCTGATACAAAGACTGCCTTGGATGAACTGTGCCGGATAATCTGTAGTATCTCATTTACATGGAAATCCACCAAAATCGGCACCACAACTGCACCCATGTTTGTGATAGCCATATAGGCCACTCCCCAATTTGGCATATTCTGAGACAGAATTGCCACCTTATCGCCATTTTGAATGCCATGATCGTGCAGCATCGTTTGCACCTGCTTAATCAATTCATCCATTTGAGCATAAGTCATAGGGCGTTCATCCACCATAGATAGGGCAGGACGGTTGGGGAACTTAGCAATGGTGTTGTCTATCATTGCCTTCAGCGTATAAGTTTTCATTTCAATCACAATATCTCCTCAAGATAGCTATGTATTTACAGGATAATCAATATCACAAATAAATCAAACACTATTCATTGCTGCCAGAGCTGCCAGATAGCCAGTGCTCATTGCCATCTGTATGCTAAATCCTCCAGTTGGCAGAGAATACGCCAAGCTTTCGCCCGCACAATACACGCCGGGGGTTTTTCTGGATTGCATGCTCCGGGCACTCACTTCACTGAGCGGAATGCCCCCATAATCAGACATTGCCGTATTCAGACTCTCTATATTCCGGATTTTGAATTCTGCACCCGCTATATACGCCCGCAGGCGCTTACGATAGACAGCGTTGAATTGCGCTGCACGGATATCCTTGGGTATCTGCAGTTTCAGCAAAATAGCTTCACACAGACTTCTGGGCAGGCTCATCATCTGCAGGATGCTGCTGATCTGCTTTTTAGGATGCTTTTGCAGAAGGGCAAACAGCCTGTCCTGGGGATCGAAGACCAGGCGAATGCTTTGCCCTGGCTGCATCCTGCGGGAATTATCCAGGATCAGAGGTCCGCTGAAGCCCTGATGTGTAAAAAGCAAGTCTCCATAAAAGCGGTCTTTACCGATGATCAATATGCTTTGGGTTAAAGATATCCCGGCGCAACTATCAAAAGGGGGAAAATCCCGGATACTCACTGAAGCCAGGGCAGGAACCGGTGCCAGGACCTCATGTCCCAGCTTTTTGCCAATCCTGTATGAAAAGCCGTCGCTACCTGTAGAAGGCCAGGCCGCCCCTCCCGAAGCTAGGATGACCTTCTCTGCCTTGATGGTGTCACCGTCCACTTTGAGAAGAAAGCCTGAGCTTTGAGGGCTGATGTCCTGCACCCGCGCACCATAATGAATCTTGGTACCTTTCTTCATTGTCAGGCGTACCAGAGTATCTCGCAGATCGGCAGATTTCAGGCTCGCAGGAAAGGCTTTGCCATCTTCGCGAACATAGACCGGGCAGGAATTTTCCTCCAATAGCTGCATAAAAGCTGCATTGTCAAAAGCATAAAAAGCAGGTTTCAACCAAGTGCGATATTCTCCCAAGGCATGCAGAAAGTCTTCTTTGCTCAAGGAGTTTGTAAAATTGCATTGCCCCCCCCCTGAAAGCAGCAGTTTTTTGCCACAAAAGGCATTGCGCTCGTATATCTGCGCTGCGGATCCACAGGCGAGAGCTGCTCCCAAAGCTGCAGGGCCACCACCCACGATCGCGATCATTTCAGGGTGCCTGCATTGGACAGATCAAGCCAAAAAATCAGCATACCCCATAGGCCACATGGCAGAGCTAGGCTGCATTCCGGCTTGTTCCTGTTAATAGCTTATTCATCTTTACTGCTCCTGTTTATGCTTAATAAACCATTTTAGCTCAGCGCTGTATTTTTGTCAAGATCGATAAACTGCAAGGTATTCTTACTGATAAAAGTTCCGGATCTGGATAAATAATAGCCAGGAAGCAGAATTCGATTAAGCTATAGATATAGAACAAACAAACGAGGAACACATGAAGCTTAGACTATGGAGTTGGAACGTAAACGGCCTGAGGGCTGTGCTGAAGAAAGATTTTATCAATATCATACAGGAATCAGACCTGGACATCATTGGTTTGCAAGAAACTAAGCTGCAGGCGCATCAGATTCCCGACCAGATGCAGGAATTGGATGAATACTATATATATTGGTCTCACGCTTTGCGTAAAGGTTACTCTGGAACCGCTCTGCTCAGCCGGATCAAGCCCCTGAGTTTTGAGGACTCTTTCGGGGTAGAAGAATTCGACACTGAAGGCCGGATAAATATCGCTGAATACGAGGATTTTATCTTCTTCAACATCTATTTCCCAAATGGCCAGCAAGGTGGAGAGCGGCTGGATTACAAGCTCAGGTTTTATGACAAAGCCCTTGAGATCATGCAGGAAAAGCGCAAGACGGGGAAAATGATTTTGGTAGCTGGAGATTACAATACCGCCCACAAAGAGATAGACTTGGCGCATCCCAAAGCCAATGAAAACACCTCCGGATTCTTACCCATAGAACGCGCCTGGCTCGATAAAATAGTGGATCTTGGTTGGGTGGATACTTTCCGGGATTTTGACTCATCCGCAGAGCAATACTCCTGGTGGAGCTACAGGACCTATGCCCGAGAGCGAAACACAGGCTGGAGGATAGACTACTTCTTTGTAGATAAAGAGCACAGGAATCAGATCACAAACGCTGGCATCCGCCAGGACGTGATGGGTTCGGATCACTGTCCGGTATTTGTAGAGATTACTTTGCCTTAAGAACTATCCCTTCAGGGAAATAGCCGCCGTCGAAGCCAAAGCAGAGCTGGTAATCGCCCTTGCCGGCCAAAAAACTGATGTCGATATTGAACTGTGTCTTAGACACCCAATCCAGCCTGAGCGGTTGAGCTCCCACCATCTCCTGGTCTTCGGATATCTTGAAGGCCTTATTGGGGTCCGGATAGAGCATAGTACAGGCCAGGCGGGACGCCCGGTTTGGGGATAGATAGTCAAAGCTGAGGCGATAGACCTTCTGTTTATCCAGACTTTTGGGTGGATTTGATTTCATCTTGATCAGCGGAGTAGCGAAGTTTTGCGTGGCATACATAGTGTCGCCCTGGATCGCTATACCCACCCCCAGATGCGTGTAATCCGGATGCAGCACATTTTCTTTGTGACTGGGAGAAGCCATCCAGCCGCTTACCAATTCCTGAGGGGTAAAAGTGCCAGCTTCATTGCGAAATCTCCCGATGTTTTCTCCGATATTAGATACTACCAGAGTAGGATAGTATCTTTTTTGCCGTTCGGTTACTTGATATCCCTGGGGGTCCCGGTGAGAGAAGAACCCTCGCTTTTGCATATTTTGAGAGTGGAACCGTGCCAGTCTCGCCAAACCGGAATCGTAGGCCAGCGCCTTCAAAGAATGCCGGGACCTTTCAATATTGGTAAGCCGCCAAACTTCTTTCTCAAAGTCCTGGACGCTCATGGTCTTACCTTTTGCAGTCAAAACACTCAAGCTGAGCACTAAAGTAAATAAAACTAAAAACCATCTTTTCATAATGTCTCCTTGTTTAAAATCTGATCTGTATAGCTATCTTTTCATCTTCAAAGCGAAGCCGTAGCTTGGACTTTTGGGATTCAAAATCAGCCAGATGCGCATCTACGTAAGCATCTATCACGCTCAGCGCAGCAGTAATTCCGATCCACCAAATATCACTGGTTCGCTTCTGCTGATATTCATCGGCACGCTGCCGATAGTATTCGGTGAGATAGACATCGCTGCTGGAGGATGCCTTGTCCTTGAAATCCTGCACTTTGGAATCATGGTACACAGCAGTGCCGATAAGATAAGATTGTAGCCCCACCACCACGGCAGCCTTCACATAAGCCTTGTTATAGACCTGTCCCCCGCCTGGGATAAAGGCAGAGTAGAGCATGGCATGGGTGGGATTTGCGGCCATTAGAGCAGTGACCCACAATAAGGGAATTATCATTAATCTTTTCAATTATCAGCCTCAGCTTTTATTTTAGTCAATGTGATGAATATCCGATTGATGTCAAGCAGAAAAAAGTTTTGCCTGCCCGGATTCTGCCAAAAACCTGATTTTGATCCGGCCATCTGCATTTATGATCAGCAGCATCGGCGTGCTGCTCCACCTGTATAGCTAGTCCTGCAAATAAGCTGTAAATAAGAATATTTTTTACCGCTATTTCCACGAGATCTCCACGACATCCAATAGGGAGGAATAGCCCGGATAGGGGTGGATCAAAGCTGCGCATTCTATACTCTATCAGATTGATAGCCTGATTATTTCAGTAAATACCACAGGCATAAATTTAGTTTCATTACCTTTCTTTAGCGCTTTTTGAAATTAGTGGGCTAAAATACCTCCCGAGCGTTGATGATAAAATTCACAGAATCTTCGCCAAAACCAATATCCGCACGCAGATTCAACCGCTCCTGGGGTAAAATAGAAAAGCGAAGGCCAGCTCCTGCCGACCAATGCCAATCTTTCAGTCTGATCAGATCAAAATCACTGGCCACCTGTCCGGTTTCGCCAAAGAGTACAAAGCCAATGCGTTTGGTAAACTTACCTGAAAAGGGAAAGCTGCGGTGCTCAATTCTCTGACTGATGCGGATTTTGTCTATAAATCTCTGCGAATCGTAAGCTCTGAGCCTTGCGCCCAATTCGGGATACTGATAATAGGGTACCTGTCCGGAATTGATCTCCAGATCGCTCTGAGCTGCCAGGACTTGCTCCTGCCCTATCGGCAAATAAAACCGCATATCATATTTACTGGTCTGAAATGTGAAATCGCTACCCAAAGCGGTATCATGCCACAGCTGTTTGGTTTCCATCCTCATGCCTTTACGGGGGAAAAAGCTGCCATCGCTGCTATCATATTTCAGGGAAAAGCCCAGTCCGGAATGAAAGCTATCTCCCGAGCCCGGCGGATCGGCACTTTCCAGCATGCCACCGGGCTGCACTTTTGTAAGCTTGTGCCAGTCCAGAGCGGAGATCAGAGCCACACTAAGTGAATAGTCCAGATTCCGCCGCAGAATAAATTCTACCGAGTATTGGTCAGAAGTAAAGGGTTCCGAGACGTCTTGATCGGTAAAATTGCCAAGCCCATAATAGTAATCCGGCCAGGAGCGGAAAAGCAGATCAGATTCCACTTCCCAGTCCTGATAGATGATTTTGGGAATTATTACTAATGTTTCTCACACCTAAGTCATTGATAAACCTTGTGTATTGAACGCAGGTATTCACGCAAGCTGTTTCTTAGAACGGAGATAGCTATATTCCGAAATACTTGAAATATCTAATTCCTCAA
>Ga0265294_10010242_pt1 | contig 10690 bp, 9 predicted proteins | sample MunlanPumphouse3_FD_192504 | JGI IMG/M metagenome (GOLD analysis project Ga0265294, IMG submission 192504) | Groundwater microbial communities from a municipal landfill in Southern Ontario, Canada - Pumphouse #3 | ecosystem: Environmental > Aquatic > Deep subsurface > Groundwater | place...
TCCTTTTCACTGGGATCGTCCTTTTTCGTAAAAACAGTTATATCCATACCAGAACTTGGGTTGGTATGCTCATCTACGCTGGCACACTCTTATTACTCTACACCTCTTCTACTCTCTATCACCACGTACCAAAAAGTGATGCAAAACGGATATTTCGGCTTCTTGACCACGCCAATATTTATCTTTTAATAGCTGGAACCTACTCCCCTATTTTATTGTTTATTGGTAATCCAGGTTCTATTCGTGTTCTCTATATTGTCTGGAGTGTTGCGTTAGTAGGAATCCTTTTTAGCCTAATATTTTGGGGTAAATTAAAAATATTACACGTTTTATTCTATCTCGCCATGGGCTGGATGATGGTTCTCTTTTGGAGTGATATTGTCCCCTATATCCCTTCAGGCCTCTTATTTTGGATATTAGCAGCCGGACTAACCTATACTATCGGAGTTATTTTTTATGCGAAAAAGGATGTACCCCACAACCATATGATTTGGCACCTTTTATGCATTGTAGCTAGTGCGCTCTTTTGTATCGGATTTTTAATCCATCTCCATTAAGACGGTTCTGGACAGAAAGGCTGTGTCACGTTACAGTAGCTGCATGGAACTCACTGCTTATCCCGCAAACCGATTCAACACCTTCTATGCAAATATCTATGGTGAACGTTGGCCAAAGTTGCGAGAAGCTCTTTTAGCTCCTACAACGCCAGTTGCATTAGCGACTGGCCTCGAAAAAACTTATTATTTGGATGAAGCATCAGTCATTGCAACTACTCTGCTTCCCGTTCATCCGGGAGATAGCGTACTCGATATGTGTGCCGCCCCGGGAGGGAAAAGTCTCCTCCTCGCTCAGGCATTACGTGGTTCAGGTTCTTTAGTATGTAACGATCGTTCCAGTCAACGCCGGCAACGTTTGAGGAAAGTGATTGAAGAGCACCTCAGTGAAGAACTACGGAAAATTATTACATTTACTAGTCATGATGCCACCCGATGGGGCTTGTATGAACAAAGTGCTTACGATGCTATATTACTCGACGCTCCCTGTTCTTCAGAGAGACATGTGCTACAAAACCCTAAGTTTCTTTCTCAATGGAGTCCGTCTCGTACCAAACGTCTCGCTCTCCAACAATTTGCAATGTTAGCAGCAGCTTTAGAAGCAGTGAAGCCTGGTGGTTATATACTCTATAGTACGTGTAGTATCAGCCCTTTAGAAAACGAGGAAGTAATTGCAAAATTAGAAAAAAAACGCAAAGGACGTTACGAGGAATTTCCTCTTGAGTCCACTTTCGCTGAAGCACGTTCTTATGGCAACATCATTCTTCCTGATACGGCTCAAGGCCGTGGCCCCCTCTATTTTTGCTTGTTAAGGAGAATTGTATGAACAGCCCTTCTGTTGCTATTCAGCATTGTGAGACCTACGATGCAAAAGAACTATCTGAAGCACTTGAGCAAGTTTGCAAAATAGCTGCTCTTCCTGCAGTTAAAGATAAAAAAATCCTTTTAAAACCCAACATCCTCAGTGATGCCGCTCCCGATAAAGCCATTACGACACGCCCCGAAGTTGTACGCGAGCTCATTAGAATGCTCTACGCACAAGGAGCCGCTGAAGTGTTAGTGGGAGATTCTCCAGGAATCAGCGGACCCAATTTTAGCCCTAAAACCTCTGGTATTGCCCAAGTATGTCAGGAAGAAGGAGCCCGCTGGGTAGAATTTGCTCGCGATCCTGTCATGCATACCATCCCAGGAACTTATGGATTAAAACTGCCACTACCAACAATTAGAAATGAAGTTGATCTAATTATTTCAGTCGCTAAAATGAAAACTCACCAACTCATGTATGCTACTGGCAGTGTTAAGAATATTTTCGGGATGGTTCCTGGTTTACATAAAAGTGCTTGTCATATGCATTATCCGACTCGCGAATCATTTGCCCGCATGCTTGCTGGTCTTTATGCGGTAATCAAACCCCAATTTGCCATTATGGATGGGATAATCTCTATGGAAGGTTCCGGCCCAGCTGCAGGAGAACCGCGCCATACCGGGTTACTCTTCGCTTCAGCTGATCCAACGGCACTCGATGTAGCCCAGGCAATTATTATGGGGTATGATCCTTTGTCTTTACCGTTGATTCGAGAATTACTCAATCGTAAATTAACCACCTGGCACACAGTAGAAGAGATTACCTATCCCCTACTACATGCCAATTCCTTAATAATTCCAGATTTTAAACGAATTAAACAGCAAAAGAAAACACGCCTCATCAATGCTCTCATAGGTCCCCTCTTTACTCGCTACTTCAAATTACGTCACCAACGGCATGAACCAAAACCTCTTTTTGATCCAATGCTCTGCATTGGTTGCAAACGATGTGTAAAAATATGCCCTGGTAAAGCACTCTCCCTTGACGACAATCACAAGGTTGTGGTCAATTACAAGAAATGTATTAGATGTTACTGTTGTCATGAGGTGTGTCCAGTCGATGCTATTACTATCGAGAATGCTTTGGAGCAGAGTGTATGAATACTGAAACTATACTGGGAACCATTTTATTAGGCCTCGCGCCAATTAGCGAATTACGGGGTGCTATCCCTTTTGCTTATCTACGAGGATTACCCCTCTTGCAGGCTTTTCTACTAGGGACAATCGCTAATCTCTTTGTTTCTCCTCTAGCTTTCCTCTTTTTAACGTATGGACATCGATTTTTTTATGAAAAATGGGAATTCTACACAAAAATATTCGATAAAACGGTCTTGCGAACTCGTCGCAAACTAGAATCTAGAGTTTCTACCTATGGTATGTTGGCCATTATGTTATTTGTTGCAATTCCGTTACCAATTACTGGTGCTTGGACCGGTACTCTGGGAGCTTGGGTCTTTGGACTCGATAAAAAACGGAGTATGATAGCTGTTAGTGGCGGAGTTATTATCTCGGCCACTATCGTTAGCATCATCCTCATGTTCGGAAAAGGTATCGGATCTATCTTTATTAAAATATTGTAAGTCTGGAGTATCACATCATGCCTATTAATCTCACAGGCGCTCTCAATGCCGAGCAGAGTAAAGCTGCTACCACTATTCATGGTCCTCTCTTGATTATCGCTGGAGCTGGTTCGGGAAAAACCCGGGTGCTCTGTTACCGGATTGCCCATCTTTTACAGTCGAATATCAAACCAGAAAATATTTTGGCGCTCACCTTCACCAACAAGGCTGCTCAAGAGATGGCCAGTCGCGTTCGTGACCTAACTAAAAAATCATTAGTAAATCTTACTACAAGTACCTTCCATGCCTTTGGTATGAAAGTATTAAAAAAACATGGTCACCTTTTAGGCTATAAATCAAACTTCACGATTTATGATGGAGCTGATCAAGCCTCCCTTTTACGCGAAGTATTATTTGAAGAAGAACTAGATCCGCAAGCCTATGCCATAGATACTATGTTGCACCTGTTTAGTGAAATAAAAACAGAAAGAAAAGGGTGGCCTAGTGATACGCCCCAGATAGCAAAAACTCTCTACGATGCCTACCGCAGGCACCTGCGCCTCTATAATGCTGTCGATTTTGATGATTTGTTGATGTTGCCTTTGGATATTTTTACTCGTTATCCCCAAGTCCTAGACGAATACCGTAGTCGATTTTCTCATATTATGGTCGATGAATTCCAAGATACTTCTTTTGAACAATATCGCTTAGTTAAACTGTTAGCCCAACAAAGCCGCAACCTTTGTGTTGTAGGTGATGATGATCAATCTATTTACTCTTGGAGAGGTGCTAATTACCAAAATATCATCTTATTTGAGAAAGACTTTCCTGAAAGAATTGAGATAAAGCTGGAAAGAAATTACCGTTCGACCGGTACCATTTTAGATGCAGCCAACCACCTTATTGTTCACAATAGCCAACGTAAAGAAAAATCGCTTTGGACAAAGAGTGATTCAGGCAAAAAGATTGTAATGTTGCATCCGCAGGATGATGAAGAAGAAATTGATCTCATTATTTCTCAGATGCGTAAAATCTCTTTTGAACAACAACTTAGTTGGGATAATTTTGGCATCTTAGTTCGTACTAATCATTTGATTCCGGCTATTGAAAATAAGCTTATGTTGGAACATATCCCCTATAATGTCAGTGGTGGGCAAAGTTTTTTTGAACGTAAAGAAGTAAAAGATACTTTGGCTTATTTGCGTCTCTTAGCCAATCCCGATGATGATGTAGCCTTTTTACGCATTGTAAATACGCCTCGACGCAAAATAGGAAGAACAACATTACAATTTCTACGAGATGTAGCTGAAGAACATCGTTGCTCATTATATAGCGCGTTAAGTTATTGCATCGCACCCGATTCGAATCAGGGAGCCAAGAGAGTCCAACCTCTCCGAGCACTTTACGAGTTGATTGAAAATTACCGCCAAACAATCTTTCGCTCTGGGAGAAAGAAAAGTGCAGTCCTAAAAACACTAATTGAAGAAATTGGGTATCGCCAATATTTGGCTCTCACCTACCCAGATAACGATCAAGCAGTCCAATGGCGCTATAAGAGCGTAGAGACTTTTCTAAACCTTTTTGCACGCTGGGAGCAGGATCCTGAAAACATTAGTCAATCACTTTTTGATTACTTACAAAGGCTCTCGCTCTCTGCGCGGGATGAAGGTAAAGACGATGCAGAAGAAAAAAAAGTTTCCCTAATGACTATGCATGCTTCAAAGGGACTTGAATTTGCTATTGTGTTTTTAGCTGGGGTTGAAGATCATATTGTTCCCCATGCCCGTGCAGTTGAAGAAAACCCCGCAGCTCTCGAGGAGGAGCGACGCTTGTTCTATGTGGCAATAACTCGTGCTCGGCAATTGCTCTATATTTCCAACTGTGCCCAACGCAAAAGAAACCGAGAATTAATACCCTCAATTCCTTCTCGCTTTCTCGCAGAAATACCGCAAATTCTTTTTGAGCAACCCGCAGAAGATTATGAATTGGATCAACATGATGCTTTAGCTGCTTTTGCAGCTCTCAAAGATAGATTAGCTCAAAAGGAATCTTCGTAAAATTCAATATTTTGGTGGTAGTTGTATCACTTGCTTTATTCGCGTATTATTATGTATTGAAAGATGGTAGGATATGTATTCATACTCTATCTAACCATCTTTTTAATGGTATGGATCTCGTAGGAGGCGAACATGACCGTTCCGTATGATTTCGCAAGTCAATTAGTATCGGAAATTTATGGCAGTAACTGTTTCAACGAAACAGTGATGAAAAAATTATTACCCGCGAATATATATAATGAACTGCAACGGATCCAACATGGCGATAAAGATTTAACACCTGAAGTAGCCGAAGCAGTAGCTTCAGCTATGAAGGATTGGGCCTTGGAAAAAGGTGCTACCCATTATAGCCATTGGTTTCAGCCATTGACCGGATCAACGGCTGAAAAACACGACTCGTTCTTAAGCATAAGTCGTAATGGAAAAATATTCATGGAGTTTTCTGGAAAAGAACTCTTACAAGGGGAACCCGACGCCTCTTCCTTCCCAAACGGCGGCTTGCGAGCCACGTTTGAAGCACGTGGTTACACTGCTTGGGATACCTCTTCACCCGCTTTCATCAAAGAGACTGAAGGGGTAAAAACATTTTATATCCCCACAGCATTTTTCTCTTACAATGGGCAAGCCCTCGATAAAAAAGTACCACTACTGCGCTCATGCGACGCTGTCGAGAGACAAACCTTGCGTTTGTTACGAGCCTTTGGTCATACCTGTGAACACGTAACCGTTTCAGTAGGACCTGAACAGGAATACTTTTTAGTCGATCGAGAATTCTACGAACAACGCTTAGATTTGCGTCTAACCGGAAGAACCTTGTTTGGCAACTTAGCAGCTAAAGGCCAGGAGTTAGATGATCACTATTTTGGTTCAATCAGTGACCGAGTCACCGTTTTCATGAATGAGCTAAATTATGAACTATGGAAAGTAGGCATCCCATCTAAAACCCAACATAAAGAGGTTGCACCTGGTCAATTTGAAATTGCGGCCATTTATGATATCGCCAATGTTGCAACGGATCGTAATCAACTCCTCATGCGCATTTTAAAATCAGTAGCACGCCGGCATGGCATGAAAGCATTATTGCATGAAAAACCTTTTTATGGGATCAATGGTTCAGGAAAACATAACAACTGGTCAATTGCGAAAGATGATGGGCAAAACTTACTGACCACCGGCGATAGCCCCGAAGAAAACTTGTTATTTTTATTGGTTTTAACTTGCTGGGTAAAAGCTGTTGACCTCTACGCTCCCCTCATTCGCGCTAGTGCCGCTGTAGCTGGAAATGATCACCGACTGGGCCAAGATGAAGCCCCTCCGGCTATTATTTCGATGTATTTAGGTGAACAACTCACAGAAATCCTGGAGCATCTTACCTCCAATACCCCCTATAAAAAAAGAGATGGGGAGGTCCTTAAACTTGGGGTTAATGCACTGCCAAGCCTTCCTAAGGACATGACGGATAGGAACCGCACCTCACCTTTAGCATTCACGGGTAATAAATTTGAATTTAGAATGGTGGGCTCTAGTCAATCTTTGGCTGGGCCTAACACCATGATAAATGCCGCAGTTGCCGATATATTCGCTGAAGTAGCTACGCGCTTAGAAAAGGCTACGGATGTGAAAACTGAAGCCATCACCCTCATTAAAGAGATGTACGCCAACCATAAACGAATCGTGTTTAATGGAAACGGTTATTCACAGGAATGGGTTGAAGAGGCTAAACGAAGAGGTTTGCCTAATATTCCTAACACAGTTGCAGCTCTCCAATATCTGGTGCAAGCCGAATATATCGAGATGTTTGAGCGTCACTGTATTTTTACTCGCGAGGAGCTCGAATCTCGACTTTCTGTTTACTTAAATATTTATAGTAAACAGATCAATATTGAAGCTGGAGTTATGGTAGAGATGGCCCGACGTAGCATTGTACCGGCTGTTACACGCTATGTTTCCGAATTGTGTGATGATATTAAAAGTCAAAAAGATATTGGTTTTGAAACCGAAGAACTAGAAAAAATTGCTGGCCTCCTCTCAAGAGAACTCAATGCCACCATTAAAGCTAGTGATGCCCTTCATATAGTCATTGCCGAAGCTCTAACAATTTCTGAAGACCCCTTAGCTCAAGCACAATTTTACCACCAGACCGTAATTGAAAAAATGGCTGATTTACGCGCCCATGCTGATCTACTGGAAACTTATACCGATAAACAAGCTTGGCCATTTCCCGGATATGAAGAATTGCTATTTAAATTATAACTTTGCCAAGGGGGGCTCTATTCTCCACTCCAAAGCAAGCTTTTAAAAAAAAGGTAAAGAGAATCCTCCCCGGTTTCTTTTATAGGAAGGACCTACTGTTAAGAGTTTTTACAACTAGCACCCGTTAACTTCTAGCTAAGAAATTCAATAACACAAGAGGCCGTGCCCTTCATACGCTGAAAAGATAACTCTGTCTTAGGGACAGAGAATCATGTAGGGCAGTACGGAAAATGGATTGTCTTACTACATACAAACACAATTTTGACTTTCAAAAACAGAGATGACGATTTCTTGCAGCAATATTCCACCTCCCTATAATTTCCCCTTTTTGGGCAACAAACACCCATGGGTAAAGCGCACTTGTAGGGCAAATATGGGTAGGAATTACATGCCAAAGAGATCCAATCGGTGGTATTGTATAGTTTGCATCGCGGGAGAATACCCAATGCTCTTCACTGTGGCCTAACGGTTTCGCATCCTCCATGCCAACAATGAGTCCTCTTTGCCCAGTGGGATCTGCCGCAATTCCCTTGTGCCCTAAGTCGAGGGTAAAGTGATGCGGGATCGGGTGGCTAATAACTCGAGTTAGTATTGTTGCGCCAGGAACAAAGGGCAGATCTGGCACTTTTTTCGAATACCCGTAATCATAAACAAATGCTGTCCCAGGCGATAAAAACAATTCTGGAGTTTTTGCATGACAAGGGAAAGAAGGGGTTCCTCCCATAACAAAAATAGGTTTAAAATTATCCACTTTTGAAACGATAGACTCTGCAATAGAAAACATCACGTTATTTTGTTGATCTACTCGTTCCATGCGGCGAGTTAGATCAAAGTCAGTATGATGTCCATCGTAACAGTGGAATCCTAACATTTCCACTCCTTTCAAGAGTCTTGCTTGGTGAAATATACTCTCAACTTCTGGACCTAATGGGACGCCAGTACGATTCATGCCATAATTTACATCAATTAGGAGAGGAATGGTGAGCCCTTCAGCATTCGCACAAGTAGCAAGTTGGGTTAATTGTTTAAAATCATCAACAATAGCCCAAAACAGGGTCTTTCCAAATGTCTGCTGCAACCGCACAAATCGCATAATATTGGGACCAATAAGCGGATATGCTACTAACACATGTTTCGCCCCTACAGTTGCTAACATCTCAGCTTCAGCTATAGTTGCACACTTAAACCGTTCTATTCCCAGATCCTTCTGCATCATAATCAACTCACGAGTTTTATGGGTTTTTACATGGGGCCAGAGTCTTTTCGCATCTCCAGCGATACCTATGGATTTTTTAATATTATCCTCAATGATGTCGCGATGGTAAATCAAACTCGGAGTCTCAATAGTGTTGTTATTTTCTATATAATACAGATTGTTGTTTTCCATAGATTCTTCTCCTAAATTTCAATCAAAAATTCTATCTCAACAGAAATATTAAACGGTAATTCACTCACCCCAACTGCTGAACGGGCTCCTTGGCCAGCCTCGCCAAATATTTGCACAAGCAGATGCGACGCTCCATCGATTACTTTAGGTTGATAATTGAAATGAGGTGCGCTAGCAACAAACCCTAAAGTTTTAACTACAGATTTAATGCGATTCAAATCTCCCAAAAAATCTTGAAGGATACTCAATGAGTTTAAAGTACAAATTCTAGCTGCCTCCTGCCCTTCTGCAATAGTCCGTTCAGCACCAATTTTTCCTGTAATAACGGGTATTCCATCAACCGTTGGCCCTTGTCCTGAAACATACAATAAATTGCCTACCTGTTTAACTGGTTTATAGATTCCCACGATTGGAGGAACCTTAGGAAGTTCTAAGCCAAGTTCTTGCAGTCTAAGTAGCACATCCATTTAAAATCTCCTTTTACAAGGCTTGTATCAGATTCCGACATATCACTTCTACATTTATTTTACCCTACTATATAATTGACCCGGCCACTAGGGTTTTTGTTCCGATTTTACCCCTCATATCGTAACAGACTTATTCTATATAGATATATGATCTTTCTTATATCATTTTACTATTGTTTCTATATTTTTATATATATTTTTACTTGTTTCTTTTCTATAATTGAATATCTTTTTTATATAATTTTTCATTATTTTAATGGTATATCAATGGTTATTTTATATATTTTCATGGTATAAATAGGACTTAATCCATTTTTTTCACTAAGCATCTATATGCTTCTACTATAATATGTATTTGTAATTATATGATTGTTGAATAACTATTCTCTATATTTTTTAATATATTCTCTTAATGCGAAACGGATACCTGCGGCCCACCCTAGCCCCATATCTGCAAACATCTCTTCAAGTTCGCTTTTAAAGGATGGTTCGATTGAAAAAGTAGTGAGAACTTTATTCTCTTTCTTTTTCTTGGTGGTTTTTTTAAAGAGTTCCTTTGCTTTTTGGGCGCTGACAGAATCTTCATTTTCTTCAATCGTAGTGTTCTTTTTTAGTGCCATACCTTATCTCCATATCTTATCGTTAATCTTTTCAATCGCCCGTAACGTGTTTGGTTTTAATCCCCGACCTCTGTATTTGAATAATTGGGGTGCAATATTCCGTTCTTGTGATTTTCTAAATGCGGGGTCAACTGGAATTTTAAAAACTTCAAAAGAACCAGACATGGCAGCTTCATATATTTCCTTATGTTGACGGATCCGCCCATCAAATGAATTAATAATTATCTTTTCATGTCGTACAGAACTTCTGAGATTTTTTCGAATTTTCTCTAATTCATCTATAAATATTTCCAGTCCATCCAAACTAAAAACTTCGGGTGTCATGGGAGTAATAATTTCATCACTTGCGATTAACGCAGATCGCTCCAGTTTACCGAGTCCTGGTGACAGGTCTAGGATAATGCGATCAAAAGAAGTCACTAACTCATGTACAAGATCTTGTAAAACGTATGGCTCATCAGCAATCTTAGTTTCGGCATATTTCTTCAAACTCCCACCTATGCCAAAAGTGGGTAATAGAAACAAATTAGGGACCTTGGTTATTTCAACGATAGCATCGGTAAAAAAACAAAATCCCTGTAAGACATCAGCAAGCTCCCATTTAAGCTCACTCTTACAAAACCAAGAAGAAGCATTACCTTGTGGATCAACATCAATTAACAATGTTGTATGCCCCTCGAGCGCTGATTGGCATGCCAAAGTACCTGAAATTGTTGTTTTTCCAATTCCACCTTTTTGTAGGTGGAAAGAGATAGTCTTACTCATTATTTAAACCTTATTATGAATTATTATATAGCCTCTACAGCTAGGATACAAGTTTTAACATTTAAAATATTACCTTTATAGTGAATAAAATGGATTCTGGTAAAATTTTGACTCATTTTAATACGAGATCTATAATATTTGATATTTTTCATCATGTATTACAT